>WNGL01001623.1_pt1 | contig 33202 bp, 41 predicted proteins | sample 5400591 | NCBI WGS metagenome assembly WNGL01 (sample SAMN13153377, study PRJNA577476) | soil metagenome | isolation source: 80 cm soil or saprolite under Garry oak tree replicate 1 | place: USA:California | collected 2016-06-15
TATATCAAACACCAGCACAGAGGTTGTCCCGTCCTCTCGGGATAAATACGATCCTAAGATATGGCGGCAATCTCCAGCTAGGTAGGCCGGGTAGTCGGGTGTGTAGTCCGGTGGTTTGTTGTAGTACTTTTTGCTGTATTCAGCAGATCCCGTTGCGTAAATTAGCTTACCATGACCAATACGCCTGTTTAGCCAGGAAATAATCACCTGGTCCTCCCTCTGGTCGTCATCTGCAACCTTCTCCTGTGGTGGTAAAGAAGGGGAGGCCTCTGGCAATTGAGCGACATCGCTCACTGGCACGTCGTAAATATCGCCAGTATCGGTATTTTCCCCAACCTGAACTACATCGCTGTTTAGGGGGGCGTTATTGGAATCTACTACATAAATTTTGTTTAATAGGGTGCTTTCAATAACGGCGTTGATAAGGTCTTCCTCAGGGGGGGTTGTCGCATCCTCCGGAGTGCTGACACTGCCACATGAATGGCAAACAATTTGTATGTCACCGCCGCCGCATGAAGGGCAGACAAGGGTAGGGGAGGATACGCTTCTTTGTGGAGCGGTTTGTTTTTGCTTTGGGTTGGTGACTTGGCGTATGGTTTTATCTTGCAATTTCTGTGGCTGTTCAACTTGTAAAGGGGTGATGGTGATGTCTAAATATTCTCTTTGCTTTGCTTCGTCATAGACATAATCTCTTTTAATCATGCGGTATTTTTCAAGATTATTGAGGCTTTTACTGACGGTGTTGGCGTGGATACCCAGGCGCTTGGCAATGCCCCCGTCTCCACTGATGTATACCCGAGAGCGGTCGGTGATTTGTTTTAAGGACCCTCTGACGGTTTTCTCAACAAAGCTTATGACAAGGTCAGTGGCAATGACCCGGGTGGCAATAGCGGCCAGGGGATTTCTGATGATAGCAATAATGAGCCAGAGGAGAAAATATTGTTCCATGCACAGCGCCAGAAGCTCTTCACGGCTTAGCCGTTGTATTTGTTGCGGGTTTAGTTTTAAGGCATAACGAAAAGAGGTCATACTAGAGGCTTGCAATATGGGCTTATTATCGGATATACTAGACATGATACGAAATCCTTTCCAAAGGGGTGGATATAATTTTCCTCCCCTGCGGTGGTCGAGGAAGCGGCCCAGGAGTTTGCCAGACTTGAGCGGGGTCGCTTCTTTGTTTTTGGTTTTGCTAGTAATTACAACGTTGCTGCGATGTTAAAGCATCATAGGATTCAAGACACGTTTTCTAGTTGATTACGTGTTAGGAATTGGCGTAAACCGTCGGTCTCCTCAGGTGTGAGTAGGAAGTCGGGGATGTTTCGGTCCTCCCAGGGTCCTTTACTTGTGTGATAGAACTCCAGGTACCCTTGCCTGAGAATGACTGTGTATTCTTGGCTTATCGCCATGTCCTTTATGAATAGGACCTTGTGGATTACTCCTTCCTCACTCATTCGTCACCTGCTTTCTATTTACGAGGGTATTGCCTCTTGCGGGAACGACGCTGGTTCCTCTTGCCTTATTGTAGCAAGGTATGCAAGGGTGGTGCTCATCATGGTATTTTCTCCTATTCCTCGCTTTCGTCTAGCGGTCTGGGTGTAAAATCCTGAAAATCAAACGGTGGCTCGACCGTGGGCAGCTGCACCCGCTCTGAGAGGAAACGAGTCAATGCCTGGGCTGCCTCCACTGAAAAACCCTCGGCAAGTGCAGGTCCTGAAATCCAGAGCGTACCCTCGGATTTGAGTAGCGCTTCAAAAGTTGGTATATGCAAGCGGGTTTCCTCAGTCCAGTCCAGTGCCGTGGATTAACTTCCTCTTCAAAGTTCAGGTCGTCAAATGGGCTACTCATGTGGATTACCTACTTTCTTTCGTTGCCTCGGCCAGAGCTGCATCCCTTGCGCTATCCAGGCGTTGATGCTGGTACTCAAGCTCCTGGCCCAGTGCATCAATTTCGGTTTCAGCTTTGCCCAGTGCCAGGTAGGCTGCTTCTAGCATTGGGTGGTATGCTGTGCTGAGAACATCGGCATCGCCAATGCTTCTCAGCACAGCAAGGAGAGCATAGAGGCTTTGTAGTGTGGTGGTAATATTGTCCTGGTCACCGGGTGGCCGCGAGGCCTTCCGCAGGTCCCACCCAACGCCCCCCGCTATATCAAGTACCTCATTTACTGAGTCTTGCGGGTTTACCTGCTTATCTTTGCGAGGCGGGAAAAATTCATCCATTGCTCGTTACTCGCTTCCTTTGTGCTTTATTATCGCGATCGCGTATTCATCCCCGGTCTCTGTCAGGCGAATTAGTTCTTTATCGGCCAGGTCAAATAGGGATAGCGGGTCAAGTGGCCTGGTTGCATGAGTATCCTGCTCTATCTCTTCAATTGTGCCCGTATAGACTCGATATTCCTGGTTTGGAATCGAAGCGATCAAGAGCACGAGGCACATATACAGCCATTTCTGTTCAAACGTCAAATCAGTACGTTCAAACAGCCAGTCAGGAATGGCGGTCAGCTCGAGCTTTTTTACACGTTTCTCAAGCTCTTGTCCCCATTTGGTCGTCTCAGTAAGTTCCCTGGTTAGTTTCTGTACAAGATTTTCTGCCATGCTAAAATTCCTCACCTGGCAGCCAGGGCTTTTCTCTGTTCTCTGCTGCTATGGCGTTGCGTGTATCGATGGCATGATTGTATTCTGCTACCCTGCGCGCCGCTCGCGTCTCTTCTGACATCGGCTCTAAGCTCCATGAGTCACTACGCCAGGTAAATTCGAGCCCTTGACTTGCCGCCAGTTCGGTCAGGTTGTCTATCGACTCTTCAATGCCGTCTTCTGGATACGTGCCGTTTAAAAAGTCCTCTGCACTACGCTCAGTGTAGGCTCCTACCGATACACGCCGCTGTAGTTCGGTATAGTCCTCGATGACCTTTTGTTGATTGAATGGTGCCATAATAATGGTACTCCCTTCTTTTGTGGCTCCCTGTCGTCTGGACCAGGGAGCTGCTAACGATAAACTATGCCGCCAACTTTACACCAGAGTTAGCGATTTTACTAGCCTCTATTCTGAATGTTCTGACCGCCGTTTCTATTGCGGCAATGTAGCCGGGAACATCGTTATGGTCGCTGGCCGGTGCGTACACTGGTACGATCTGCTCTACCGTGCTGAGGTGCCACTGGCCTAAGTACAAATTGCGAATGAGCTTGTACCAGTCCTCATAGCCTTGCTGCCAGGTTGAGTACGCCCGGTAGCCCTCAATGCACAGATAGCTAGGTGTGCAGCGTATGTTCCCTAACGATAGGGTTGCACGCGCCACGCCAGCGGTCCCGAACGTGCTTTCATGCATGAAGAAGGCCAGGGCGTACACCGGGTCTATCCCGTATTTCACGCCCAGGTCATAGAGGGCCTGGCCGGTGTTTTTTGCCGGCGACCCGGCTGCAGCGAGCACCGTGTTAATAAACGAGGCCCCGATGGTTGGCTTTCCTTCGACACTTGTACCACTCTGGACCTGGTGTCCTGGCTGAATGGTGGCCATAAGGTGACTGATGGTTGCTATACTGATGGGCGACGACTTGCCTGTCTGTCCTTGCCACATCGTGAGGCTCACGTAGAGAAGCCCGACCAGGCACAAACCGAAAAAGAACCTTTTCACGCCTGTACCCTCGCTTTCTCTCCTTGACTTGCTCGTCTGGCCGCAAGTTGCGTAAGGATCCAGTTTTCATGATTTGTGCAAATCGTCGAGGACCAGTCTTCCGGATAGGGGAGATCCGGATGCAGGAGGTACCAGCAATAACAACATTCCTCAAGAGGCTGCACTACGCTCAAGATATTTTGTGGTGCGATTGATGCAAGATACATGTGTGTTTCTCCCTGCTCTTTCGCAAGGAGTCCTGTACGTGCTAAACTGCATTGTGCAGGTACTCCCTGCTAATGGCTCTCCCTTGAAGGTCTGGACAACTGATGGGGGAGAGTCATACAAACTTTACTACGAACGCTTTTTACACTTGTGTCAATTGTCAGCAACAATTGAAGTAATGTAGGCGACTACGAAAACAAACTACAAGAAATGCAGGAGGGCCGGGTCAAGCCGGGCGTTCCATGTATCAACTGCCTCCATACCTACTAGAACCCAAATGAGGCAGAATAGGATAAGAGATCGTGTCTTCATGCTTACCTCGTGATATATGCCCATCCAGCCCACAAGAGCCTTACAACGACAAATTTAAAAGCACCCAGGGTGATATCATAGCTTCTTACCTTCCACTGGCCGCCCGCGCCGCTTACGACGCAGCAGCTTGAGATCATGGTGATAGCGGTACCGTGTTGACCGGGGGAGTTGGTCTAAGGCTTTAAAGGCACTGCTAACGCCTGAGAGAAGTGCTCCTAAAAAGATTTGTTTTCCCCGCCTAGTTACGCGCGCTGTATAGTCGCCAAACCAATGCGGAAAATGGCATGGGGCATATAAGTAGCCATCATGCAAACTTAGGACCGGAACATTGATACAGGTATCATGCTCGTAGCAGATCACCAAGGTGGGAGGATGCTTCGCCAGGTGATAGCGTCTTTGCCAATAGTCAAATGATGATGGCAGGATAACCGCAGTGTAGGTTATGTGCTGGTCTTTTTCGTCTATGGCAACCTGCCAGAGGAATTGACTGTACACTGCGACTACTTGCAGCTCAAGGCTTTTCAGTTGTGCTAGTAATAGGTTGTAGGTATCCTGCCTGCTCATCACTGCCATAGGGGAAACTCCTAGTAGCGACCGATCCGCCGGTTGTTACCCTCATCGGGTGGACGTAAAAGGTTGCGTCTGGCTACATCAAGTAGTGCCTGATTGGTCATTTGGGTGAGCTCTTCAACAACCTCAAACTGGCGGCGTTTGCCCTCAAGGTACTGCTCGTCTTCGCGCTGGCGCTGCTTTGCAGTCTCCTGCGCCCGCTGAATGGCAAGCTCTGCCTCATTAGTTGCGGTGATAGCGTGGCTTTTCTGAGACATCTCGTGTAGGTACTTTTGTAGTGATTTGCCTCGGAAAAAGAGAATGCACACGCTGATGAGATCAATGAGCATGACCGCGAACGTGCGCAAAAAGATAACTGCGCTACCAAGGTTAGTATGCAGCTGCGCCGCTGTAAACGATGTGGAGGCAATGACGTACATTACAAGTCCTGAGGCCAAACTTGCGATGAGCCATACAAAAGCAGCGATCCCGACCTTAACCCAGTGGCCAGTACCTTCATTGGTTTTCTGGGCTGCCATGCCTAACATGATCGTCAATGCTGCGATGCCTGCCTCGATGGAATAGGCAAGTGTGTAACTGGAGAACTGGCCCAAGGCAGGCGTGAAGAACGCGCCGATGTCAGTTCCAACCGCCGCCACGGCTGCAACTGGCAAGAGGAAAGCCACAAACTTGGCAGCGGCAAGCTTTGCCCGGTCAGACCAGGAGAGATAATCCTCACTAAAGGTCTCAATAAGTCTGCGCTGGCGTCTGAAGTCGTCGGTATCTTCCTCCTCTTCGGCTTGTGGTGACGGACCATACATGATGCGGGTGTTTTCTTTCATGTGCTTTGAATTATCGCGAGCTGCCTTACTAAAGAGCCANAGAGCCAGAGAATTTTACGGACGGGGCCAGGCTCTTTCTCGGGCGTTTGGTTTCCATCCGTAGTTGCATCCACAACGATTTTCTCTTGACTCTGCTCTTGATCTGCCATGTGTGATAGCTCCTTTACTACCCTGGTGCAATAGCCGGGGTAAAACATACGAAGATAACTAAGAGGCACAACAAACAAAAAGCTACCTCGAAAGGCTCCAGTCTCATGCGTATAACTCCATTTCAAATCATGAGACAACCAGGGTGATTTTTTCGTCGCCGAACAAAATCAATCAAATTGCCAAAATATGAACAAAGGGATCGGCCCAAGTAGCCGTTCTATTCTGGATGGTGTCTCACGGCTGTCTCAGGAATGTCCATCGCTGTCTACGCTTGTGCCGCTATTTCGTGAGACACCTAGGGCGATTTAGGGCTATGCAGCACCAGCCGCGCTGTCGCGTTTGGCCTTACGCATCTCCTTATGCGCCTTGTTGACTCGTGCCATTTCCTCACGGTCTACCCTGGCGCGCAGCCTTTGAACTTGCGGGCTGACCAGTTTTAGCAGGTCAGCATACAGGGATAACATGATGACATTGCCTTTTTCGTTGGCATCAGCAGCTCGGTCCTTGAGGTCTTTCAGAAGTTTCTCTACTTCCTCAACATCCTCATCGCTTACGGGTAACGGGGTCGAGTTTGCCATGTGTTTACTCTCCAATCTGTTACTTTATTGGCTCACCTGACGTTTCACAAAATTAGCCAGGTGAGCCTAACTCACTAACGGTGAAACGCCGCGTTCATCTTTTCGAGTGTTGGGCGCGGCATATTCGGCACTCCGGGGGACGCGCTACGAAACGCACTACGAACCGGAAAAATAAAAACTGCCTTCTTTCAATTGTACACTATACAAAAGCCAAAAACAATACAAAACCTGAATTAGTGTCAAAGGCAAAGAATTGTTAAAATCAAAAAAATATTGTACACTATTTCACATAAATGTTCTTTTGAGGAGAGGACTATTGAATGCCACACGCTACATTTAACGGATACTACACACCCAGTCAAGCCATTGCTAAGCTAGGTGTTTCTCGCACAACTCTTGAGGCATATATTCAAAGCGGCAGATTAGAGCGTCATTACCCCCCAGGCAGAAAACACGGTGTTATCCCCCAGGTACAAGTAGATGATCTTTCGCGTGAGTTGGCAGCATTCATAGCCGTCAGCGCTGCACAAAGAGAACCGATCCACTTCCTGAAGGGCACAGTTGATGATATGGAGACCTGCGCCCAGCTCGTCAAGTCCATATTTGGGGTAGCGCCAAGTGCTGAGCGTCGTAGGAGCTGGCTTGTGAAAAATCCTGATGTGTGCTACATCGTCAAGCAATCCGACCGTATTGTCGGGGTAGCCTTTATGCTGCCTTTGGCCAGGGAAAAAATAGAGCAGATTTTCACCACTGAGCGGATCCCGCCCATTATGGCAGATGATATACAAACGTATGAGCCAGGCAAGTCAGTACATCTTTACATTGTGAGCATGGGAGTATTGCCCTCGTCGCAAACAAGTAGGCGATTGTGGGGAGCCCGGCTCATATCCGGACTCATGAAAGCCATCGTTGACCTGGGCCATAGAGGAATTGTGATTGAGGATATCTCGGCCAGGTCCATCTATCCAGAGGGTATTGAACTCATGAAGCATATCGGCATGGCTGAAGTACCTAGCGTCACTGACCAGCGCAACTTTACCATTAAGGTTGCTGAGTCTGGTATACCAATCATTCTGGAGTATAGAGCAGCCCTCGCAAAGTACCAGGGAGAGGAGCCGCCACCAATCCCGAAAGCGACAAAGTACCCGAAAGCAACGCTTTGCCCAAATTGCGGCGATATCGACGTTGAGGAGTACACGTTCATGCGGCAAGGCAAAACTCATAAATACGTCTGTATAAAATGTGGGTTTGAAGAGGAGCGGTAAAGCCAAAAAGGGGCAAACTGACCACGGGTATAGTCTGAAGAGGTGAAAGAGTGTGCGGAAACGCAATAAAAAAGGAAACCAGGTGGTTTCCGCACACAGATTTATTATTGGTATTAACAGTAGGGGTATGCAAACGCTTCCATATGGAGCGGTATGGTTGGTTATACTTCTCTTTCTATCCGCTGTTCCTCCGAATCTAGGTAAGCAAGGGAAATAACAGCTTCCTCCTTGCGTTCTTCGCGTTCCTCCACGTCAGGGAGTGTAGCGTGCTGGATGGCCTCGCGAATTTCAGCGCGCGCCTCGCGAATTTCTTCCTCATCCGGTGTAGTAGAAATACCGATTTCCGAAGCTTCGATGTCGCGGCCTTCGCGAGGTTGTTCGCCAAGTGCGAGAATAGTGCCACGGGTTAGCGTTCCGATGGCTTGCAGCTGGCGGGTTACTTCCGCGATGTTTCGCTCTTTTGCAGGCTTAGCGAGCATGCTGTGCAAGAGCGTGAGAATAGAGTCAATATCCTGGTCTCCGTAGAAATTCAAATTCCTCAGTTGTTCAACTAAGTTTTTCAGTTGGATGACCGGTCGGCCTTGCAGGGTCTCCTGCTCCTTGATGCTTGCCAGTACCGAGGAACATGCCTCATACGTTAAGCTTCGCATTTGTGTCACCATAGACGTGAGAAAACTGTCAATCATGGCAGCTTTTTGTTCCCTGGCTTTTGCTATCAAGTCGCGGTTCATCTGGTCCAGTAGTATTCTTCGCTGTTCCATAGCTGTGCGTTCTTGTTCTTTCTGCAAAAGCTCGCTATCAAGTGCAGCTGGCGTTACCTTCTCTGTCTCAAGAGCATTGAGAAGCGATATTCGTTCTATGGTCCAGTCGTACTTAAACGACTCGGCGAACTTATCAGCTGGCTTAATGTTATCGCGGATCTGCTGTGCAAAGTATGCAAGGAACGCTGACTCATCGGTCAACTCATGCATTTGGAGTAACGAATACGCCTGCTGCCACAAGAGTTGATAGGTTTGCTTCCCGATCTTTTGGTACTCTTGTAGGAGCTTCTCTATTTGCTCCTCGTAGGTAGCTTTCACCTCGTCGCGCTTGTCGAAAAACCGTGCTTTATAGTATTCGTTCCCAGGTTTTACCATATGGTCGGGTCGGGAAACAACATCTCCATACCAGAGGTTCCCGTCGTTCCACACACCGTACTTTGCGATATATTCATCGCCGGGAATGGAACTTCCTTCATCGTCCCAAAGTCCCCATTGCCATAGGCGATAGGTCGTGTAGGGGACAAATTTTCCCATAGGCATGTCATACGCATAGGTAGCAAGGTGCAGCCGTGCTGAGCGTTCAATGGTGTCTAGCTCTTGCAAGGTTTTCAGAGGCAGGAGTAACTTGCTGCCCAAGGAAAGCAGCGCATCAAATGCCTCTCTTGCTTCAGGGGTTGGCACAATACCTAAGTTCCACGTTAAGTCGATTTTCTTGCGTGCCCGCCAGCGCTTTATTTTCAACTCGACAAGCACGCCTTCCTGCATGCGCTGTTTCCAGTTAAATTGATCTATCGGCTGTCCGATGGCGCTCTCAAGCACCTGGGTCCTACTAGTCATTTACGACTCCTTTTATCATACATATCCATAGGGATATTATGATTGTGAACCTATTACTAGGTTCGCTCTTCTCGTACTTCAGACAACGTAACCGGAGTTGCCTCTTTGATTTTTACCTGCAACGCTTTTGGATCGTCTAACAATGCACCTTCCTCTTCCGGTAGCAGTTCAGCATCATTGCATGCTTGCACGGCAAGAAGCGTGTAGTAATCTGCTACCTTGGGCGTTGCCGGCTTTATCAGTTTTAAAGCAAGGGTTGCATCTTCAGCGTCAATATAGTCAAGGTTTCGTCGCCTGCACAGCTTTCGGGCCTTAGAAACCACCGCTGCGATGTCTGCGCCTGAGTACTTTATTGATCGTGCTGCTATCAGTGCTGCGGCTTGTTGCGTCAATTCGATGGTTTGTGCTCTTGCCTGCGCCTGGACAATGCTAAGTCGTGCTGTTTCGTTTGCTAGAAGCACTGGAATAATGGCGTCAATGCGGCCAAAGCGCATCAGTGCAGGGTCAATCAAATCAGGGCGGTTTGAGGCGAAAAAGAAGATTACCTCTCCGCGAAGCGTCTGGTCACCCATAAAGCGAAGCATCGCGCTAAAAAGATTTGACGCTACCGGGTTGCCTGAATTGTTGCCACGCCTGGATACATCGCTTTGGTCCAGTTCGTCAAGAAACACCAATACCGGGGCTAAGGCCTTCACAAAACTAAAGAATTGTTGGAGCTTTTTCTCGCTGTCTCCCACATAACTGCCTAAAATGTTCTCAAGGTTAAGAGCTACAGCATTAAACCCGATCTCCCAGGCCAAGGCCTGCACAAGATAGGTTTTGCCGCTTCCCGGTGGGCCAACAAGGAGAACACCCTTCGGTGGATCTGCTTTGTTGCCCTTGCGAATTGGGTCAATCACGTCGCTCTGACACCAGGCAATAAGTTTCTCCATGCCGCCAACCGATTGAAAGCCCCCTGGAAGTGGGTCAATCATCTCGGCAACTTCCGAGAATTCGGTTTTGATAATGGCGTCTTTGCGACTTTTCACCAGGTTGCGCGTCACCCCGCCTGATTTTGCCCCTAAAAGCAAAATGTCTTCAATGTGGCGCAAGCTTAATCCTGCGGTAAGTCGCCCCAACTCGTCCTGGTCAATGTCAACAAGTGGGATGGGTTTGTTCTTTTCCTCGCGCTGTGTGAGATACCAGGTCACATATGAGAGCCGCTGGCTTCCGTTGGGAAGGGGGATCTCGATTGCTTTATACCCGCCAGCACTGGAGCGTAAGTCCGGATGCAGTTCAACCAGGTTGCGTGTCATGAGGAAAAAGGGGTTGTTCCTGTTGCCTAAACTCATATCCCGCGCCCAGGTTTGCAGCATAACAAGGATGGTCAAATTGTCTTCCTGCATCATGCTTTTGTTGGCCGGGGGACAAATCGCGTCGGCGTATTCAATGATAACCGCTACTTTGCTTTTGCCGTCCGGGGCTCGTAACAACTTCTCAATCATCATCAGGCCGTCAATGGGTTTTGACACACTGAATGCGTCAAAGGTTTCCTGTTGTTGTGGGGTCCCGATGGTGGCCAGTGCCTGGGAAAACTGATCAGAAGTATCTGATGCCTTCGTGTCTGTTCCGACAAGTTCCAGAGCTTTTGCCCGCATGCTTTCATCGGCAAAGGTAATACCTCTGGCACGGTCGTATGTTAACACAACCTCGTAGCGCTTAGCCATTTCAGAAAGTAAAAAGCGGCGATGGGACTGGTCCTCATGGGCAATACCGTAGATATCACCGTGAAGGATAAACCCATGCGCCTCACCACTTAGGTAGCCGGTGGTGTATTCCTCAAACCATATCGGTTTTTTGGTGGTTAGGTTAGTGTTCAACTCGCACCTCGCTTATAACGTGTACATGCTCTCCACCTTTGCGATGGAATTCAATTTCACCAATATCGCTTAACGGGACGCCGACCTGCTGCAACTGTGACAGTACCGCGTTGGTTATTCGCACTGCTTCATCATCGGTCGCGTTGTCTACAAAAATCTGTAGTTGCCCCTTTGGCAGCACAAACACTTTTACTTCGCTTGCCATGGTTACGCCTCCTATGCCCGAAACCTGAATGCGGTGACACTTTGTTGTTCACCCTGGTTGTTGACGGTCGCAGTGGACGTCTGCACGGTTCCAAACTTTGCTGTTAAAGCTGCTTTCACCTGCTCTGCAAACAACCTATCACCTGCTTTTTCAAGCAATGTGATAAGCTCGTTACTCAGTGTATTGGCGGCTGCACGAGCGTAGCGGGGAAACTCCACACGAACGGTATTTCCAGTGATCTCTATTCGCTGGTCTAACCGGCCAAGATAGAACGTCACGGTTTCACGAATAACGGTGGATCTTAATGGCAGCATCATTTTGTACTCAGGATGCTGCGAAAGATACGCGGTGACTATTAGCTCGATGACCTGGGGGGTCAAGAGGCTTACGACATGCTCAGGTAACACACCAGCTTTTGTAATGGTCACTGCTGATCCACAAGGCATTGCTGTTTCCTTTCTTTTCTTCCCCATTACTTTTGCAAGGATGGGGAGGTTAGCTAAACAAGTTGTCAATACGTTCTTCCAAAGTCCGGGGTTGAGGGTTTGGCACCTTAGTATGTTGCGCATCTGCTGCTTTTTCGATCTCATTCTTATGGGTGTCAAGCAGGCTGTAGAGCGCAAGTGTTTGTGAGGGGTCAAACGGGATCGCTTTCATTAAATCGTATGTGAAAACGGTTACAGAACCATTCTCGACATAAAACTCAAGGTTTCCAAGTCGGATAGTGTCACTCACGTCAGTTTCCTTTCATAAGATTCCTTGAGGAATTTATGATGTACAAAGGTAACAACTACGAAGATTGTGTATATAATACCAGAAATATACCATACCGGTACCAGACTGTCAAGGCTAGGAAGGTATAAAAACCGCTCGTCCTGAAAAAGGCGAGTGTGTTATGCTTCCGGTTGCCCGGTACCTGCGCGGCGATCGGATGTGATGCGCTTTGCCTCTGCAATAATACTTGCCCGCTGGTCCTCTGGTAGTCGTTGTTTGGCAAGATCACGGCTTAAGGACTCGAGGAATTGGGGAATGTTTAAGCCTTGCTCTTCGGCTAAGGCATGGAGGTATAAAAAGGCCTCATGGGAAAGCCACCAGGAACGTTTATCTTTCGTGGTGTTCTTGGATTGTTTAGTTGAAATCTGGCTCATGAGAATAGTCATCCTCTCTGCATAGGTATTGTAAGAGATACCAGAATTGTACCATACTCATACCCTAGTTGTTAATGTGCAAGGGAATGTTACAAAACCGTTTGTAGACTTGGGGAAGTAAATACAAAGCTGGTCGCGTTCATGCTGTATGTGTGCGTTAAGCGATCACCGCAAGAAAAACTTGCCCTCTCCAGTAGTAGCTCGATCGGAAGTAAAAAGCAAGTAGCCTCCTAGAGCGGGAAATCATACGGTACCACATGGAAGTATATGATTGATGCACACGGCTTGTAAAATACGCTAGCTGTGTCTGGCGGGAGTTTCGGCGCGAAGCCCTTTATGCGTAGCCCTGGAGTGGGCGCATTTCTCGTCTTGGCCTTGAACCGTGTGGTACACTGCCGTTTCGAGACCACGCGAATGATAAGCTAGCATTAGCCTGTATGGGTGGTCTCGGCACTTGAGCTATGCCACGCGAGGTCAAGGTAAATGCGGGGGTGGGGTAACCCTTATTATATGCTCTTTGCACTTACGTCTTATACAACCACTTTGATATGATACTGTTAATTCTTTACAGTTTTGTTGTGAGCAAACCTATTCCTATCAAGCAGTCATTATCGTCATTAATTCCCAACTCTACGAGGTTATCTTTCTCATCCGGTTTTCGGCTAAATAACTCAATTCTTCGCAAGTTTCTTCTTAAGGATTCCAGGTAAGTATCTCCTAAATTCAGGGCAAAGCCACCGATCATTATGAACCTTTCGACACCTATTGCTCCAGATAAGTACCCGATTGCGTAAGCCAAGGGAAATGTTGTTTTATCAAGAATATTCAGGGTGAACTTATCTTTTAGCTTAGCTGCTTCAACGAATTTAAGGTTTGTGATCTGCTCCGGGGCTTTACAGACTTCTCCTAATACTGAGTTTGCGAACTCATGCATAGACATTCTTGAAGTCGCTTGCGCTAGGTTTTCAACAGCTCTACCCGACGAATAGCAAGCGATATGCCCACGACCACCACAATCACATATTGGCGCATCACTTGATATATCATATTGTATATGTCCCATCTCTCCGCCAATACACATACTATCCAGAATTACCTTTTTATTTTGTACGTCGTAAACTTTATTGCCGATACCTGAGCTTACTGTGATGACACATAGGTAGTCAACTGAGCGATATTTCTCCATCTGTCCATATCTCTCTGCAGCCGCGGTAATATCATTAGCGACTACCCAGTTTATCTTAGGCAGTTTTCTCTTCAGGTTCTCAAGTAGTGGATAGTTTGCTCCCTCTTTTCCCCAAACAGTTGGCACCTTATGGGTAATACCGGCGTTTGTAATCGCTGCCGGAAATGAAAGCCCGACCGAGGTGATATGCTGATATCTTTGCTGATAGGTTCTGACTTTGCTAATGAGTGTGTCTATTAGCAACTCCTGCAAGTGATCGATACTTGAAGACGGATGATTAATAAAGTTTGGAGTTTCAAACCTATGAGCATCCACGATTTCATTTTTCTCAGTAAATATTCCGATGCGAAAATTTGTACCGCCAATATCAATTACAATAGATTCCATAAAATTGTAAGTTAGTAGTATACTTCATATTCTTGTAATTGAAAAGCGGACGGGATTTTTGTTATAATGCGTTGTTACTATTTGAGCCATATGAAAATCAGCGTCAGCGAAAATGCAAAAAGAGAAGTGCAAAAGAAGTGTCATGACGGAGAAGGTGAGATATTGTTTAGGGAGGTTTTTAATCAAGAAGCCTTTGAAAGTAACCTAGTCCATCTTCATGAGACCATTGTACGGCCACACTCAACAATTGGATATCATTTACATGAGGGAAATGAGGAGATTTATTATCTTACCGAAGGGGAGGGCATAATGACAGTTGATGGAGATGAAAGAAGAGTTAGACCAGGAGATGCAATAATTACTCACAGTGGCAGCAAACATGGACTGGTAAATAATACCGACCAGGACTTAAAGCTTCTTGTCTTCGAGTGCCTCTATAAACAATAACTATCCCCATGATTTCCAGAAATTCAACCAGCATAAAATTATCAAGAAACCACATGATTAACTATGAGGTATTCTTCGTTGCTGATTTGTTTAACTTATCAAATGAGACCCAGTTACAAGAACTTTGCAAGGGTAATAAATTGCTTATTGTAATGGATAAAAATATTAACGAGATCTACGGGAAGCAAATAGAACGCTTTTTCAGAAGCAGTGATTGCATATACAAAATCTTTCTTGTTGATGCTCGAGAAGAAAATAAGGTCATGAGAACCGTAACAGAGATATGCCAGGCCGCAAAAGACTTTCAAATGAAGAGAAACTCTATTTTTATTGGGATCGGGGGAGGAATAACCCTTGATATAACTGGATTTGCTGCGTTTATGTTTCGTAGAAAAACCCGTTACCTACGAATACCAACTACCCTTGTTGGGTTAGTAGATGCAGGCGTTGGGGTAAAGGTGGGAGTTAACTTTGATAATGCCAAAAACTTAATAGGAGGATATTATCCTCCTGTTGCAACATTCAGTGACCAATCGTTCTTAAAGACCCTAGATGTGCCAAACATCCGTAATGGTCTGTATGAAATTGTAAAAATGGGATTAATTGATAATAGAGAACTATTCAAATTAGTAGAACACCATCATAAAGACTTTTTAACAAAGAAGTTTAATGACAAGACTGATACAATAATCTATTCATCAGCATTCTCTATGATGAAGGAACTGGAGCCAAACCTTCACGAACACAACCTGAAACGATCTGTTGACTTTGGGCATACTTTTAGCACGTTTATTGAGGAGTCATCTAATTATTCAATTAACCATGGAGAGGCCGTGGGACTAGATGTGCTCATCTCATCTTTTCTTTCCTTAAAGCGAGGGATATTATCGCAAAATGAATTTGATAGAGTCCTCGCGCTGACCAGATCAATCGGATTTACGAACTTATACAAGTTGCCATCGCTAGAAAGATTCCACGAGGCTCTTGATGCAGTAAGAAATCATAGGGCAGGTAATCTGAACCTAGTATTGCCTTCAAAGATCGGTACTTGTATATTTACCAATGAATGCACAAAAGAAGAACTACAGGAAGCAGTTATATTCTTACATGAGTTTATTTTGGTCTAATTTATGAGCCAACAAAAAGAATGGAAAACTCTATCTTCCGAGGTCGGCTTTCAGGGTAAATTCCTCAAGGTTCGGGTTGATAAAGTGCGAAGACCGGACGGGAGTATTGGAGCATACGAGGTAGTTGAGAAGCCAGATTTCGTTATAGTCATCCCAAAAACAGGCGACAAGTTTTACTTAGTTGAGCAATACCGTTACGCTGTTGGGGAGTGTTCCTGGGAGTTCCCTCAAGGGGGATGCGAAGGAGAACCAAACTTAGAAACATGTGCAAAAAGAGAACTTGAAGAAGAGATAGGACTAAAAGCAACACGTCTTACCCTACTGGGCAATATATGGTTAGCAGTTGGCAGTAGCACACAAGGGTGCAGTATTTACCTGGCTGAACAGTTGAGTCCAGGCAAAAAGCAACTTGATGCATCGGAGGCGGACCTGGTGACAAGTTTTTTCACATTACAGGAGATAGAAGTAATGATTAGAAAAGGGATAATTCGTTCTAGTATCACGATTGCCGCCTTTAGCCTCTACCAGTTACAAAAGAACCCTAAAGACTAAAGAGGCATCTAAAGATACAATAGGTTTGCAAATTCATCAAATTCATCCACATGGATAGCTTTGTCCAGCAGGCTGGAGATAAATAGCCATTTCATTAGTTCGTCATTTGTTTCCGATTGCAGCATCTCCCACCATGTCTCCTCGCTTTACTCTGTGATTTTCTCCAGGCTTAACGCAATTCTTCTTATGTTCCTGCTACGTCTCTTCTATTTATGGTTTAATCCCATAATTGCATAATAATAGAAACATGTTATAATACGCTCACGCACGTTAAAATGCTTTTTTGATCTTCAATTGATCGCATTGTTTTGTTTTTGATAGCCTCATCGTTTGAAAAGGAGTACATCCATGCCTTTCGAGCTCTATCGTTTTCCAGGGGGAAAGAAGATCAGCTTATCTGACCTGCTGCACCTTTCACGGAAACATGCTGCAACGATCTCAGCGATAAAAAAACAGGTGGCGTCTCGAAAAGTTGACTTGGCGGTAGGTCAACACGATATTGCGCCATCAACATTCATTCACCGCACAAAAGACTACATTCTGGACATTGATGATACAGGCCAGGGGGTGCTACATATCTTACCCAGAACTGAAAAAGCTGCAAATCAGTACAGAAGCCAGGAGGAACAGCAGGAGGATGGGGATATCTATATGCCCCAACAAGAAGTTACTTTTACTCTCGTAGGTTCAAACAGCGTAGGAGACACCGTCTTGTGGGCAATTCTTTCTTACGTTGAGTAGGTAGTTTCGCCCAAAACAACCAAATTCCGTTAGCTACAGTCGCAGGCCGCACTTGTGCGGCCTTTTTTATTGCCAAATTTTGTAGGAGGAAGTCGTGAAGACAATCGAAGTTATAGTTTTGGTGGGAGGTGCAGGGACAAGATTAGGAGTTATTACACAAAGGACCCAAAAATGTTTGCTGGTAATAGATGGGAAGCCAACCCTCGCACACATTATGGATTCTTTAGTTGACGCATTCGGATCAGTTGATTTGAAGATTGGCGTTGCCCATAGGGCAGAGGATGTAAAATACTTTGTCGACCACAACAAACCGAATAAGGTTTCGGTTACGTATGTTCCTCATATTCTTGGCACAGAAGGATGGGGCATCTATCGGGATATGAAACCCTACATCCACGGACCATTCGTTGCACTGCCTGGAGATGTTATTGCTTTACCCCATGCTTACTCTGGTGTGCTACAGCAATTTCTCAGAGGTGGCGTGGATGGTGCGATGACATTATCTCCTCATCTCGATGTTGTTGATACTCATGGTGTTGGCTTTATTCTCAACGACCGGGTAATTGATTTACGCTGGCCTGCACCTGAGATAATATATCCAGGCTACTTAAGAGATATGACAATCTGGGCAAGTGACGTAAGGTGGTTCGATGTTATCGAGAAATATCCTAATCCGAAAAAGAGCATTGGTTATGTATTCATGGATGCTATTCGGGATAATAAACCCATTGCGGGAAACTATTATGACTCACCCTGGGTCCACGTTGGTTATCCCGAGGATCTGTCGAAGCCCTCGCCTAAAGCATAAACAAGGTATCTTATCTGGCTCCGTCTTATTCTGAGACGGGGCCATTATTGTTTCAAATAATGCAACAGGTTATCCTTCATCTTGAGCAGTTGTTTGTGGGTGGGTTTCGTACTCGGAGCATTGCGGACTTTCTTGTCCACTATCCAGATGGGCATATTAAGGTTAGGGTCATTTTCGTAGCGAGGGAAAATATGCCAGTGAAGATGTGGATGCGCATTGCCAAGGAGTTCATAGTTCAGTTTTTTCGGTCTGAAGGTTTTATAAACTCCCGCCGCAACCTCACTCATTTCTTTGAGAAACTGAACTCTGAAGTTTGTATCAAGCTCGTGCAACTCACCTACATGCTGCTTACATAAGAAGAGAGTGTATCCTAAATAGTACTGGTGGTCGCCAACCACAACGTAACCGGTCTCCATCTCCTTAACAAAAAAGGCATTGCTACCGTCTTTGATCTCGGAGATTCTCAGGCAAATTAAACACTCATCTTTCATAGCTTCGAGCATTTAATCATGCCCCCAAAATAATTACAAGTGGTAAATTGATCTATATTTAAGAGTGTTTTGTTGCTACGTTAAGACCTATTTATTCCTTTTCCCTCAGCGGCTTATACAGCCCGTAAAGAATACCACTTGCCAATTTGGAGAGAGGATGGCCTAACTTGTGTCCTTCTATGTCCACAAGTTCAATAATCTCTTTCATCTCCTCCAGGGGTGCTTCGCGGTCGTAAGCAACATTGCCTACCCATTCAAAGCCGCGGCTTATGGCGTTTTCAGGTGTCAGGTTTTCATCGATAGGAAGCTGTTTTAGGAGGGACTTGTTTTTACTCATAAAAGTGGAGGTGGCGCAGGTTGTATTGTCTGCTACTTAGGGTGACATATGCTAACCTGTTATGTCAATGGTTGCAGGAACCTGGGAGAATGATTTAGGGGGCAGGTCGTTATGTTCCCTCTGGTTGGGATTGGAGTTTCCGGTAGTAATGCCTGTAGATTTCCCTGCGCCTCTGAAAGACAGCTTCCAGTTGTTTTTTGCGCTTTGCTTTGGACTCGTCAGGTGTCTCACTGCTAGAGGGAGGATGGGACTTATTGATGATACTGTTAGAAAACTTCATGCAGCCGCATGCTTCAAAAGGTAGGGTAGCGGGCTTGTCCTTTATTCTTCTGTAGATCTGTGCGTGCTGTGCATTATAGAGTTTTGTTGCTCCGTCTCCCATAGGTTGGCTGGAGTGTAGCACATTTGGCTTTGGTATAATAGCGGTTATATGTGTGGCCGCTATACGTTGTATACGAATGAGTCTGAGGAGGAATTTCAGGAACGGTTTGATCTGGAGGAGTCGTACAAGCTCTCTCCCCGGTATAATGTGGCTCCAACACAAGAAATGCCTGTTGTGGTTGTGGACGGCAAACGGCATGTTGAAGTAATGAAGTGGGGGCTTGTTCCCAAGTGGCATGAGGGCGGAAAAGGAAATTACTCAATGATTAATGCGCGTGCTGAGTCGGTGGACAAAAAGCCCTTTTTCCGGTGGTCGTTGTTGTTCCATCGTTGCATCGTTCCTGCCTCTGGGTTTTATGAGTGGAAAAGGGTAGGGGAGCACAAGATACCCTATTATATCCACCTGAAAAGTGGCGAGCTGTTTGGTTTTGCGGGGTTGTATGACGCCTGGCGGGATGGCACAGGGCGCGAAGTAAAAACGTATACGATTATTACCGCGCGGCCTAACGAAACAGTCAGACCTATTCATGACCGGATGCCGGTGATCCTGCAAAAAGAGGATGAAGATAAGTGGCTGGATCCGGATGTAGTGGAGCTGGAAAGACTGATGACATTTCTTGTTCCTTACCCTGATACGTCGATGGAGGCTTATCTGGTGAGTACTATGGTGAATAGCCCGAAAAATGATGGCGCAGGGCTGGTAAAACCTCAATCTGTTTAGGGAAATATGTGCTGTTACTTCAAGCTTGTGGGTCTAGAATAGGTTTCCTTGTTCAGGAAACGTGTTGTTTGTTGCCTTGCGCAGTTCCTCTTTTAGAAATGTCATGATTTCATCAAACTGCTCGTCCGGTGCTTCGCTGTAGCTACCCACACGAAACTTATGTTTTAAGCGTCCGTAGATAAAAGCGTAGGTGAAGGGAGTTGTGCTGTGTTGAGTTACTTGCACCATAGTTGTGATGAATTCCTGCATAGTTCGTTTGTGTTTAGGGGTTAGCTTGTTTGTTCGCTCTTCTACCTTTTGCAATTTTGTTTCTGTTTCGTCCTGGCGGTCAACGAGTGACTCAAGCAGTCTCACCGCCTGGTCCAGACGCAAAGACATAGAGCCAATTTGTTGGCCAGTCTCTTCAAGCCAGGCTTGCATGTGCTCCTGTAGAAATGTGACAACCGCTGTCAAGGTGTCGATCTGTTCACTGAGAGCCTGGATTTGTGGATTGGACGTTGCCGGGACTAGGGATGATGCTTGGATTCCTGCCATATTCAGGAAGATCTGGATTGCAGCTGGAGCTAGTCTGCTGTGGTAAGCGTCAAGCTTTGCCCGGAATTGGCTCTTCACACGCACTGTTTCAATACCTGCGAGCCATAATCCTAGTTTGTCGAGGCGTAGGCAATTGACAGTTTGGCGACCGCCTCTTGTCACAAGGGGAATTTGTCGAAGGCCTAAAGAGAGTTCTCTGGTTCGTTGGATGCGCTGCAATTGGCCTCTGGGATTGATCCCTAATGCATTACACATACCGGGTAGGCTGATAAAGATCCCTCCGCTTTGGGTTAGAGCCGCGGCCAATTCGTCTCCCATAAAGGGAATGACCTTTTGCTCGAGTGCGTATTCTTCGGTCGGTGGTTCCGCTTCCAGGTCCTGGTTTTGCTCCTCGTCCATGTGATCTCCTCAAAGGGGCGTGCATATACACGCCCCTTTCATATAGTCGGAAACTATACTTAGTGAATTCATTCTATCCTGGGCATTATAACAGCAGGAGGCCAACCTGGAAAGCGTGTAGGGATAATTAATGAGCTCAAATCAATGCTCTTCGCAGAGTCCAAGGTGCTCTCCTCCCCCCATTTTGCGCGCATTTAATAAGGAAAAAATTGTAGAGGGTGGCGGGGGAGAGTACGGTGGGACTCTGCGAAAAGGGTGGTTTGTATGCATTTTTATTTTTTACTTGGTGATGGCAACGTTGGTACTACCCCATGCTACCTTAGGCTTTTCCATTCACCGAGCCTTTTGCGCAGTTCCTCGACCAAGTGATCTTGCAAGGTGATAAATAAGCTCTGGCCGCTGTGCGCAGCCACTTGCTCCATGAATGTTACCAGGTTCATTTCGATAGAGCCGATCAGATGGGCCGGGGGAGGACCAGGGACGATCCAGAAGTTTCCATCCTGGCTGATCGTAGTGAGTTGATCGATGTACTTACTCACTTTGAACACCAATGGTAGCACAAAGTGAACTGGTTGGCGCATTTCAATATGTAGGCCAAGACGCATATTTCGTTTCCCTGGATTGGCATAGAAGTAGGTGCAGATTGAGAAGCCGTCGGCTAGCGGTTCTTTCTCGGCAAGCACCTGGAGGTCTGGTTGCTCGGAAATATCAATCCAGATGATAGCAAAGCTGAGACGAGGGGATAATATTTGGTCAACTTCATCAATGGGGATTACAGACTTGAGCAGGAGTGCAATCTCTTCTGAATCCATCATACGTATATTCCTTTCTTGATCAGGCCTGGTATCTGACCTACTCGATTACATCACTACTCCGTGCCATAGGACCATTGTGGGGCTCGTCCTCCTGGAACAGGATCGCAAAAGCTTGCTGCATATGGGGGGATGCGTCTACCAGATTGTCGCTGATGTGTACTATGCCTTCGACCTGGACTGCAAAAAGGCAAGGTATGTTCTGTTTTCGTGCCTTCTCAAGCAGTGCTTGTATCAATGGGGCAATTTCTCTTTCATAGAGTCTCTGGTTTGTCATAACTTCCCTTCTCCTCTCTGAGGCTGTCGTTGACTCATAAATTCGCCAAAAAGTTCTTTGGAGATAAAAACGTTCAGCTAAGGAGATAAGCCAGGATAACGTTTTTAAAGAGAGAAACAACGAAAGAAGTTCCTGGCTTGAGAAGAACTCCATGAACTGTACTGATCATTCAATGTTTCTGAGGAGATCATGAATATGGCTCATCATGTCTCGGCGCACATAGTAGTATGCCCATACTCCCTTTTTACGGGTTTCCAAAAGACCGACATCACGTAGGATGTGCAGATGACGTGAAATCGTAGATCGCTCTAAGATGAAATACTCGTTAATTTCGAAGACACATACTTCGCCTTCGTGGCGACTAATCAAGCTCAAGAGTCGTAAGCGCGTAGGATCTGCCAAGGCCTTAAACAAACTTGCTTGAAGAATGGCTTCTTCTTCTGATAGAAGAGGTACAAGCTTAGCAAGAGGGATCTTTAATTGAGAAAATAAAGCCTGCTCTGATTTAGATGCAGAAAATAGTGTTAGATCAGTAGATGGACTCGCTGCGATTTCTGTAGGGCTGATAAGAATAACTGAGGAAGGATCAACACCTGTCTTCGTTAAGAGGTCAGGCGTTTCATCTTCAGCTATACCTTCGAGGAGTAACGCTGCTCTTCCTTGATTGAAGGCATCTTGGATAGATCGGCCAAAACAGATTGCTCGATAGAATGAGGCCGCAAAGAGGATAGCCGCCTCATCCGCAATGGCATCGCTCATGCCTACCACGCAGTCAATGACCTCTGCTATTGCTTCGGCTTGTATACGTGAGTAGCATGCATTTAAGATGACCAAACGAATGTTGTCTTTAAGCGTTGTAAAGAGAAATTTAAGGGCTTGAATACTTACTGGTTTTGGTCTTTTGTCGGCATCGACAAGAATAATTTTACCAGCAGGACTTCCATGGCCGCTAAAGTGAACGATCTGTGGCTTATGCATGTTGAAAGATTGAAGCAAATCATCAGGCCGCACTGCCCAAGTAGAAATAACTTCTATGGAATTACGGTGCTCAGCAGCACGAACCTTTTCTGTGATAGCCCGTATCTCCTCATCTAGCTCGAGCCTAGTTGTAATTGAAGGATTCGCGGCAAGAAAAATAGCTTTGATTCTCTCCATTGTTTTCCCTCATCCCGCATTGCGAGTTTCTCTCAGCTATTTTACCATAGAGGGTATCAATTTCTCGCTGTTTTTGCCGAAGTTCTGCATCTTTGGTAGCAAGAGTCTGTTTTAGATTATCCAGGTGCCGACGTAAGGCGGCAATCACTTGGTCTTTAGCTTTGTCGGCTGTGTTTTCTGGAGGTGCAAAGCCGATAGCACTGTCCTGCTTCCTCGATGGCTTGGAGTAAATCAGAATGGTTTCGGAGAAACACCACAGACACGCCAGCTCGCCTAGCCACAGCCGACTCGTCACCGGACGGCTATCCTGCTGAAGGCTCTCGAATAGCAGAAAAAGTGGCTAGGCGCTTTTGTTCAGACTTTGCCTGCGCACTCCTGCGGCACTGCTCACTTCTTGTCCTTCTCCTCGTTTTCCCCTGTTGCTATGTCCAAAGCTCCAAGAATAATCCTCATTTCCACCAGCTGATCGACTGTGAATGCCTCCTTACAGGTGTCAATCACAGCTCCAAAAAAGCCACGTAATATTCCATATGCTGCTCTATACCGCACGCCTGGTTCGAGTGTGGAAAGACGCTCTTCTATATCCTGCAGGCAGCGTCGGTAGGTTTCGTGAAATCGTTCATCACGTCCAACGACACGAAGCGTTCTTTTCATTTAAACTTCTCCTCTAAATCGTCAATTTCCTTTTGCAAAATTTCCAGGGCTTGGTATGCAATTTCAGGCGTTTTAAAGGTTCTATACTCTCCCTTTTTTGGATCGCGGAGCGCTGTCCACCCTTTTTTATTCCCTCGTCCTGTGAATGTGTATACTTCGGCAAGCCAGACAGTTTGATCGAACGGGTGGGGTCGTATCCGCTGGCCCTGGTAGCCTCTAGGGCTTTGCAGTTTGGTGATGATGTCGTTGTTCATCCGGTTAGGCTCCTATTTGCTCCCGTTTCATTTTTGCCCAGCGAAACAAAGTAGCGCGAGATATATGCAGGGTCTTACAAATCTCGTCTATCTTGGTTTTCTTATCATCTAAGAGTTTTAATGCTACCGCAGGTTTGCCTGTGGTTAAGTCAAGGGGGCGTCGTCCTCCCTGGTGACCTCGGGACCTGGCTGCTTCTAAACCTGCTTTGGTCCGCTCGGAAATGAGGTTTCTTTCGTACTCAGCCATCATCGCAATAAATTGCAAAAACATCTTTCCTGTTGCTGTGGTGGTATCGATATTTTCATTCAGGGAAACAAAAATCACTCCCCGTTTGTCTAAACCCATGACAGTACTCACCAGGTGTACCATTGAGCGGCCTAACCGGTCCAACCTCCACACTACAAAGCTATCTCCTGCGTTGACATACTCAAGGGCCTTTATAAGTTCCTTGCGGTCAAACCGCGTCCCTGTCTGCTTATCTGTAAAGATACGTACACACCCTTTGGCCTTCAATGCGTCCAGTTGAAGATTTAAATTTTGATCATTTTTTGAAACTCTTGCATAACCAATCAGCGCCATAGTTTTTTGTTCCTTCTGTTTTTCTCCTGTAGAGTCTCATAAAAAGGTTCACTTGTCAATAGATAAGATCTTGATTTCTAAGACGGCAATATAAGACTGCGGGGAAGCGCTTCTTCTCGTCGAGGAAATGGGGGAAAGGAGAGTCTTATCAAATGACCGTTTTCTGAGACAGGTAAAGGGGCTTAATAGATTAGGTAAATGGTGCGCAATCGCGCGTTTGCGTAAAATGTAGGAATTATTTCGCTGCTTCATTTGTATGGGTAAAAATAGAGGGCGCAATTAATTGCGCCCTCGTGTTTTATGTTTATGCTAGGGGAGGGATTTGATTGGCAAAATTCCGTACCTACCTCGAAATGACACCTGACAGGTCGGGTAGGTCCTTTTGACACATCACAATTTCGTCTGGTTTTGTGTCCTTTGTAGGGTATTTGGTTTTCAGGTATGCCTTAAGATCGCCTTCCTGAATGTTACCTGGCAATGCGCCAATTAGCCTGCCCTTCATACAACCGCAGTCAATAATGTATAGTGCCGCACCGAGGTTCTGTTTGGTTGCGCTCATTACTGGTAGCTCAGGTGTTATGCCTGCAAGATCATTATTGACAACGGGTTTGGAGTCCATCAAAATGTTGGCGCGCTGGTTAGCGCATTTATCACAGAGGTTGATTATTCCGTATGTCCTCACTCCATTTGTAAATTGCTCCTCCAACTCAAAGAGTGGTAGCTTTTCCAAACCGTCGGTAACTAATGCAAACCATATAGGAGGCTCTGTATAGGTGCGGACTTCCCACTCTGCTTTAACAGGGGGATCATGCTTACAGCTACAAACTGAGTTGGTTTCCCCTTTGTAGAGAAAGAGTGCTGTTGCGAGGTTTCGGTTGCCCTCATACTTTACTGGTTTGCCATTGACCGTATAGGCATTGAGTTGGATGATATCTCTAACAATATCGTGCTTAGTATGTTTTTTGTCTGGTACACGCAGTGGTCCACGGAATTGTTCTTGAACGCCTAGCCAATCTTGCTTCCAATCAAGTACCTTGGCCAGCATAGCAATGACATCCTGAACGGTAATCTCGGTGTCAAACGATGCGTTGGATTCTGTTATGTCTTTACCGCTTCCCAGGTGAATAATAACGTAGAAACCATTATCTAATAGACGATAACCTAGACCTGACCCAACTCCTTCTATATCTGTCTTCCCAAGGTTGGGAAATAGAGCTAGTTGTGTGCTTTGTCGAAACTCCATAAATGACTTGTCCTTTCTACTTGTGTCAATGAACGATATATTCTCTTGGCGGCTATGCGGGCCATTCTTGCGATGGCTTAAGTATAGTATTCTGATTCTGATTTGCAAGGTGGATGTAGTAGGACTATTTTCCTGCTAAACGCTCTGCTGCAAATATCGCTGGTACCTTCTGAAGGGTATCGCTAAGATTTCAGCGTACAGTACACTAAGGAAACATAAGGTTGCACTATAAAAATTGGCCTGATAACACTTTTCATGCTTATGCCGTAGAAAAGTTGATACCAGGCCAAAGAATATCGTTGCTAGGGTTAGGAAAAGGGGATGCTGGGAAAATTCTGTGTTAAGGTACAATCAAATCATTTTGTCCTCCGGTTTATAGTCATCAAGCTTTTTCAAAACAACATCGATCGCTCGTCTGAAGTCCTCCCAGAAGTCATAGTTCATATGGTAGGACTCGCTCATAGTTGCCGCGATCTCTTCCATTACTTCATCAGTAAAAAAGGTAGCGATCTGTTCATCAGTAAAGTCAAACTCTGTTAAATCTGCTCTATTGATGCAGGCAATGGGAAATTGGTTTGTCCAGCAGATCTCTGACATGTATTCTCCTTACTGCTATCTGCTTCAATAAACCGCTGCGCTACAAGGCCAATATTTGTACGGACATGCTGCTGTCGTATGGTATAGCTTTTTATCATCTTAGGCAATTTCCGAAACTTACATGCCGTTGGTTGCGGTGATAAGGTTCTCCAGTAGATAGTCTATGTCAAGGGAAAAACTCTTACATAATTCTTGCAATTAGGTGCTAACACTGGAATGGATGGGGGAGGGGGGTGATTGAGATGATGTCTTATAATAGCGTGACGTTCATTGGGAATGTCGGGCGCGATCCTGAGATGAGGTCAACTGAAGAGGGGACGCCGGTAGTCAACTTTTCTTTGGCTGTTGATACATATTTGGGAAAGGATGAGGATGGAAAAGTCAAAACTTCTCCTATGTGGATGACGGTGTGTGCTTGGAAGCACCTGGCTGAAACATCGGCAAAAATGGTGAAGAAGGGGAGTTCGGTTCTTGTCTCAGGTGAACTACTGATCCGAAAATATACTGACAAAAATAAAGTTGAGCAAACAAGGATTGAAGTCAGAGCGGATAGAATAAAACTGCTTGATAGCAAAACCAAAGAAGAGGAGGCTAAGGCGGCTTGAGTCTGGGAGTGTTGTGCAGATTGCGAGTCAGTATGTGACTTCGATGGAGAAATGGATAACTTGAAATGATTAAAGCCCTGGAACAGGAAATCAAGTGGCAGAAGCAGGAACCGACTGATGAGGCATTAACATAACCTGCTTATTTACCTTTTGGGTGCGTTTCCCAAAAAAAAGCCTTCATATCACTGGTGCCGGTTCTTAATGATAACTTTATCTGCTCGGAGTTGTGGATGGTTGCTCTCTCTGGTATGCTGCATTCCCTAGCTGATCTCCTCCCGCCTGAGTTGTTATGTTGGTTCTGCTAGTTTGTTCAATAGTTGAATGCGTTTTGCTTATGTTGTGTAGAGCTTTTTCGTAGTGATTTATTATACTTTCGTAGCGTTCTTTTACGAGGTTATCTGCAAAGGAGAGTATCATACCCACTCCGCCAAGTCCTAAAATACCGCATCCAGCTAGTGTTGCCGCTTGATTTTTACCCTGAATAACTAAATACGCACCAGTGGCAAACGTGATTGATATAATCACGATAGTTGGTATTTTCAGATCAACGGCAGCCTTTACAATTGTTTCAATCATACTTTTATTTAATCAGTGCGTTTATCTTATCCATTAATTCAGAAGATTGAATGGTCCTGCGTATCTCTGCAATATCCCTTTCAGCTTCTGTGATCTCATTGGGTTTTTCATACGCGATATACGCGTCGATATCTATTAGGACGGCGGGGGTTTGTTTCTGATCTTTTTTTGAGAGTTTGCTTATGGACAATGTGATTGTAACCCTACTTAGTGTTATTGAATAAACAGCTAGCTCAACTTTCATATCCTCTTGTACGCTCAGTTTTCTTAATGACTGTTCTCTATCTTTGGGGTTGTTGTACTCATAGACAAAATAATTTCTCCAACCAACTCTAGTTACTTTGTTAACGTTCAGTATGCGTGCTATGTCTATGAGATTTTTTGAATAAAACGTAGCTACCTGGTCTAGCGAACTTGGATTAAGATAATGTGCCCATATAGCACTGGGAGAGACTTTTAATTCCTCTGTTATATCATCGGGTCTGAGAATAACCATACCGTTGGGGGAGATTTCGGGTACTATAGGAGGGTCCTGGTTTCTATAAAAGTGGTTTATGATTTCCCCTGCCTTGTCGATAAAAGTGTAACCTTTGAAGAGGTTCACTTGCATAAAGCTCTCGATATTCCTAAGTTTGTTGATTTTGGTTATTTTGTCTGCCATGGAAAGTAGGGGAATTAGTTTGGTACATTATAGTACCTTTAGGTCGTGGGTGCTAGGATAGGATTGGGTTCTTCTCCCCATACCTCAGCAATTTTATCCTTGATTTTTTGCTCAAAAATTTCTGCCAGTTCTTTAGTTGTCTGAATGCGCTTCTGCTCTTGCTCTATCTCAGCTACGATCTGTCTTTGAGTATCAAGAGAGGGTAGGGGAATTGTAAGTTGCTTAATTTGCTCGTAATTCAGGGCTTGCCTTGATGCACCGTTTTGTATTTCATTGATCCTCTTTTGCATCATATCCGAATTTAGTATCAATGTTAGGTATGCTGGTAGCAACTTTTCTTCTTGGACCCTTATAACTGCAACATGCTGATTGACGTTTGCCTCGACAGATTCGCGCATTAGAGCACTTCTCCCAATGGAAGCTCCTGTTATATTCAAAAATACATCAAATTGTTTTACTTGGCTTCTCTGCATGCTTGCATGGGTTTCAGGAGAGATATAAACGGCGTCTGAAAAATCGCATCTGCCCTTTAAGATGTTTTGGCTTCTAATAAATAAGATACCGTTATCAAGATAATTCTCCTTTCCGCCTAGAGGAGTAGAGCCACTTGATATAAAAGTTGTTGCTCTCCCTAACTCTACTGACTCCCAATCAGGATCGATTTTGATAGTTGGTTTGTAGTTTTCAACGATCTGCTTCGCTCCCTCAATAATTTTTTGGTAGCTTTCAAGCTCAACAACAATTTCTTGCTGGACTTCGAGGGGTGGAAGTGGAATTTTGATAGTTCTGACGTAATCTCTTGTTACACCTTTTACACCGAGTCCCTGCGCTGATTGCTCAATCTGGTTGATCAGACTTTCCAAGACTCTAAATAGGTAAACGACATTAACTTTATTTGTATCCTTAATAACTATCCCAGTTAAATCTTGATTTATAGCAAATTTATTTTTAGCGATAGTCATTTTCCCAACAGAAACCCTAGTGACTAAGATAATGGTATCCTTGTCTATAACATTGGTGGAAGAGTTTTTTACTGCCTCTTCTGTAATACTTTGGTCGGAGTTGTAAAGATAAATATCATCAATGTGCTTTGCGGACACCCATTTGATATTTCCATTTTCCCAAAATGACTTATTTTCTCTGGAAGGAGTCCCACCTCCAACGAGATAACAAATTTCTCTCAGCTCCACTAAAGGCCAGATGGTATTTTTACGAATAATTGTCTCTTTGTATCTCTCGCCAGAGAGATTATAATCCCCATTCTTCGCAATGTTCACTTTTTCAGCAATAACAGCTATTTTCGAGGCTTCGGGATTATTGAAAATGGCGCTTACATTTTCACCATTTTGCAGAGCTTGTTTATATTGCTGCAAGATCGCTAGGGCTTGTGTTAGATCGTTCTTCTCAATCGGTCGTCTTTGCGCTCCTAAATCAAACCCATCATTTTCAACCTTCACGAAAATGATGCTCTCTGCTTTCTTTGCGAGTTGCTTATCCATGAGTAGTATTGAGGTTTTCACGCCTGAATACGGCTGAAAAACACCGCTGGGCAAGGAAATCACCGCGAATAAATACTTCTCAACAAGCATTTTGCGGAGTGCCTTGTATGCGCCGCCTGACTGGAAAATAATACCCTCTGGAACGATCACACCTGCTCGTCCATATGTGTTCAAATGCTCGGCGATGTAGTCAACAAATAGCACTTCTGACCTGTTGGCTTGGATTGAAAATCGCTTGTGTGGGCGTATGCCTCCCTTTGGAGACATAAAGGGGGGGTTTGCCATGATGATATCATAAGTCTCGTCCCACCGTTCCTCACTGGTAAGGGTGTCGTACTCATAAACGTTCGGATTAGGAAAACTGTGCAAATACATATTCACGAGCGAAAGCCTTACCATGTCAGGAGAAATATCATAGCCCACAAACTGACGCATGAGCTTTGTTCTCTCTTCGGGTGTTAGCTGATCGCCTGATCTGGTGGTTGTGTTCTGTCTTAAGATATGTTTGTATGCTGAAATCAGAAATCCTGCGGTGCCACAGGCGGGGTCCAAGATTGTCTCATCTTTCTTTGGATCAACGACTTCTACAATGAAATCGATAATGTGTCGGGGTGTCCTGAACTGTCCTGCATCGCCCTGTGAGCCAAGAATTGATAGAAGGTACTCAAATGCATCCCCAAGTTTTTCGCTGTGGTCATAGATAAAGCTGTTGATCTCTTTCAAAAACAGATTAAGCGTTTCAGGATCGCGGTAGGGGAGGAACGCGTCTTTTAAAATGTTTCTGAAAAGCTGCGGGAGGTTAGGGTTCTGCGGCATTTTGAGAAGAGCTTCAGTGTAGAGGCTAAGTCTCTCGAAGCCGCCGAGCCGCGGGTCGAGTAGCTTACTCCAAGCATATTTCTCGTACTCATTGACAAAGAAACGGGCCTTGCCGCCAAGCTCTTCCGACTCCTTGTCCATATCATCCATGAACTTGTAGATCAGAGCGGTCGTTATTTGTTCAACCTGCGCCTTCGGGTCTGGTACTTTCCCAACCAGAATGTCGCGCGCTGAGTCTATTCGTCGTTTGGTATCGAAGTTTAACATAATTCTATCTTACATGAACGCATTCAAAGAGACGTAGTCTTTGACATATTCAGGAATAACGCCGCGCCAGCCGTTGAGTTCCTTATAATCCTTCATACTCATTTTCGGGTTGGTAGCGAAACGGCCAAACTCTTTTGACTCAACAATGTCTCTGACCTCCTGGTCGGTAATGTAGGCCTTGAGGAAATTTTTGATGGCCAGGGCATATTTACTCTCAGGCTTATAAATTGCCACGAACTTTGCAAACTCCTCTTCTAACAACTCATCTTTACTCTTGAATTTATTGTCTCCTTCAAAGATTCCTTCAAGAAACTCGCGAAGCGAGATGCGCCTGTCAGCTTTAACCGCTTTTCGCAGTTTCTCGAGGTTAAAGTATTCGTGCGGCTTATCAAAAATCTCTGCTCTCACGTATTCCTCTGCGGAGGCTAGATCGCCGTTCTCGTACTTTTCCTTAAGAAACGGGTCGCTTTTGATGGTCTCTCCGAATTTCTCAAATAACTTACGGTCAACTTTCATGCCTTCAAGCCCGATTGGTGTTTGCGTAAGACTCTTCAATGGATCGGGTATTGCCAGGGTGAGCTCACTTATTGATGGTAGCTGCTCGTCTGGATCGCGCTTACTTGAAACCAGAGCAGGAAGCTTTAATACCTCATCGTAGTTGAATTTCTCCTCAAAGTATTCACAGTTGGCAAAGAAATCAAAGAGTTTGAACGTTGCCTTCTTCGCTTCTATCACACCTTCCTCTTTTGACTTGTAGGAAAAGGTGTAGCGCCTGGTCCCTCGACCTTTGATCTGGATGAAGTCAGTGGGGGAGAACACTGGCCGCATGAGACAAAGATTAAGAATGTCCTCGCAATCATAGCCAGTTGTCATCATGCCAACTGTTACGCAAACCCGTGTTTTTCCTGATTTGTAGGCCTCAAGGAAGTTGGTGTGGCCGTTTAGGTTATTGTTGGCAAAATTAATGCTAAACTGCTGCGCATCGGAAATATTGGAGGTTACTTGTACAGCAAAATCTGACTGGTACTTGCCAGGATAGAGCCGATCCGCAAACTCATTGAGCATCTGAGTGATTTTTGAGGCGTGGTTTTGGCTCACGCAAAAGATAATGCTTTTTCCTATTTCTCCTGTAAGTGGATCTCTTAAGGCATTTTCCATAAAGGTCTGGCAAAACGCGAGATTGGTTCTCTCGGAGAACAGCTTTTTCTCAAAGTCTCGCGAGAAGAATGTTTGCCGCTCCTGAGTGCCTGGCTCTTCCTCAAGGAGTGTCGAGTACCCTTTTTCTGAGAGCAGTTTGGTTGTGATTGCTGTTCGCCCGTCAGCAACGATTGGATTAACCAGATAGCCGTCTCTCACGCCTTCAAGCAGGCTGTAGCGAAAGGTGGGGATGCCGCTTTCGCACCCAAATGTTTTATAGGTGTCAAGTAGCTGCCGCCTTTCCCATTCTCTGGGGTCTTTCTCACTTAAACCCGCTCTGTCAAATTTTTTTAGGTAGTCTTTTGGAGTAGCGGTGAGCCCCAGTTTATAGCCGATGAAGTACTCAAAGACTGCTCTACTGTTGCCGCCAATTGAGCGGTGCGCTTCGTCAGAGATCACCAAATCAAAGTCGGTTGGCGAGAAGAGTTTCTGGTACTTGTTATTGAACGCAAGACTTTGAACAGTCGAAACAACGATCTCTGCGTTTCGCCAGTCGTCACGATTTTCCTTGTAGACTCTGCAAATAAAATCGTTTCGCAAGTAGCGTTCAAAACTTTTCTTTGCCTGGTTTTCCAGCTCCAAGCGGTCAACAAGAAACAGTACGCGCTTTGTGTTGCCTGTCTTTAAGAACAGTTTGATGACGGCTGCTGAGACAAGCGTTTTGCCTGTTCCGGTTGCCATTTCAAAAAGAAAGCGATCATTATTTTTTCGCGCTGATTCTTGGAGAGCCTGGATTGCGCGAAGCTGGTAGGGATGTAAGAAAAATAGGTTCTGGTCGAGTTTGAATGCCTCTCGTTGCGTTTCATCTAGCCAGCGTGGGTCGCTTTGATAGGTGGGATATTGTGTGAGGACTATGTAGTCTCTGCCTATTGTCTCATCAGCAAGCCGGGGAGGATTGGGCTTGAAAGCGTGGTAGTTTTTCAGAGACTCCAAGGTGGGAAGTGAGGTAATGATGGTTGGGTTGCCTCGTTCTAAATCCCAGAAATAATGCAGGTTGCCGTTGGAAAGAATGATAAAGCGGACATTTTGTGCTTTGGCGTAGCGCCGGGCCTGCTCTTTGCCATCAAGAGGTGATTTCTCCTCAGATTTTGCTTCCAGCACCACGAGTGGGAAGCCCTTTTCGTCAAGCAGCAAAAAATCTATGTAGCCGTTTTTCGTCTTTTCAAAGTCATTCCCAAGCGCATCTATCTCTTGCCGGGTTATTTTTACATTGGGTTCTAATACGATATTTGCCCTGCCGCTTGCGTCATCAAAAAACCTCCATCCAGCTGCTTGGAGAAGGTTGTTTATTTTAATCCGCGCTTTGGCTTCTTTTTGCATAGCTCCCACTCCTATGTGAAGTGTGGCTATCATAGCATAATTCTTTCCGGAATGGAATGAAGTCGGCTGGTAGGAGGATGTTGATTGAAAGAGGGACTAGAACTAGTATCCACTGCGAAATGGCTCAAGCAGCCTGAGAAGCCGATGGAAGCTCAACATTTGAATTTAATTGCTGAGCTTCTCTCTGGTTGAGCTTTATTTGGTAGTGGCCTGGGCAATATGGCGCAGATTACTGGCGAT
>WNGL01001106.1_pt1 | contig 33194 bp, 34 predicted proteins | sample 5400591 | NCBI WGS metagenome assembly WNGL01 (sample SAMN13153377, study PRJNA577476) | soil metagenome | isolation source: 80 cm soil or saprolite under Garry oak tree replicate 1 | place: USA:California | collected 2016-06-15
TACCTTCTTGTTCGCGTGGGGCGCTGTTAAGCGCCGCCTTCCCTCGTCGCTTCGCTCCTCACTCCAGGCGACGCCGCGCCCCACTTCGCTCACTGCGTCTACCTTCTTGTTCGCGTGGGGCGCTGTTAAGCGCCGCCTTCCCTCGTCGCTTCGCTCCTCACTCCAGGCGACGCCGCGCCCCACTTCGCTCACTGCCATCCCCCTTGAACCGTGTCGAGGGCCGCGTGGGCCTGGGCGGCCAGGTCCGGGCTCAGCAGCGGCTTCGAATAGAGATCCACCATCGCGCCGACCATGCGGGCGTGCCCCTCGGGGCCGAAGATGTCGGCCCCGAGAGCGCGGGAAAGGTGATCGTGCATCGCCAGCATGCCGGTCTGCATCGCGACGAGCACGGCGGAATAGGCCCGCGGATCGTCGAACTGGCCCGGGTTGTGGCGGGCCAGCCACTGCTCGCCGAGCTTGACCATGTCGTCGAACAGCGCCGCGACGGCGGGCGAACCGTCGACCATCGAGCGGGTGATGTACCGGTACAGCAGCAGTACCGTCGGGTGCGCGCCGGGAAGGAAGGCCGGGTTGGCCAGCTGGCCCTCGACGATCGCGATGCCCCGCTCGGCGAACAGGCTGGAGCAAGCCGCTAGTCCGGTGGTTTCCAGGCCGGGTCGCGGCCGGCGAGTCCGACGACCCGGTCGACCAGCTCGGCATCGGCCGGTACCTCGACCGCCGGGCCGAAGACGCCTTCGCGGCGCTCCGGCTTATCCGGTGGGTACATCGCCGAGACGGATTCCAGGCAGGTGTGCAACGTTCCTGGGTCGCTGTCGAACGGCTGGCCGCTGGCGCGGGCGATGTCCCAACCGTGGAGTACCAGTTCGTGCAGCGCGACATGGCCGGCTACCTCGGCGGGCAGCGTCACCCCGCCGGCGTGTGTCATGCCCTGCCAGGCCGGCGGCTCGGCCCAGGCGGCGGCGAGTGCGTCGAGCTGCGCGGGAATGCGGGTACGCCAGTCGGCGGCGAGCCGGGCCGCGTCCGGGGCCGGCGGCGCGCCCGTGGTCTGGCCGAGATCCTTGGTCGCGGCGTCGGTGAAGGCCCGCGACAGCCCGGCAACGTGGTCCACCAGGTCGCCGAGCGTGGACGGTGCGCACGGGGTCGGGGCGGTGAGCTGGTCGTCACGGATGCGGCCGAGCAGGGCCGCCAGCTGCGCCGCCGCGGGGGCGAGATCCACCATCTCCGGCATACCTTCCACCCTGCCAGGCCACGGGGTACCCGCAACCGGAAGTGCCGCGCGGCGCGGTCAGTGGGCGTAGATCTGCTCACCGGCCGGTACCGGATGCGCCAGCCAGTTCTCCCGGGGCGCGAGCGGGCACGCCCACCTGCTGTCGTAGGCGCACGACGGGTTGTACGCGTAGTTGAAGTCGAGCCGGACCCGGTTGGCGCCGATCACGGCCAGGCCCCGGCCGTGGGTACCCTTCGCGGTGTCCGTCAGGTACCGGCCGCCACCGTAGGTGTCCTGCCCGCTGGTGGCGTCGCGGAACGGGAGGAACAGCCCGCCGCCGTACGCCGCGATCCACCACAGCGACAGCGGGCCCCACGGAGTCGTGAGCACCCCGACCCGCTCGTACCGCACGACGCCGTCCGGGCCGCCGGTGTCGATCTCCAGCCGGCCCGGTTCCTCGCGCAGTTCCACCTCGGCGGCCGCGTCGTCGGTCGGCGGGAAGTACCGCAGGCCGGCGAAGTCCGCGCGTTCGGCCGGCGGGATGGGGGACTGGGGGTGGCTGGCGAACAGCACGTCGCGCCGCATCCGGAACTCCATGAGCCCGCCCGGGGACAGGTACAGCCGGGCCACCGCCGCCCGGTAGTCGGCCAGCTCGAACGCCTCCATCGGCCCAAGCTACCGCGCCGGCCGGGTACCCCGTCCCGGGTTGCCAGGTCCGCGTAACCTCGCCGGGTGGGACCATCCTCCCCCGACGAGAGGAAGCTGCACATGTGGCAGGCGGCTGCGCGACTTCCGCGCCGGGCCGGACGGGTACTGGCGGCGTGCGGTCTGGCGACCGTCGCGGCCCTGGCGTTCACCGCCCACCCGGCCGCGGCCGACGTGGTCACCGTCGACGACGCGTCGCACGTGCTCGATGTCGCCCGGGTACAGAACGAGGCGGCGACCTTACCCGACCCGGTCGCGATCTACACCACCACCAAGCTGGCCGACGACAACGGGAAGTTCGACGCCGAGGCGCAGAGCAAGGTGACCTCGCCGAACGCCATCGTGATCGCGATCAACACCCAGTCGCACCACCTCGCCATCCGTACCGGTACCCAGTCCCGGGTCACCCAGAGCGCCGCGCAGGCGGCGGGACAGGCGTTCACCCAGGCGTTCCGCGGCAGCCAGGACTACACCGGGGCGACCATCGCCGCGCTCACCTCCCTGCGCTCGGCCATCGGGAACCCGCCGGCGACCCGGGGCAACCGGGCCGCCCCGCCGCGGTCCACCTCGTCGGGATCGTGGTTCGGCGGGGTTCTCGGCCTGGTGTGCCTGGCGGTCGTGGTCATCGCCGTCATCGCGATCGGCGTGGCGGTCGCCCGGATGTTCGGCCGCCGCCGTCGCGCGGCGATGTACTCCGGCCCGGGTCCGGACTACGGCGGCCCGTCCTACGGCGGTGGCGGCGGTGGCGTGAACCCGTGGGTGGCCGGCGCCGGCGGCGCCGTCGCCGGTGGGGTGCTCGGCTACGAGCTCGGCCGGATGGAGGGTGAGCGCGAGGAGCGCGGCCGCGAGGCATACGACGACCAGCGGTACAACGACAGCAGCGGCGGGTACGGCGGCGGGGGCAGCGACGCCGACTTCGGGGGCGGTGGCGGCGGCGACTCCGGCGGGGGCGGCGACTCCGGCGGCGGTTCCAGCGACAACTTCTGAGGTACCTTCCGGTCATGACTGAGGGCACCCTCCGCTCGGTGGACATCGAGCGCTCCGCCGTTGGCCGCTACGTGGTGCGCAACCAGCGTGGCGGTTCGATCCCGGTCAGCTCCGGCGGGGACGACAGCTTCAGCCCGGTGGAACTGTTCCTCGCGGCCATCGGCGCCTGCACGGCGATCGACGTCGACCTGGTGACCAGCCGGCGGGCCGAGCCGACCGAGTTCTCCGTCCGGGTCGCCGGCGACAAGATCCGGGACGCGGGCGGGAACCGGATGACGAACCTCACCCTCGAGTTCACGGTGTCCTTCCCCGACGGCGAGGACGGCGACGCGGCCCGGGCAGCTCTGCCCCGCGCGGTGAAGATTTCCCATGACCGGCTCTGCACGGTCTCCCGTACCGTCGAGATCGGCACCCCCGTGTCGACCGGGATAGTTGCCCGCTGACCGGCCGACCCGGGAAAGACGCCGGAAGGCTTTGTGGCAGTGGGCCGCCCGGTACGGCTGGGCGTACGTAGAACGACCCGCGACCGACTGGCCGGCGCGCTTGCCGGGGCACAACCGCCGGGGGGTGTCGCTGGTGGTGTCCGGGGTCGTGGACCGGTACCCGGTCAGCGTCGCCGACTACTCCTACACGCAGACCAGTACCTCGACCACCGGCTCGTCGGTGAGCACGTCGCCGGCCGGGTACCGCAGTGGAGCCTGCGCGGCGCGGAACTGCTGACCTACCGCCAGGGCCGGCTCGGCGACCCAGCGGGCATCCCCGACCTGGCCCGGCCACTCGTCCGGGTCGCCACCCTACTCGGCCGGTGACCGCACCGGTCCGCCGCGCCAGGTCGGCATGGCCCGGTCGCCGGCGGCGACGTCGAAGGCGGCGCGGGCCAGCAGGCGGGTCGAGTCCAGGGTGGGCAGCGGAGCGCTGTCCGGCGTCACGAGCAGCGGGATCTCCGTGCACACGAGGGCGACCGCGTCGCAGCCCCGGGCCGCGAGCCGCGCGATGACCCGCACGTACTCCTGCAGCGAGTCGGCGGTGAAGACCCCGTTGAGCAGCTCGGTGAAGATGATGTCGTGGACGATCCGGCGGTCGTCCGCATCGGGTACCTCGGCGGCGATCCCGCGGGCGGCCAAGGCCCGGGGGTAGATCGGCCCGTCCATCAGGTACCGCGTGCCGAGCACCCCGACCCGCCGGTACCCGTCGCGAGCCGCCTGGTCGGCCACCACCTCGGCGATGTGCAGGCCGGGCAGGTCGAGGTCCGTGCCGGGCAGCTCCAGCGCCAGGTGCGCGGTGTTGTCCGGGCAGACGAAGAAGTCCGCGCCCGCGCGGGCCAGGCGCGCAACGCTCACCGACAGCGTGGCCCGGATCGTGGCGTGGTCCCCGGCGTCCCACGCCGGCACGCTGCGGGCCAGGGCGATGCAGTCCATGGTGACATCCGGGTGGTCGTCGGGACCGAGCCGGCGGAAGCCCTCCTGAGCGAAGGCGCGCAAGCACAGTGCGGCACCTTCCACGCTGTGCGCCAGGATCCCGAGGTGTCGCATACCGGGATGCTTTCACTGGATGGACGGGCCGGCTACCGCGGGCCGGCGGGCGTGGCACGGTGGTCTGTGCCGGCGGCCGTCGACGCCAGGGGATGGTGGGGATGCAGGACGCGTCCGCGTTGCAGGTCGTGGTTCTGCTCGGCGTCTCGGTCCTGGCGCTGACCTGGCTGGCGCGGAAGATCCGGGTGGCGGCCCCGATCGTCCTGCTGGTCGGTGGGGTGCCGCTGGCCTTCGTACCGTGGCTGGCCGACGTCCACCTGCCACCGGACATCGTGCTGCTGATATTCCTGCCGGCGCTGCTGTACTGGGAGTCGCTGAACACGTCGTTGCGCGAGATCCGGGCGAACCTGCGCGCGGTCCTCAACGACTCGATCCTGCTGGTGCTCGCCACCGCCGGCGCGGTCGCCATCGCCGGACACGCCTTCGGGCTGAGTTGGCCGGTCGCCTGGGTACTCGGTGCGGTGGTCGCCCCCACGGACGCGACCGCAGTCACCGCGGTCACCGCCGTGACCGGGCGGCTACCCCGCCGGCAGCTCACCATGCTCCGCGCGGAAAGCCTGATCAACGACGGTACCGCGCTGGTGGTGTTCACGATCGCGGTACAGGTCGCCACCGGCCGGGGACACTTCGGCTGGGCGGGCGTGGTGGGCCGGTTCGCGCTGTCCTACGTCGGCGGCGCCGCGGTCGGGTTGCTGGTCGCCTGGCTGACCGCCCGGGTCCGCAAGCTCATGCACGACCCGCTGCTCGAGAACACCGTCAACCTCCTCGCGCCCTTCGTCGCGTTCCTGCTCGCCGAGGAGATCCACGCGTCGGGGGTACTCGCCGTCGTCGTCTGCGGGCTCACGTTGAGCCAGCTCAACCCGCGACTGGTACCGGCCCGGACGCGGGTACCGTCGCGCGCGTTCTGGCAACTCAGCACGTTCCTGCTCAACGGGACCCTGTTCGTGCTGGTCGGGCTCCAGCTGCGCGGCGCGGTGGCCAGCCTGGTCTCCTCGTCCGTCCCGGGAGCGGTGGCGGCCGCGGTCCTGGTCATCGCCGTGGTGATCGGCGTCCGGCTGCTGTGGATGTACACCATCCCGTACCTCATCCAGCTCGTCGACCGCCGCCCGAGCCAACGGGCCCGCAGGATCGGCGCGCGGCAACGACTCCCGCTGGCCTGGTGCGGTTTCCGGGGCGCGGTGTCGCTGGCCGCCGCGCTCGCCGTACCGGTGACCGTCGCTGACGGCTCGCCGTTCCCCGGGCGCGACCTCATCATCTTCGTCACGTTCGCGGTCATCCTGGTGACCCTGCTGGTGCAGGGGCTGACCCTGCCGGCGATCCTGCGCTGGGCCCGGCTGCCCACCGACCATGGCGAGTTCGCCGAGCGGCAGTTGGCCGAGCGAACCGCCGCCGAGGCCGGGCTGGCCGCGCTACCCGCCGTTGCGGCCCGGCTGGGCGTCTCCGACGAGGCGGTCGAACGGCTGCGTGCCGAGCTCGAGGAACGCCTGGCCGACCTGGGTGACGAAGTCGAGGAACCCTCGCCGCGCGAGGACTACCGCCGGCTGCACGCCGCGCTGCTCCCGGACAAGCGGGCCGCGCTGGTGCGGCTGCGCGACGCCCGGCTGATCGACGACATCGTGCTGCGGCGGGTACAGGCCCGGCTGGACGCCGAGGAGGTGCGGCTGTCCGGCGCGCTGGAGGCGGAGTCCGAGTGACCTACCTCGGCCGCGAGCCGCAGATGGCGATCAGGTCGGCGACGCGGATACCGGTCCAGGCCGCGCCGGATCGCCGGGAGCTGCACGGCGATGTGTAGCAGCAGCGGGCCGATGGCCAGCCAGGCGGTCCAGTAGTGCGCGGTGGTGAAGAACTCCATCGGCGGGTGTCATCGCGCCACGTTGACCACCGCGGCGACGATCTGGAACAGGGCCCCCGACGAGGACCGCAACCGAGCCGCGTTCGAGGGCGTGCAGCACGGCGGCGCCGGCAATCGGGTCATGCGCCGCCACGCTGTGCTGCATCCGGCCGGTTCGCGCTTACGGAACTCTTAAGACGATCCCGGGTCGTCCGTCCGGCGCCGGAAAGGCAATCGGCGCATGGTGATCGGCCCGTTGCGGACCGATACGCTTCGAGGGATCCTGCTGAGCTCCCCCGGGGATACCGCATGAAACCGTTGGGCAGCACCGACCCCACCAGCGTGGGGTCGTACCGGCTGCTCGGCGTCCTCGGTGGCGGCGGGATGGGCCGGGTCTACCTCGGCCGGTCACCGGCAGGGCGCCCCCTGGCCATCAAGGTCATCAGATCCGAGGTGGCGGAGGATCCGGTGTTCCGCCGCCGGTTCAGCCGGGAGGTCGCGGCGGTACGGTCGGTCAGTCCGCTGTTCACCGCGGCGATGGTCGACGCCGACACCGAAGCCGAGCCGCCGTGGCTCGCGACCACCTACGTCAACGGGCCGAGCCTGCGCGACTGGGTCAGCGAGCGCGGCCCGCTCGCCCCCGGCGCGGTGTTCATGCTGGCCGCCGGGCTGGCCGAGGCACTGGCCTCGATCCACCGGGCCGGCCTGGTACACCGCGATCTCAAGCCCAGCAACGTCCTGCTCGACGACGCCGGTCCGCGGATCATCGACTTCGGGATCGCCGTCCTGCCCGACGCGACCCAACTGACCACGAGCTTCGTCGGTACCCCGGCCTACCTGGCGCCGGAGTTGGTCGGCGGGGGTGAGGCGAGCGCGGCGAGTGACATCTTCGCCCTCGGCGCGACGCTGTTCTTCGCCTCGACCGGGCAGCCGCTGGTCAACGAGGGCACCATGTTCCAGCAGCTGATCCAGATCTCGACCGGACGGTTCGACCTGTCTCTGGTGCCCCGGGCCGTGCGACCCATGGTCGTGCGCTGCCTCAGCCGCCGGCCGAGGGACCGCCCCACTGCGGACGAGCTGGCCCGCATCCTGGTCAGTCCGGAAATCGCCGCGCCGGGACGCGGGTGGTACCGGGCAGCCGCCGATGCCGCGCCGGCCGCTCCGGTCCGGGTACGCGGTTGGCGTCTGTCGCGCCGGCGGGCGTTGGTCGTCGGCGGGGTGGTCGTCACCGCGATCGCGGGGGGCGGGGTCGGGGTCGCCGCGGCTTTCGGCAGCGGGGCGCGGCGCCCGCGCACGCCGCCCGCTCCGGGTACCGTCCTGTGGCTGGCCGGGTCCGGCGCGGTGCTGCCCGGCCCCATCCCCGGCGACCAGGATCCCGGCGTACCGATCATCGTGGATCAGGGTGCCCGCCTGATCACCGCGTCCGGATCCCGGGTATCGGCGGTGGACCCGCGGGGACGGCGCCAGTGGACCCGCGACCTTCGCACCAGGCTGGTGACCCAGCGCCCGTGGGGTGACGCGGTGCTGATAGCCGACCTCGGCTCGGTCTGGCTGCTCGACGCGGCGACCGGCGCGCAGCGCTTCGCCGTCGACCTGGCTGCCGCCGAGCGGGCAGCCGCGCGCGAGGACGGTCCGGACCGCCCGCCCACGGCGATCCGCCAGGTGATCACGGCTGGCGACAGTGCCTTCGTCAACCTGGGTACCGCGACCGTCGCGATCGACCGCCAGGGCCGCCTGCGGTGGCGCCGGGCCCGCCCGGCCGGTACCGACGGCCGCGTGCCGGCGCCCGACCCGCTGGCCGCCGGCGGGACCTGGCTGGTCACCCGGCGGGTGGTCGGCTCGGCCGGCGAGGTCAGCCTCACCGGCACGGGTACCGGCGATCCACGGTGGTCGGTGCAGTACGCGGTCCCGCCCCCGCCCTCGTCCGCGCCACCGCCACCACCGCCATCCGGGCCACCGGACGGCGGGCCAACGGCGCCCGATGCGGCATGGCAACGGTCCGAGGCCCGGATCGGCAGCACCCTGGTCGCGCTGCGCGACGCGCAGGACCTGCGGGTGGTACGGGTATCCGACGGCGGTACCGTCTGGCGCGCTTCGTCACCGACCCCGGTCGCGGCCATCGAACTGGCCGGGGACCTGCTCCTCGTCTCAGCGGACCGGCTGACCGCCTACGCCGCCGGTACCGGTGAACCGGCGTGGCAGGCACCGGTCCGCGGCGCCCGGATCGCCGTGACCCCGGACGGCGGCACCATAGTCGCCGCGACGCAACAGACCGTCTCCGCCCTGGACTCCTCCGGCCGGACGCGCTGGCAGGTCGGGGTACCGGCCGGTCTCGGCGGGGCCCTACCCGACCGGGTCACCATCGAGGGCCACGCCGCATACGTGACCTTCCGGCCGCGGCCCGACCAGCGGGGTGCGCTGGACCTCGACGTGCTTGCCGTCGCGGCGACCTGACGGCGGCGGCAGCGTCGCAGAGCCTCGTCGCGTTACACCCTTGCGCCCGCATCCGCACCATCGGCAAGAAAAAGGGATCCCGCGGGGCCGACCGGTATGTGCGCGACGGCGAAGCCAGTACGGTGCCCGGCATGCGACACCTCGGAACCCTGATCGCCGCGATCGTCATCGCCCCGCTGGCCTGGGTCCTGCTCGCCTTCGGGCAGGACCGCTCGGCTGCCGCTTTCGCGTACGCGCAGAGTACCGGCGGGTTCCACACCGGCGACTTCGTCCGGCCGGTCCAGTGCCTGGCAGCCGCCGGCCTCCTTCTCGGCCTCATCGCCACCCTTCGCTTCTCCCCGTTGGGTGCCACCCTGACCGGACTCCTGTATACGTCCAGCTACGTCCTGCTGCTGGTCGCGCCGCGTGAGCTGATGAACCTGTTCCGGCACAACCTGTCGGTGGCCGGCCACCATGCCGATGCGGCTACACCCATCCGTACCGGAACCACGCTGGTGCTGGGCGTGCTGCTGCTGGTCGGTGTGGTCAGCGTCGGCCGGTGGCGGCGGTGGCCGCGCCCGATCGACCCGGCGGACGAGATGACCGCGGTGGACGACCGTCCCGTCGGCATCGACGGGCTCGGCCTGGCCCCGCCACGCCGCAGCACCGAACCGGAGTACACGGTTCGCCACATGGCCCGGCCCGAACCCGCCGCGATCGGCGGTCCCCGTTCGCGATGGGCCTCCTCGCCCTATGGCGACCCCGGGGACAGATCCCGGCTGAGCTGACCGTGGGGTACGGTTGATCGTCAGCCACTGCTGCCTGAGGAGGTGGGACCGATTCCTGTCACGACCGGCGCGGTGTTCCCACCGTCCGCGGCTTCCTCGATCCAGGTCTAGCCACGGCAGCCGCGGGAGCGCCGACAGAGGCGTCCCGAAGGGTTGCACATGTCGACACCTACCTCCCCGGCGCCCCGGCGGGCGGCCATCGTCCGCAGGCTGCGCGCTGCCGGGTGCGTGTTCGCCGAGGACGAGGCGCAGATCCTGGTCGATTCCGCGGACTCGCCGGCCGCGCTGCTGGCCATGGTCGAACGGCGGGTTGCCGGGCAGCCGCTGGAACACGTGGTCGGCTGGGCCGACTTCTGCGGGCTGCGTATCGCGGTCGACCCGGGGGTGTTCGTGCCGCGCCGCCGAACCGAGTTGCTCGTGCGACAGGCTGTGGCGCTGGTCCGGCCAGGGGCGACAGTGGTCGATCTGGCCTGCGGTTCGGGCGCGGTCGGCGCGGCGGTGGCGGCGGGTGTCGAGGGCATCGCGCTGTACGCGGTGGACATCGAGCCGGCCGCCGTGCGGTGTGCGCGGCGCAACCTCGCGGCGTTCGGCGGCCGGGTGTACGCCGGTGACCTGTACGGCCCGCTTCCGGTGCGCCTGCGCGGTCGGGTGGACGTGCTGCTGGCCAACGTTCCATACGTGCCCAGCGAAGCCGTCGGTCTGATGCCGCGCGAGGCCCGGGTACACGAGCCGCTGGTGGCGCTCGACGGTGGGGCCGACGGCCTCGACGTCCTGCGCCGGATGGCGGCCGGGGCGGGGGACTGGCTCGCCCCGGGCGGGCACCTGCTGGTTGAGACCGGCGCCGCCCAGGCCGGTACAGCGGTCGACGTGCTCGCCGCGGCCGGGCTCACCGCGGTGGTGGCCAGCGACCCGAACCTGGGTGCAACCGTCATCATTGGACAGTCAAGGATTCCCGAGTTTCCGGGACGACCGGCTGACCGGCGGTGAAGCGGGACAGCAGGAACGGTTCGATCGGGTGCGTCGGGGCCACGCCCGCCGCCGGCTCGGAAATGACCAGTCCGGTCAGCGGTGCGTTGAGGATGCCGGTACGGAAGTGGCCGCAGGCGTTGAGGTACCCGTCGAGCCCGTCGACCGGGCCGAGGATGGGTAGTTCGTCGGGGGAGCCCGGGCGCAGGCCCGCCCAGACCCGCTTGACGGTCGCGCCGGCGAGTGTGGGAACCGCCCGGACGGCGCCTTCGGCGAGGGTACGGGTGGCCGTCGCGGTGACCGCGGTGTCGTATCCGACCCGGTCGGTGGTGCTGCCGATGATGACTTCGCCATGGTGCTTCTGGGCGAGATAGCAGTCGGTCGTGGACACGCAGGCGGTGATGACTTTGGGCAGGGTCTCCGTGCACACGATCTGACCGCGCACCGGAGTCACCGGTACGCCGGTACCGGCCATCGCCGCGATCTGGCCGGCCCAGGCTCCGGCGGCGTTGACCAGGACACGACACCCTTCGGTGTGCGGGAGTACCGTCGCACCGACCGCCCGGGCGCCGGCCCACAACGCATCGGCGAACCGGTACGGGTTGATCTGGTCGTCGCCGTGGAAGCGCAGCGCGCCCCGGATCTCCCGGGTGAGCGCCGGCTCGGCGGCGGCCACATCCCGGGCGGACGGTTTCGGCGGGTCCTTCACCCTCGCAGTGCTGATCATCGGCCTGATCGTCACCGTCGCCAGGTGAGGCGCGACAAGCACGACGGTTCTACGCCCCCACGTCATGGATCGTCGAGACCGCCCACGCAGCACCCACGCAGCCCCCATCATCGGCACCTGACACGCCAATCATCACTGAAGATTCCGCGCCTCCAAGCCCTGAAAGTCACAGACCCGCCGTGGAACGCTGTATCTGAAGTCACGCCTGGAACTGGAATCTACTTCAGATAATCAGGAGGTTATCTGAAGTGATGCGATCAAGCGGCGAGGGCTTCGCGGAACTCGGCGGTGCCGGGCAGGGTAGGCCAGCGTCGCGTCAGGGTCTTGTTGAGAGTGCGCAGTTCCTTGGTGATACGTCCGGAGCCGGTGAAGCGGGCCGTGGCGACGCACCGCAGCCCGAGGGTGATGGCGCGTTCGGGGTCGGGCTGGGGTGTTGCCAGCACGGTGTTGGCGAGTTTGGCGAGCTGGTGGCCCTGGTCGCGGCGTATGTGGTCGGGTGTTGCCGCGATCTTGCGTTCCAGGATGGCGACCGCCGCTTCGGCCTGTCCGCAGGCGCGGTAGCCCGATGCGGACTGCTCTTCCAGGGTGTCCAGGTCGTAGCGGTGCAGGTAGACCGGTGCGTCCTCGTCGACGTCGTTGGGGTGTTCGCGCAGCAGGTTCGCGGCGGTGTCGAGCTGATGCTGGAACTGGTCGGCCTGGCCGGCGAGTGCCCAGCCGCGGGCTTCCTGCTGCGCGCCCAGGGCGTGCAGCTTGGGGCTGACCGGGCCGGGGACCTTCCGGGCGGCGGCGGCGAGGTCAACGACATTCACGGCGTCGTCGTCGAGCAGCGCGATGTTGGACTTGCGCACCAGCATGTAGGCGACCATCTGGTAGTCGCCGACCGCCTGCGCCCATTGGGTCGCCCGGTCGGACCAGAACATCGCCGCGGCGATGTCGCCGGCGTCCTGGTGCAGCCATCCGGCGAACTCGGCGTACTGGGCGAGCAGCCGCAGCGTCGGCTCGGCGGTGCGGGGGCGGGTATGGCGGCGTAGCCCGTCCAGGACGTCGATCTGGGCGAGGACCGGGCCGAGAAGCTGGCGCGGCCCGAGCATCTTGTCGGCGGTGAAGTGCTGCTCAAGCAACGTGTGGAAGTAGTGGAGCATTTGCGGGTCCACCCGGCGCGGCTCGTCGATCATCTTGGAGACCCGCTCGGCCTGGTCGAGATCCGCGACCCCGGCGGGGAGGAGTCCGCGCAGCGCTCCTGTGGCCAGTAGCTGGGTGAACTCGCGTCGCGACAGGCTCACTCGCACGATCCTTCCGTCCGGTGTCCGCAGCTCCAACGTCACGCTATCGCCATCATCAACGTGGAGCCCACCAGTCGGAAGGGTCTTCATACCCGAAGTGACAACCTCGGTTTCCGGTGCCAGGGAGCGCAGCAGCCCGAGCAGTCCGCCAGTGCCGAGGGCATGGTCGAGGGCGGGCACGAACTCGGGGTCGATCAGGTGCTCGCCACGCTCGACCCGGGAGATGCAGCTGAAGTCGTAGTGCGCGGCCCGGCCGAGCGCTCGCTGGGACATTCCTGCCTCGGTGCGCAGCTGGCGCAGCGCCAAGCCGAAGACCTGGCGTACCGCGTCGCTGTTGGAACCCATGTCCGGGCCTGCCTTCCGCTTCGCATCCGGTGGTGCCGATGTTGCCGCAACACCGGGCCCATTCACAACCGGCATTGCCACGGCAACGCTGAGTAGGAAGCGATGGCCGTCTGGCCAGCGCTTCCGCGAAATCCCGCGACGGATCGCACGCATCGCACCGCGTGTCTTCGTCGCGGGATCTTCCGTCACCGGGAGGAGGCCGGGCATGCGAGCGCTCAACCAGGCGGAGTTCACGACGTACGCCCAGCAGCAGATCGAGATGGCCGACCAGATGCTCGCCGGGCACCGGCCGGGGCTCTACGTCGCGTTGGAGGGCCCGACCGGGGTCGGCAAGACCACCCTGACGGCCAGGTTGGCGATCGCGCTGGATGCGATCGCGGTGTTCGACCCGTTCGACGCCAACCCGTTCCTGGCCCAGATGCTCACCGCCCGACGACTGGACGAACCGCTGGCGCTGTGGGGTGGAGCTGACGTTCTTCGCGCTGCGGATCGCGCAGCTGCGCGAGATCGCCCGGATGCTCGCCGCCGGACGGACGGTGGTGGCCGACTGGGCGCTGATCAAGCAGCCGATCTTCGCCGCGACCACTCTGCGCCCAGCCGATGTGGCCCGGGTCGCGGCCACGGTCGCCGTGTGGGCCGACAGCCTGCCCCGGCCCGATGTCCTGATCGGCCTGTCGGCCGCCACCAGCGTCATCCGGCACGGGTACGCCGCCGCGGCCGAGACATGGAGACCGGCCTCACCGGCGCCCACCTCGACCAGCTGTCGGCGGCATCCGAGGCCGCGTACGCGGACTGGGAACGGCCGCTGATCCGGGTGGACGCCAGCACCTTCGACACCTTCGACGACAGGCAAGTCCATGAGCTGGCCGCCCAGGTGCGCCAGCTCCCGATCCCCTTGGAGATGCGATGCCTCGGCGTCGCCGGCGGCGCCGTGGCGGCAGGGCCGCCCTGCACCCGGCTGCTGATCACCGGACCCGGCCAAGTCGAGCTGATCGAGCACCGGCTGCCCGCGCTCGGCGAGCACGACGTGTACGCCGAGACGGTGATCTCGGGCATCAGCCACGGCACCGAAATTGCCTGGCTGCGCGGGTCGGCCGCCGCACTGCACCGCACCTGGGACGGCCAAAGACGGTTCTACCTCGACGGGCCCGGCCGCGATTTCCCGGTCGCGCCCGGCTACGAGTCGATCGCCCGCGTCGCCGAGGTCGGCCCGGCGGTCACCGGCGTGCAGGTCGGCGACCTGATCGCCGCTGACGCCCAGCACGCCACCGGGCACCTGCTCACCGAGGCCGCCGCCGTGGCCGGGCTGCTGCCGGCCGGGACCGACCCGGAGCAGGCGGTGTTCCATATCCTGGCCCGCGTCGCGCTCGGCGGTGTCCATGACGCCCACCTTCAGGTGGGCGAGAGCGTCGTCGTCATGGGCCTGGGCACGGTCGGCCTGCTCGCGGTCCAGCAAGCCCGCCACGCTGGGGCCACGGTGATCGGCGTCGATCAGTTCGGCCTGCGTGTCCAGGCCGCGCAGGCACTCGGGGCGCCCGCGATCCTAGCCGCCGAGGGCGTCGACGTCGCCGCGGCGGTACGCGAGGCGACCGGCCCGGCCGGCGCCGACGCCGCGATCGAAGCGTCCGGCTCCTACCTCGGGCTACACGAGGCGATCCGCAGCCTTCGCGTCGGCGGCCGGGTCGCCACCATCGCCTCCTACCACGGCGACCAGCTCGGGCTGCGGCTGGGCGAGGAGTACCACCGCAACCGCATCACCGTCATCTCCTCGATGACCATCAACGGCTGCGACCAGCGCACCCACCCGCTGTGGACCCTCGACCGGCTGAACGGGACCGCCCGGCGGCTCATCGCCTCCGGCATCGTGCGCACGCAAGGGCTGATCACCCATCGCATCCCGTTCGACCGCGCCGCCGAGGCGTACACGCTGATCACCGACCGTCCCGACGAGACCATCAAGGTGGTTTTGACCTATGACAACTGAGATCGCGTTCAGCACGCAGCGGCGGGTCGACGACCGGTACGCCCCGCCGGCCGCCGGCGAACTCGACGAGATCGCCGAAGTCCTCACTGACGGGCGGCTGTCCGGCGGCGCCCTGGTCCTACCCGTCTACGAGCAGGACCTGGCGACCTGGTTCGGCGTCAATCGAGCGGTCGCGGTGAACTCCGGATCGTCGGCGCTGCACGCTACCCTGATTTCGCTCGGCGTCAGGGCAGGCGACGAGGTGCTGGTCCCGGCGACCGCGCCTATCGCTACGGCGATGCCGATCCTGACCTGCGGCGCGACGCCGGTCATCGTCGACACCGCGCCCGGGTCGCTTGCAATGGACCCGGCCGACGTGCAAGCCAAGCTCACCCCGAAGACGAAGGCGGCGATCTCGCTGCCCCTGTGGGGGTACCCGGCCGACGACACCGCCGCGGCGGCGCTGCTCGCCGCGGCCGGGGTGTCGTTGATCGAGGACGCCTGTCAGGCCCACGGCACGAAAGTCCGCGGCCGGTACGCCGGCACCGGCCACCGGGCGGGCTGCTTCTCCACGCACGACCGCAAGCTGCTGTCCACCGGCGAGGGCAGGTTCGTGCTCACCGACGACGAGGACCTGGCCGAGCGCATCGACTTCTACACCCACCTCGGGCACCTCAAAGGGCAGGTGCACGGGGTCAACTACAAGCTCGCCGGACCCCTCGCCGCGATCGGGCTGCGGCGGCTGCGCGGCCTGGAGACTCAGTTGCGGTCTCGCCGCGCCAACGCCGCCCGGCTGCTGGCCGCCCTGCCCGAAGGCGGGGCGCTGGCCGAGCTGCCTTACGGGGAACTCGATACGCCGAACTACTACAGCCTGGTGCTGGCCGCCCGGCCGGATTCCGTGGAATCGGCCGCTGCGTTCTTCACGGCGGCGGGCCTGCCGCCGGACTCGGCCCGGTTCGCGTACCGGCCGCTGTACCACCGGCCGGTCTTCGCCGCGTACGCCACCGCTTGCCCGAAAGCCGAAGCGCTCGCGGTGGCGACGCTCCAGCTTCCCGTTCATCCGGGAATGTCGCAGGCAGCCCTAGACTGGGCGGCAGACTGCATCCGGGTCTTCGCCGAAGGGCAGCGTCCATGACCGACATCCGGCACTACACCGCGTCCGCCGTCATCCTCGACGACGAGGACCGGGTGCTGCTCGTGCACCACAACAAGATCGGCTTGTGGCTGTATCCCGGTGGGCATATCGACCCGAACGAAGACCCGGCGCAGGCCGCGCTGCGCGAGGTGGCCGAGGAGACCGGCATCCGGGCACTGCCATCGGCGAGCCCGCGTTCACGCATCCCGCGGTACGCAGCCACGCCGCCCCCTGGGCGATCATCGAGATGGACGTGACCGACGCCAAGGTCGGCGCCCACCGCCACATCGACCTCGTGTACGTGTGCCGCGCCTGCGGCGGCGACCTTACCGCGCAGCCGGAGGAAGTCGCCGGCGCCCGGTGGGTGCCCGTCGCCGACGTCGCCGGCCTGCCAACCCCGGCCGAGCTGCCCGAGCTAGTTGCGGCCGCGGCGCGATGGGCGAAGACGCAACACTGATCCGTAGCCGGTGTCGGGGTACGACCTCATATGCAGAGCCAGGTACGACTTCCGCTCCATAGGCATGGCGCGACACGCCAGTTCGCCCACTCGTCGCGCTCGATGCCGGAGGCGAGCGCCGGGGAGCACATCATCGCGGCCGGTTCCGACGCCGAGCAGGTGGTCAGCTGCGAGTAGACGCAGACGCTCCTACTCCAGTTCCGTAGCGCTGGTGCCATTCGGTCATCAGGTTCGACTGCCACGACCCGAACTTCTTCGAGTCCGACGCGCACGCGGTACCGGTTCCCACCAGCGCTCGTCGCGCTGACGCAGCGTCTGGTTGACCACGGTCGCGATCGCCTTGCGCAGCGCGTCGCGGTGGACGGACAGGGTCCGGGTACGGCGCAGCTGGGCCTCGGTGACCTTGTGGTCGCCGGAGTGGACCATGCGCCGGATGCCGATGTTCGTCCCGAGGCAGAACACGATCAGCAGCAGCCGTTTGCGCAGCTCGTCGCCGGTGATGTTCTCCCGGGTGGCGATCGAGCGGAAGTCGGTGTGAAAGGTACCTCGCCCGGGTACCTGATCCTCGCCGAGGCGCCCGGGCACGGGTACGTGATGCAGTGGGACGCCACCGGCGACGGCCAGCTCGACTCCAACAGCGCGCGGCCGAACACCGGCCTCGGTACCGCCGTGTATCCGACGTGGCGCAAGTTGGTGCGCAGCGGTACCGACTACACCGGCTACTACTCCGCCGACGGCACGACGTGGACCTGGATCGACATCGTGTCGCTGCCCACGGCCGCCACCCAAGACGTCGGCGTGTTCGCGGCCTCGCACAGCGGCGGTGTCGTCGGCGAGGAGGACTTCGACCACTTCGCCCTGACCACGGCGCCGCCGGCTGCGACATCGCCGGCCGGCTGATTCAGCTGGCGAGCCAGTCGGGGTGGGCGGAGACGAACGTCGCCACGCTGTCGTCCCGTACCGACTGCAGCAGTTGCAGGCTGGTGTCGGTCAGCTTCTCGCAGGCCCCGATGCCGGGTACGAACGTCGTGTTGAACTGGCCGTTGTTCGTCTTGATGCTGAGCAGGTCGCTGCCGCCGATGTCGCGCATCGCGTAGATCCAGTCGCCGATGCCGATCCCGCCGGTGTCGACGGTCATCGCCTTGCCGACGGTGTCCAGGACCCGGGACAGCTTGGCCGGGTTGCTCAGCACGCCGGCGCTGAGGATCTGCTTGAACACCGCCCGGATGAACTGCTGCTGGTGGCGCTGCCGGCCGTAGTCGGCGTCGCCGTTGGCCAGCAGGTCGCGCTGGCGGGTGTAGTCCAGCGCCTCCCACGGCGCCAGGTGCCGGCACCCCGGCTCGTACACCTTCGGCGTGACACCCGGGACCGCGTGCAGGTTCAGGTCGGCGTCCTGCCGGAACGGTACCGCCTCCTTGCCGTCGGCGGTGAAGCCGATGTGGATGGAGGTGGTCTTCTCGTCCACGCACATGTCCACGCCACCGAGCACGCTGACGACCTGCTGGAAGCCGGCGAAGTCCACCACGGCGGCCGCGTCGAACCCGATCCCGTACGGCGCCTTGATCGTCTCCCCGAGCAGGTGTACCCCGCCGGCGATGCCGCCGCCGTTCTGCGACCCGAACGCGAACGCCGCGTTGATCTTTTCGTTGCCGCCCGCCCAGCCAGTCTGCGGGTTGGCCGGGATCGACACCAGCGTGTCGCGCGGGATGGACACCAGATACGCCTCCTGGTGGCTGGCCGGGACGTGCGCGATGATGATCGAGTCGGCGCGGGACAGGTCCGACGGGTTCTGGCCGGGCCGGGTGTCGATGCCGATCAGCAGGATGTTGACCGGGCCGTTGATGTTCACGTGGTGCGCCGCCTGGTTGCCGGCGTCACCGAGCAGGTCGCTCTGCGTCACGCTGCTGCTCGCCCTGGCGACCAGGAGCTTGTACCCAACGAACAGGCCGCCGCTGACCAGCATCAGCAGCGCCCCGAAAACGATCAGCAGGCGCGCCCACAGCGGATCGTGGCGTCGTGGCTCCTCCTCCGGCGGGCCGCCTTCCGAAGCGTCGGGTTCGGCGGCCTCCGCTGCTGCCGGGGACTCGGCCGGGAACCCGGCGGTCGGGGACTCGGCGGTCGGGGACTCGGCGGTCGGGGACTCGGCGGTCGGGGACTCGGCGGTCGGGGACTCGGAGGACACGTCGGCAGGTACCCCGCCGGCCGGGCGAGAAAACGTTTCCCGGGTGCCGGCGGCGGGTACGCCCGGGGGTCATGGCAGCGCTGCGCTCCACCGACCGCGACCACGTGATCGAGATCGGGCGGTTGCAGATTGACGTGCCCCGGTCGCTCGGCTACTTCGGAGCGATCGGCGCGGCCGTCGCCTTCGGGGTGATCGAGCCGCCGCTGGGCGCGTTCATCGCCGCTGTACCGCTGCTGAAGATGCTCGGCAAGGGCAACCTACCCGAACCCATCCGGTTCGTCTCGAAGGTCGTCGACGGTGCGGCGCAGCCGGTCGGCGGCGAGGCACAGGGGACGGTGCGGTTGCGCGACCCGGAGGAGGAGGCCGAGGACGTGGCGACGGCGCAGTCCGCCGAGCGGGGCGAGCGCCTCAAGGTGGCCCGGTCCCGGCGGTCCCGTCCCGCCACACCGACCTGAGGGGCCGGCACCCGCCGGCCCCTCCCGCTGGCTTCAGCGTCCGGCGAGTGCGGACAAATTGATGATCAACTCAGCGGCCGCGGTCAGCGCCCGCGCGCGCTGTTCGTCGACGTGCCCGCCGGCGAACGTGGCGCTGTCGAGCAGCACCGCGATCTGCGCCGCGACCTGGTCCCGGGCCTGCCCGAGCGCGGTCAGCCCGGCCACGGTGGCCCGGTACCGGGCGTCGCCCGGCGTATCGGACTGGATCGCCCTGGTCGCCGCGGCGAGGGTGTTGCTGCCGAACTCCCCGACGCACGCGTTGAGCTGCTTGTACACCGCACCGAGCTGGTCGAGCGTGTGCCGGTGCCCGCGCAGCCCCACCGGCAGTGCGGAGGACTCGGCGAGCTCCCACAGCGCGCGACCGTCGGAGCGGTAGTCGTCGCGCAGCCCGAGCAGCGCGAGGATGGTCGGCCGGATGTCGGTGTGGTCGCTCCAGACCGACCGGTCGACCCCCAGGTGCCGGATGCCTGGACCGGCCATGCCGAGCCAGGTGACGTTGATGTCCGGGCTGAAGTCGCCGTGGTTCCACGCGAACGCGGGGTTGACCGCGACGCACGGGGACGCGCAGTTCGGCGCTCCGGCAAACAGGAAGTAGTCCGGGTTCGCGAACGCGGTGAACGTCGGTGTACGCCGCGGGTCGGCGGTCTGCATGTGCAGCAGCCGCTGCTCCGTCGGGTCGTCCAGGAACTGGACGATCGTCTGGTCCTGGCGGGTGTACGGGTTCGTGGCGGTCGTGTTCGCCACCGCGTGCTCGAACGCGCGGGTGACCGGGGCGTCGCCGGCCGGCTGGCCGTCGAGGTAGAAGTTCGGCGCCGAGTCGGCGTGCACCTGGAACGGCGTGGTGTTCTGCTGCTGGGTCGCGAGCAGCCCGCGGATGTTCGTGTTGACCTCACCGAGCTGCGCGTACGTGCACGGCGTGTGGATACCGTCGCAGTTCGCCGGGCTGGGCGGGCCGCCCGCGAAGTGGTCGTTCTCGTCGGCGGTGACGACGAACAGCGTGTTGGCCGTGGTGATGCCGTCGTGGCCGAGCCGGTCGAAGAACGCGCCGAACGCGTCGTCGTAGGACTTGAGCGCGGCGACGTAGCCGGCTTCACCGGGCCCGTAGGCACCGCCGGTGGGGTGCCGGTCGTGGGTGTCGGAGATGTAGCCGAAGGTGACCGGTACCCCGGCCTCCTGCATCTGGGCGACGTACCCGAGGGTGTTCGCGGCGCTCATGCCGTCGAAGCCCGGGAAGCCCGGCCGGCCCTGGGCGTCGACGATCGGGGTGCTGCGGTCGACGGTGGTGACCGGCCCGTTCGGCGAGATCACCGGGTTGGTGTACTTGGCACCGAACAGCCCCTGGTAGCCGGTGTACCCGCCGGGTTCGTCGGGCAGCAGGTCCGGCCGGGCGTTGCCGGCGGCGCAGCGCGCCGAGGTCTGGGCGCAGTGCACGCCGATGCCGACGAAGTCGGTGGTGGCCAGGCCGGGGTTGGCCGCGGCCTGCGCCGCCTCGGGCGACCCGGCGCCGAACACCTTCGACACGTCCGGGCCGACGTTCTCCAGGATCGTGTTGGCCGCCGCCACGGCGCCGACGTCACAGCCGGCCCGGGTGAACGGTACCCAGGGCGCCGGGGCCACCTTGCCGTCCGGCCCGACCATCGTGGGGGCCGGGTCGGTGGGTGTCGCGGTGGTGGGGTCGAACACGCCATCGGTCCAGTACGCGAACGTGACCGCCGGGTTCGAGGTGCCTGCGGGGGTGAAGTACCGGTACGAGTTGGACACCGGTTGGCCCATCCGGTCGCCGTAGACGCCGGTCAACGAGGTCAGGATGTCGGTACCGGTGTGGGCGATCAGCGGCGTGTGGTGGTTCGCGTCGAGCACCCCGTTGTGGGTGAGGAACTGCAACAGGTGCGGCATCTGCTCCAGGTCGCTCGGCACGTTCGGGTTGTCCCGGCTGAAGTGGACGTTGTCGAACTGCAGGTAGATGACGTGCTGGATACCGTTGCCGCTCGGGCTCAGCCGGCAGCCCGACCCGGCTGCGGCAGGAGGAGCGGGCACTGCGTTCGCTGGCGGGATTCCCACCAGTGCCGCGGCGACGACCGCCAACGCCGCCGCAGCGGCCATTTTCCTGATCCGGTGCAAGGCGATTCCCTCCCCGAGTACGACGTGTGCGACAACCGCAGTCATCCTCATCGCCAGGACCCGACCGCGGGTGAACCCAGTCTGAACGTCCGACCAGCACAGGGTAAGGGCCGCCAGGCGGTCAGCGCATGGTGAGCCGGGCCAGGCCGACCAGTCCGGCGCAGAAGCAGTAGATGGCGAACGGGGTGAGGGTACGCGTCCGGAAGTACCGGGTGAGGAAGCGCACCGACAGGTACGCGGCGACGCCGGAGGCGAGACTGCCGGCGAGGACCTGTCCGTGGATGCCCCGGCCGAGGGCGCCGAACAGGTCGGGAATCTTCAGTACGCCGGCGGCGAGGATCACCGGCGTGGCGAGCAGGAACGAGAACCGGGCGGCGTCCTCATGGGACAGGCCCTTGAGCAGCCCGGCGCCCATCGTGACGCCGGAGCGGCTGATGCCCGGCAACAGGGCGAGGACCTGCGCCGAGCCGACGAGCACGGCGCCGGGCAGGGTACCGGCGGCGATGCGCCGGTCGGACGCCAGGTCGGCCCCCTGATCGTCCGTCGCGGTCGCCGTCGACGCCGGGACCGCGCCGTACCCGCGGGCCGATGCGTGAGCGGCCACCAGCGACCGGGCGGCGGCCCGGCGGCGCAACCGCTCGGCCCCGTAGAGGAGCAACCCGTTGACGGTCAGGAAGATCGCCGCCGGTACCGGTCGGCCGAGCACGGTACGGAACGTGTGCTCCAACAGGATCCCGGTGATACCCACCGGGATGGTCGCCACGATGATCATCCAGCCGAGACGCTCGTCCGGGGTGACGATCCTCCGGTGGCGGACCGAGGTGCCGAAGCCGGTGAGGATGCGCAGCCAGTCGCGCCAGAAGAAGACCAGCAGCGCGAGTGCGGTGGCCACGTGGAGGCCCACGATGAAGGCCAGGTAGGGCGACTCCGGGGTCGAGACGTTGAGGTCGCGCGCCCAACGGCCACCGATCAGCGCCGGCAGGAGGACGCTGTGGCCGAGGCTGGAGACCGGGAAGAGTTCGGTGACGCCTTGCAGGGCGCCGACGACGACGGCTTCCGGATAGGTGAGGCTCATCCGACTCTTTCGGTTGAAACTGTGGGGGGTCAGCCCGCCCGGGTCGGGCGCGGCCGCCCGCCGCCCGGGGGCCCGCACGGTTGCACCCTATCCGGCGCGGCGGAGAAAGCCCGGCCGCCGCTCAGACTCAGCCCGGGGCGGGGCGGGGCGGTGCGCGTGGGTGGGTGCGCCGGCCAGGTAGAGCTGCGCCGGCTGCGAGCTGCGCCTGCTGCTCGACTTCCTGCGCCGCAGCCGCCTGCGCCAGCAGGAGCATCTGACCCGGGTACGGGAGCTGACCCGATGAACGCGCACGGCCTGCTCGAAGACCGCCCGGGTAGGCTATGCCTGTGATCGTGGGAGGGATGGCCGGTGCTCGATCCGCGTGAGCTGTACGAGCTGACCGGCGACCTGCCCGACGTGGGCCGGCCGGTCCTGGTACAGGCGCTGACCGGCTTCGTCGACGCGGGAAACGCCACCTATCTGGCTCGCGAACACCTCCTCACCGCGCCGGGTGCCAGCCTCGTCGCCATCTTCGACCCCGACCAGCTGATCGACTACCGGGCGCGGCGCCCACCCATGATCTTCCTGGAGGACCATTGGGAGCAGTACGAGGAACCCACCCTCGGGCTGCACCTGCTGCGCGACGATGCCGGTACGCCGTTCCTGCTGCTCGCCGGGCCCGAGCCCGACCTGCAATGGGAGCGGTTCATCGAGGCCGTGCTGGACCTGGTCGAGCGGCTGTCGGTCCGGCTGACCGTCGGCCTCAACGCGATCCCGATGGCGGTGCCGCACACCCGCCCGACCGGGATCACCGCACACGCCACCCGGCCGGACCTGATCACCGGGTACGAGCCGTGGCTGCGCCGGGTACAGGTGCCGGGCAGTGCGGGCAACCTGCTGGAGTACCGGCTCGGCCGGCACGGTCACGACGCGGTCGGTTTCGCCGTCCACGTGCCGCACTACCTGGCCCAGGCCGGCTACCCGGCCGCCGCTCAGGAGCTGCTGTCGTCGGTATCCCGGGTGACCGGCCTGAAGCTGCCCACCGCGAACCTGCGCTCGGCGGCCGAACTGGTGCGCGCCGAGATCGACGATCAGATCGCCGAGAATGCCGAGGCGGGCGCGCTCGTGCGCGGGCTGGAGGAGCAGTACGACGCGTTCGTCCGCGGGCGGCAGGGGACGAGCCTGTTGGCCGGGGCGGGACCGCTGCCCTCGGCCGAGGAGCTCGGCGCGGAGCTGGAACGGTTCCTGGCCGAGCAGAACCGCCCGAACGACCCGCCCCGCGGCTGAGCCACCGCGGCTGAGCCACCGCGGATGTTCTTGGCGGGCAACGGGTACCTCGGAGCAATGTCGACCGTCCCGCCCGACACCCCGCCAACCGACCGCGGACCCGGCGTACCCATGACCCGCACCGCCGGGCTGTGGATCGCCTCCGTGCTCTTCGCGGCCGTCCTGCTTCTGCTGCTGGTGTTCATCCTGCAGAACAGCCAGCGCGCCGAGGTCTCGTTCTTCGGCTTCCACAGCCATCCACCGGTCGGCGTCGCGCTGCTGCTCGCCGCCGTGTTCGGGATCCTGCTCGTGGCCCTGCCCGGTACCGCCCGAATCGTGCAGCTGCGCGTGCTGGCGCGCCGGCGCGGCGAGGCGGCGGCCCTGACCGGCCGGCCGGCGCCAACGCCGCAGCCAACGCCAACGCCGCAGCCAACGCCAACGCCGCAGCCAACGCCAACTGCGACGCCGGCGCCCACGGCGCGGCCGGACACCGTGGACGAGAGCGCCGACCCACGCCCGTAGCCCCTACGCCATGTGCAGCACGGCCGCGCCGTTGACCCGGTCCGCGGCGAGGTCGGCCACCGCGGCCGCGGCCGCGGTGAACGGGTACCGGGTCGTTGTGACCCACAGCCGGTGCCGGCCGGCCAGGGTCAGGAACTCCCGGCCGTCCTCGCGCGTGTTGGCGGTGACCGAGACGAGCGCGCGTTCCTGGAACAGGTGCCGCTGGTAGTTGAGCGTCGGGATGTCGGACAGGTGGATGCCGGCGATCGACAGCGTCGCGCCGCGGTCGAGCGCGGACAGCGCGACCGGTACCAGGTTGCCGACCGGGGCGAACAGGATCGCCCCGTCGAGGGGCTCGGGCGGCTGGGCGTCGGCGTTGCCGGCTGAGGCGGCGCCGAGGCTCAGGGCCAGCCGCTGCGCATCCGGCGAGCGGGTGAGGACGTGGACGGTGGCCCCCTGCGCGATCGCCAGCTGGGCGGTCAGGTGCGCGGAGGCGCCGAAGCCGTAGATGCCCAGCCGGCCGCCGGGCGGCAGGCTGGCGCGGCGCAGGGCACGGTACCCGATGATGCCGGCGCACAGCAGCGGGGCGACCTGCTCGTCGGGGTACCCGTCGGGCAGCCGGTACGCGTAGCGGGCCGGCACGGTCAGGTACTCGGCGTAGCCGCCGTCGGCGTCCCACCCGGTGTACTCCGAGCGCGGGCACAGGTTCTCCGCCCCTCGCGCGCAGTACCGGCACACGCCGCACGTGCGGCGCAGCCACGCCACGCCGACCCGGTCGCCTTCGGCGAACCCGGACGCCCGGGTACCGAACCCGACCACCTCGCCGACCGCCTCGTGCCCCGGTACCACGCCCCGGCGGTGTGCCGGCAGGTCGCCCTGCACGACATGCAGATCGGTGCGGCACACCGCGCAGACCCGGACCCGGATCAGCAACTCGTCCGGGCCGGGCGTGGGTACCGGTACCTCCTGGAGCCGGATCGCCGCGGTGAGGTCGGCCGCACCCGGCTCGGTCACCCGCCACGCCAGCACCACGCCAGCGTACCGGCCGGCCAATAGCCTTCCCCGTCCGCTCGCTTCGCGGCGCTCAGACGCGCCGTCTTCCCTCCTCGCTGTAACTCTGGCGCTCGCTGCGCTCGCGCGGCCCCGACGCTCCTTAGGCGACGTCTTCCCTCGTCGCTGCGCTCCTCAGTCCAGACGCCGCCCGCGTCGGGGCGCTCGTCAGTCCAGACGACGCCGCGCCGCTCCCGCTCGCTCCCTCAAATACGTGACCACGCCGCCCGCGTGCGGGGCGCCGGCGGCGTGTGGTCGGACCGTGGCCCTACAGCCGGGACCGCAGCAGCTGCTTGCCCTGCTCGGCGCCCTTGCGGCTCTCCGCCTGCGCCTTGCGGAAGAAGTCCGCGAGCTCGCTGTCGCCGTCGCGCTGGGCGTCCTGGATGTACTGCTCCAGGCGCAGCGCGTTGCTCAGGCAGGCCTCGGTGAACCAGATGATGTCGTAGTCCTTGTCCTTGGTACCGGTGAACTGGCCGGTCTCGCTGGTGCTCGTCATTGCTCCTCCTCCGACAACGGGCTATCCCGTCGGCGTACCCAGCTCACAGCCGAGTCATGCGCCGTGGACAGGCGATTCGAGCGGGCTGGCCGGATAGGGTTCGGGGCGGCAGCGCGGGACAGGAGGGCGGGGCGGTGGGCGAGCTGGCCGGAGCGAGGATCCTGGTCACCGGGGGAGCCGGGTTCATCGGGCGCTCCGTGGTCCCGGCGCTGCGGGCCGCCGGGGCGACGGTGAGCGTCGTGGACCGCGACCCGTACCCATTGCCGGACATTCCGGCCGTGCTGGGCGACCTGCGCCACCCCGCCGTGCGGGATGCCGCCGTAACCGCGGACCTGACCGGCGTGGTCCACCTGGCGGCGGAGACGTCGGTGCTCGGCTCGCTGGCCCGGCCCGCGGTGGTCCATGAGGTCAACGTCGAGGCGACGGCCGCGCTGCTGGAGCTGGCCCGGCTGCGCGGGGTACGGCGGTTCCTGATGGCGTCCACCAATGCCGTGGTCGGTGACCGGGGCGCCGCGACGCTGCACGAGGACCTGCCGCTGCGCCCGCTGACGCCGTACGGCGCGACCAAGGCGGCGGCGGAGATGCTGCTGTCCGGGTACGCCGGCGGGTACGCGATGACGACCTGCGCGCTGCGGCTGACCAACGTGTACGGGCCCGGGATGGCGCGCAAGGACAGCCTGGTACCCCGGATCATGCGGGCGTTCCGGGCAGACGTGCCGCTACAGGTGTACGGCACCGGGGCACAGCGCCGCGACTTCGTCCACGTCGACGACGCGGTGGCCGGGCTGCTCGCCGCGTGGCGGGCCGATCACGTCGGGCCGCTGGTCGTCGGGGCCGGCCGGTCGGTCAGCGTGCTGGAGCTGCTCGCCGTCGCCGGCGAGGTGCTGGGCAGGCCGGTACGGGTGGAGCACGTCGACCCGAAGCCGGGGGAGATGCCGGCGGTCGTCGTGTCGATCGAGCGGGCGCGCGCCCTGGGGTACCGGCCGGCGGTGGCCCTCGCCGACGGTCTGGCCACGGTGTGGGACGAGTTCCGGTGATCCGCCGGCTGCCCCGCCATACGCACGGTCCGTTCCTCGTCCTCCTCGCGCTCGGTGTGCTGCTGCGCGCCGTCGTGATGGTCGGGTACCGGCCGGCGATCTTCTACATCGACTCGTTCGCCTCCTACCTGCTGCCCCTGCCCACGCTCGACCCGACCGGCCAGGACCCGATCGGCTACGACCTGTACCTGCTCGGCCCGGTCCTGCGGGTCGGCAACCTCACCGCCGTCGTGGCGGTCCAGCACCTGCTCGGGATCGGCATGGCGGTGGCCGGGTACGCGCTGCTGCGGCGCAAGGGCGCCGGCCGGTGGCTCGCGGCGCTGGCGACGGCGCCGATCCTGCTCGACGGGTACCAGGTGCAGATCGAGCACAACGTGATGGCCGACCCGCTGTTCGAGGCGCTGCTGGTCGGCGCGCTGGTCGCGCTGGCCTGGACGGCGCGTCCCGGCTGGCCGGTCGTCCTGGCGGCCGGGGTGCTGCTCGGGCTCGCCGCCACGGTCCGCCAGGTCGGCGTGGTCATGGTCGCGCCGCTGGTGCTGTACGTGCTCGTGGCCGGCGGCCGGTGGTACCGGCGGGCCGGGCTCGCCGCGGTCGGGCTGCTCTGCTTCGCCGTGCCGGTCGCCGCGTACGCGAACTACTACCACGGCTTCACCGGCCGGTACGCGCTGTCGCACGCGGGCGGAAACGTGCTGTACGCGCGGGTGGCCCCGTTCGCCGACTGCACCGGGCTGGCGCTGCCGGCCGATGAGCAGATCCTCTGCCCGACCATGCCGCGCGCCGACCGGCCCGGCCCGGACTACTGGGCGCACTACCAGGACTCCCCGTTCTTCGCGCTGCAGAAGACCGCCGGGGACCGCGCGAACGACCTCGCCGGCGACTTCGCGCTGCGGGTCATCCGGCACCAGCCGCTGGACTTCCTGGCGGCACTGGGCGCCGACGCGGTCAAGGTGTTCTCCTGGCAGCGGGTGGACCATCCGAACTGGACCCCGACCGTGGAGCGGTGGCGGTACCAGACGGAGTTCCCCACCTACCCGGACCTCGTCACGATCGACTCGATCAGCCAGCTCAGCCACCGGTACGGGGACGGCGACCCGGTGGCGGTGACGGGCATCGCGCGGCTGCTGCGCGGGTACCAGGTCAGCGTCGGGTACACGCCGGGGCCGGTGCTCGGCGTCGCGATCCTGCTCGGGCTGGCCGGTGCCGTCCGGCGCCGGGAGCCGCTGCTGTTCGTGTCCGGCGGGGTGCTCGTGCTGCTGGCCGGCGACGTCGCGGAGTTCTCCTGGCGGTACCAGCTGCCCGGTTACGTGCTGCTCCCGCTGGCCGGGGCGCTGGGCATCGTGGCGCTGCGCCGCCCGCCGCCGCCCGCGTTCCCCGAGCCGGCCGACGAGGCGGCGCTGGCCGCCGTCGATCCTGAGCAGACATTCCCGCCGGTGGTCGTCCTCATCGCCGCCTACAACGAGGCCGGCGGGCTCGGGCCGGTCCTCGACTCGGTACCGGCGACCTGCTGCGGGCTCGACGTTGGCCGTCTCGTCGTGGTGGACGGCGCCACCGACGGTACCGCCGAGGTGGCCCGGTCCCACGGCGCGGTGACCTGCGTGGTGCCGGTCAACCGCGGGCAGGGCGCGGCGCTGCGGCTCGGGTACCACCTGGCTGCCGACCGTGGCGCCCGGTTCGTGGTGACCACCGACGCCGACGGCCAGTACGATCTCGCCGAGCTGCCCGCCCTGCTGGAGCCGCTGCTGTCCGGCGCGGCGGACTTCGTCACCGGTTCCCGGCGGCTGGGCGCCAACGAGTCGACCGACCCGGTTCGCCGGCTCGGTACCCGCGTCTTCGCGACCGTAGTCTCGGTGCTCACCGGCCACCGGGTCACCGACACCTCGTTCGGGTTTCGCGCCATGCGCGCGGAGATCCCGGCGAAGCTGACCCTGACCCAGCCGCAGTACCAGTCCGCCGAGCTGCTGATCGGCGTGCTGAGCCACGGGTACCGGGTGGTGGAGCGCCCGATGACCATGCGGCGCCGCACGGCGGGCCGCAGCGAGAAGGGCGGCAACCTGGCCTACGGCGCGCGCTACGCCCGCGTGGTGCTGGGCACCTGGTGGCGCGAGCGAGCGTCAGCGAGCGAGCCGTGAACTCAGCGCGGTGCGCGAAGCGGGGCCTCGAGCGGAACGCGAGGAGGCCGCGAAGAGCGGAATACCACCCGGTCGAGGACGAGGAACTTGACCAGGAACAGCACCGCGTAGGTGGCGAAGTAGCTGGCTTCGACCAGTACGGCACGCTGGTTCGGGTCGGCGTCGTGCAGGATCGCGTGGGTAAGGCTGGTCACCGCCGCGGCGGCCAGTCCCGTCGTCACGGCCAGTGCCGCATAGGAGAGGGCGTCGCGGCCCAGGCCGCGGCGGGCCCGCCGGTTCCAGGCCCAGAACCGGCCCGCGACGAAGTTGACCGTGGCACCCGCCAGGAATGCCGCGCCGGTGGCGATCCGTGGACCTTGATCCAGTACCCGGTAGGCCACGGCGAACGCCACGGCCGAGGTCACTGTCGCGAGCCCGGACCCGACGGCGTAGCGGAGGAACCGCGTCCAGGTCACCTGGCCAGCATAGGCAGACCTGACGGCGTTCCGGATCTCGTCCCGGGACCTCTCAGCCAGTTCCAAGGCGGCATTGAGGTTCGGTGCATAGCGTCGAGGGGTACATGATCGATCGCATCGTTCGGGCCCGGCTGAGGAGGTTTGATGAGGATTCTCGTTCTCGGCGGCGACGGGTACCTGGGCTGGCCGACGGCCCTTCACCTGTCTGAGTGCGGGCATCAGGTGGGCGTGGCGGACAGCTTCGTGCGCCGGCAGTACGACCACGAACTCGGGGTACAGAGCCTGGTACCGATCGAACCGCTCGCGGTCCGGGTCCGCGCCTGGCAGGAGCTGACCGGGCAGCGGATCGAGACGTTCGTCGGGGACCTCACCGATCCGGAGTTCACCTCCGGCATTGTCCGGGAGTTCCACCCCGAGGCCGTCGTGCACTTCGCCGAGCAGCGCTCCGCGCCGTACTCCATGATCGACCGCCGGCATGCGGTCTACACCCAGGCCAACAACATCGTCGGTACGCTCAACCTGCTGTACGCGATCGCCGAGACCGACCCGGACATCCACCTCGTGAAGCTGGGCACGATGGGGGAGTACGGCACCCCGAACATCGACATCGAAGAGGGCTGGCTGACGGTCAGCCACAACGGCCGGACCGACCGGGTGCTCTACCCCAAGCGCCCGGGCTCCTTCTACCACCTGTCGAAGGTCCATGACAGCCACAACATCGAGTTCGCCTGCCGGGTCTGGGGACTGCGTGCGACCGACCTGAACCAGGGCGTCGTGTACGGCCAGCAGACCGGCGAGACCGCGCGCGACGAGCGCCTGGCCACCCGCTTCGACTACGACGCGGTGTTCGGTACCGTGCTGAACCGCTTCGTTATCCTCGCCGCCCTCGGCCAACCGCTGACCGTGTACGGCGGCGGCGCCCAGACCCGCGGCCTGATCGACATCCGGGACACCGCGGAGTGCATCCGGCTGGCCGCCGAGAACCCGCCCGCGCGCGGCGAGTTCCGCGTGTTCAACCAGATGACCGAGAGCATGTCCGTCCTGGACATCGCGAAACTGGTTGCCGATCTGCACCCCGACGTCGTGGACGTGGAGCACCTGGACAACCCGCGCGTGGAGGCGGAGCAGCACTACTACAAGGTCACCCACACCGGGCTCGTCGAGCTGGGCCTCCAGCCGCACCTGCTCTCCGACACGCTGCTGACCTCGCTGTACGCGATCGCGGACCGGTACAAGCACCGGGCCGATCTGGCGGCGTTGCGCCCGACCGTAAACTGGCGCCGTGCGGGTATTGATGATCGCGCCGCCAGGGGCGGGTAAAGGTACGCAGGGCGCGCTCATCGCGGCGCACTTCGAGATCCCGCACATCGCCACCGGCGAGCTGCTGCGTGACCACGTGGCCCGCCGGACCCCGCTGGGCCAGGCGGTGCGGCTCCATCTCGACCGCGGTGAGCTGGTACCCGACCAGGTCGTGCTGGACATGGTGCGGGAGGCGGTGATCGCGGCAAAGGCGGCCGGCGCCGGATACGTGCTGGATGGCATCCCGCGCAACATCGCCCAGGCGGGTGCCCTCTACCTGATCGGGCGCGAGCTGGGGATGACCGCCGACGTGGCGCTGCACCTGCAGGCCGACGACGACGAGCTGATGCGGCGGCTGCTCGCCCGCGCGGCACTGGAGCACCGGACGGACGACACCGAGGAGGTGATCGCCCGGCGGCTCGCGCTCTACCACGAGGTGACCCACCCGATCGTCGACTGGTACGGCGAGCGCGGGATCCTGGTCTCCGTCGACGCGATGCGCCCCGCTGAGCAGGTCGGCCGGGAGATCCTCGCGGCTCTGGAGGTCATGCGCGTGATGGTCGACCATGTGCCGCCGGAGGCGCGCCGGCCGATCGACCTGACCAGCCTGGGCGTGGCGTTCGGCCAGGCCCGCAACGGTCAGTAACCGACGGCGGCGCCGTCGGCGCGGGGCTCGGAGCCCGCGACGTAGCCGCCGCCGGGCAGGCACCAGATCGCCTGGCCGTACCCGTACACGTCGGAGTCGTCGACGGTCACCTCGTGCCCACGGCGGCGCAGCGCCTCGACGGCCGCGGTACCCAGGGCCGGCTCGACGTGCAGGTGCCGCCCGGCCGGCCAGTACCAGCGCGGCGCGTCGAGCGCGGCCTGCGGGTCGAGCCCGTCGTCCACAGTGGACATGATGACCTGGAGGTGGCCCTGCGGCTGCATGTGGGCGCCCATCACGCCGAACGGCCCGACCGGCCGGCCGGCCCGGGTCAGGAAGCCCGGGATGATGGTGTGGAACGGTCGCTTGCCGCCCGCCGCCACGTTCGGATGGCCCGGCTCGAGCGAGAAGCCGGCGCCCCGGTTCTGTAGCCCGAACCCGTACCCGGGCACCGTGACGTAGGAACCGAACCCCTGGTAGTTGGACTGGATCAGGCTGACCATCTGCCCGTCCTGGTGCGCCGCGCACAGGTACACGGTGCCGCCCCGGGTCGGCTCGCCCGGCCGGGGTACCGCGGCGGTCTCGCCGATCAGTGCCCGCCGCCGGCTCAGGTACTCCGCGCTTTGCAGCTCGGCCACGGGTACCGGCCAGGTGTCCGGGTCGGCCACGTAGGCGTGCGCGTCGGCGAACGCGAGCTTCATCGCCTCGACCTGCCGGTGCCGGCGGCGCTCGGCCGGCATCGCGGACAGGTCCACGCCGTCGAGGAGGGCCAGCGCCTGCAGCGCGGCGATCCCCTGGCCGTTCGGGGGCAGCTCCCACACGTCGTACCCGCGGTAGCCGGCCCGGATCGGCTCGACCCAGATCGAGGCGTGCCGCGCGAGGTCCTCCTTGGCGAGCAGGCCGCCGGTCGCGGCGGCGTACTCCGCGACGGCGACGGCGATCTCGCCCCGGTAGAACTCCTCGGCCTCCGACTCGGCGATCAACTGCAGCGTGCCGGCCGCGGCCGGGTTGCGGAACACCTCGCCGGCGACCGGGACGCGCCCGTCGCGCGTGTAGACGCCGGCCCACTCGGCGAACTCCGGGCCGCGCAGGGTGGCGTGCAGGGCGGCGGCCCGCTGCCAGTGGTACGCGACCCGCGGCGACACCGGGTACCCGTCGGCCGCGTAGCCGATCGCGTCGTCGAACAGGTCGGCGAAGGGCAGCCGGCCGAAGCGGGCGTGCAGGTCCCGCCAGCCGGCCGGCGCCCCCGGTACCGTGACCGGCAACCAGCCGCGGGGAGTCATCGCGCGCGCCCGGTCGAGGGTCAGCGCGGCGGGGGAGCGGCCGGAGGCGTTGAGCCCGTGCAGCGTCGTGCCGTCCCAGACGATCGCGAACAGGTCGCCGCCGATACCGTTGGAGCCGGGCTGCACGACGGTCAGCGTGACGGCGGTGGCGATGGCAGCGTCGACGGCGTTCCCGCCCCGGCGCAGCACGGCCAGTCCGGCCGACGCGGCGAGCGGCTGGCTGGTGGCGACCGCGCCGTGGGGCGCGTACAGCGGTTTCCGGTTCACCGACCCCCCAGGGCTCCCGGGTCCAGGCTACCGGTGGTTCAGGACCACGGTCCGGGTGCGGCGATGGTCACGCCGACCACGATCACCGCGACCATCGGCCAGCGGCGCCAGTCGGGCGCCAGCCTCACCCAGGTTGGCGGCGCTCAGCACCGGCAGGACGACCGCTGTCAGGGCCGCGGCCAGGGCCGCAGTGGCCGGCATCCGGCGCAGCGCGGTCGGCGTACCGGCCCTGGCCCGGCGGCGCTGGTCGCGGTCGGCGTGAAACGCCGACACCACCAGCGGCAGGCCATCGGCCGCGGCGGCGACGTGGTCGGGGTCGGCGGCGAAGCGGACCAGCGCGGCCAGGTAGCGCAACGACGCGAACCAGACCGCCGGCGACACCGGCTGCCCGGCGATCCGGGCGCTGCCGCCGAACGCGACCGCAGAGGCCGCCGCGGCCGGGTCGGTAGTTGCCGCAGCACAGCCGGTCGACCGCCACCACCCGGGACAGGCCCCGCGGGTGGCTGGCGTACCCGCTGCGCACCCTCAGCCCACAGCTCGGGCAGGCGTCGACCAGCA
>WNGL01001081.1_pt1 | contig 33180 bp, 31 predicted proteins | sample 5400591 | NCBI WGS metagenome assembly WNGL01 (sample SAMN13153377, study PRJNA577476) | soil metagenome | isolation source: 80 cm soil or saprolite under Garry oak tree replicate 1 | place: USA:California | collected 2016-06-15
CTCTGTAGGTCGCAATAATCGCGCTAATGAGATCTGGTCCTATTAGTCCCGGCAAACCAGCTGGACATGGTTGACATATTTGACGACCGGGCGTGACAAAACCCGGGAGAGGACCGTACAAAGCTAGGGTTCGATTCAGGAAAAGTTCATTCGCAGATTCTGACTCGTGGACGATGCTGTTGCGCATCAGCCGCACATACCCGAGAAGCAGAGACATCGGAGCCAATGCCGAAGAAAAGGGTTCGCCATTTCTAAGCCAAGCTTCTGCGCGTTGGATGACTAGTCCCGGGCTAATCCAGCCTACAAAATCGCGGTCTCCCCGAAATATCCGAATAGCTTCGGAAAGAGGGACATTAAGCCGCCTTGTTCGCGCCGCACGAAAGCCAGATGGAGCTCTCTCACCGATTACGTAAGCGCCCATCGATCTTTCAAGAAATAACTCACAAGCGACAGTCATTTTGAGCAACGTATGTTCTGCAACCCATTCGAGTTGCATCGTGGTGTAGGCAATTCGGTTTGCAGTCGAATGCCGAGCCGTTCGCGAGCGATTTAGAAAATCTTCGGCGTTATCGATTGCTCGAAAAAATGCGTCACGATTTCGTCTTAGCTGACCGGGCATTTCTCTATCCGGCTTGATTATGAGGCAGACGCTTTGAATTCCTGGATAAGCGTTTGATGTCGAATCCGGCGCGGCTGGATATTATCGGTCTGCCTCTGACAAGCAGCTACAAATCTCGCGTATCTGGTCGGCGGTTCCTCTGAATCAATTAGTTCTGAAAGGCGCTCGAGAGCCGCACGAAGAACTTCCCAACGTCCTCTGTTAAGTATTCGTCGACTTGCGTTCGTCTCTTTGCTTCCAAACTGAAGCGAATACACGACAAAAAACAGGGAATAGAAAAGTGCCGGTCGATGAAAGTTGGTTTGGGCAAGGATGTCTCCAAATATCGTTTCGATCGCTCGCACGGTGTGTCGAAATTGATTTAGAAGTGAACGTTCGTTAGGAAAACGTTCATCCCACTTTTCGTAGAACGAATTCAGGCTCTTTTTCTTGTCCTGAAGACCAGCGACCATGGCAACGAGCACCTCTGAAGTGAGCTCAGCCTCGCGCATCCTCGCGATGCCTTTATCCGTTAGGATCCCGTAGCGCTTCCAGAATTCTAAGTAATTCCAACCAAGGTCATATACAGTTTGTTTGAATGCGCCGAAAAATTTAGCATTTCGCTTTTCCTGTTCATTGAGCGGCAAACTGTATGAATTGATACGCGCGAACACGTCCAACACATCGGCGTCAGTCGCGTCTACCAATAGATCGACTGAAAACTCATAACTTAGAAATTTCTTTTGCGCTTCCGGCGGGAGGTCATCGAAAAGCGAACCTCCATAGGGTCCATGTGAGCGATTAAGTCTTAGATTTCCCGCCAAAAAATCGATAATCGTACCAATGCGCTGCTGCCCATCAACCACTTCATGTATTGTTCGTCGAGAAGGCAACTGAAGTTGCTGCCGCATATAAAGTTTGGGAATCGGAAATCCACGCAGAATTGTGTCGATGAGAAACGATCTCGCCTTCGGTGCCCAAATCCGTCTTCTCTGAAATTTTGGAGAAAGGAGAAGCTCCTTCGAATTGAACCATCGGAGAAAGTCCAGCGCACTAATCGACCTCAAATGGGGGCGTTCCATATTTTGGAACCTAAAGGTTTCTACGACGTATGACGAGCTTCATCTTAGACAATACTGTCGGGATCCAATAACTCGCTCAATACTCTTATCATGGCTGTTGTGCAGAACGGCGACGTCTGTTACCCACCGGTTGGCGCATCATTTCAGTTAAAAGGGTTACAAAGTTACAACGGCTATGCTGATTGATCTTCGTTTCGCTTTTCGGAAGTTGCTCAAGCCACTTGGGTTCCCTTTTCTGGCATTGATCACCGTGCCACCCATCGCTTTTCAAAATAAATCATAAGTGGCTTTTCACAGTCGGAGAGGGACTTACAGCTCAAATTGCTGTGCAACACTGGACAAACACAGAAACGGCTGTACATGAAGAGCCGATGAAATTGATCAACGCGCCGATTCGCGCCGCCCGCCGGGGCGGGCGAGCGGCATAGAGGCTCGTTAGATTTTCGCCAAGTTGGAGCCCCCGAACACTTTCGGGGCACCCCAGTGGTCGAATCTCACACCACGCGCGGGTTTTTTTCCGCCGGCATCCCGAACCGACTTCGGCAATCACACTTAACAACTTAGAAATTTATGAAACCAATACTTCAAATTAATCACAAACAGCGCGGCTCACGTCGCGACGACCGCGCACGGCGTAATCACCAGAATTTTCCATTAACGGATTACAACTATCGTCCGACAGCGGACGCAGAGGCGATTTCGCCCGCTGGCCGGCCGACCATTAAGTCGCCAGCCTTCCACAAAATAAGCAGTGAATTCTTCGGCGCAGAAACAAGCCGGGATTATGTTGCCGAGCTTTTGTTCTTCATTCTGATCACTGGCATCGCCGCCTGGCCAATCATGTCGATGCTCGTCGCAGTGGTTCGTATGATCAGGAATTATTAAGAGCGAAAAAAATCGTTAAAGAAGGCAGGCAAGATGCCCGCCTGCCGGGTCAGGCTGGAAGCCTAACTTCCGGTCGAGTTCGCGGGAAATTACAGCTTTGCGTAAACGCCCATCAGCGGACGTTTCGATGGAGTCGGTGAACGGAAATCGCTTACGAAACCTTCTTTGGTGCGAAGCTCAACATGCCCAACGCTGCGAGCTGTGCCATACACGAGCACCGAGCCTACAGGTGCAGAGAATGGATCCGTTACCGATAGCCTTTTGAACCCGTAGTTATTGACGAGTTCCGCTGCGGCGTCTCTGGCAAGCTCGCTCTTCGGGCGGGAATCGATGACGCCGGAAGCGAGCAACGCATCTTTGACATAATGCCAGCATCGCGAACGCGAATGGGCGTGTGCGCGTTCCTGCGCAATGGTTGCCGCTTGCGTTAATCTGCTGTCGATGTGCTTATCGACTTTGCCGAAAGGATAAACGATCTGCTTCGGATAATATTGCGTGATTACCGGCACTGACTCTTTCTTGCCATCTGTACTTCGGAAACTAAAGCGACTGGGAGGCTTTGCCGTGCTGCTTACGGTGGGCTGATTCATCGGGCGCACCGGGTCCATCGTGAACGTTCGTGCAGACGCTTTGGCAGCCTGCTGTCCGGAGTCTTTAGCGATTGCTTCCGCCGGCTCTTCTTTCACGGGGTGTGTCGACTTTTTGGCAACGACGGACGTTCGCTTTTTTGTGATAGCTTTGACCGGCTTATCCACGGATTTTCGTGCCGACTTCTCCGTGATCACTTGAACCATATCGTCAGCGGCCTTTTGATCGTGGCTCGCAAGACCAAGTGTGGTAGGGGCGAGCGCCTGCGCGTGCACGCTTGCGCTAAGAACAACGAGAAGCCAAATACTTGTGAGTGCGACGTAGACTAGCCGCCACATGAACGCGAGGTATGCCGGAAATCAAGATGGCAGGCAAGCTTTTTTTAAAAAAAATTTCTACGGGGGAATCCTGGCTCAAGTGCCTGGTTTAGGGCGCGTGGGTATCGGTCGCTAATCGTTAGGAAAATAGTCCGGCTCGAATTGAGGCGGGGGAGCAAACATCTCGTCGCGCCCAATGAAATTACGCCGGTGACGTCTCGGCATGGACTCCTCTTGGTCAGAGTCCGGCGCGACGAACGCAGTCCGGCCGGAAGGCAAGCGCAAAATCAATCTTCCATCCGAGGTGATGCCGACGACTCGGGCGCGGACCGACCGAACGCGACGTTGTGTCGAATCTTCAGGCGCAGCTTGACTCCCGCGCCCGCGTCTCGGGGCCGAGGCAACAGGTTTCTTGCCTTGCGAAGATGACTGATCAGCAGTCGTGGACTGCTGTGCCTCGGAGGAGGTCGAGGGAGTTTTGGTCTCGTCTGCAGGGGAAGAGCTTTCCGCGATTTGTGCAGGCGAACTTGTTTCAGAACCGCTCGGAGCGGCGGGCTGCGGCTGAGCATTTGGAGCAGACGCCTGCGTTTGCGCAACTGATGTTTGCCCCGAAAGCGTTCGGGGCTGACGATCTGTTGATGGCGCGGCCTGAGACGAATTCGAAGCAATTGCCGCGTTCACCGGCGACTCGCCCGGCAATGGCGCGGACGTATTGGTGCCTTGCGACGCGACGGGGGTGGAAGCGAGCGTGCCAGAAGTAATTTGGTTAGCCGGGCGTAACGAGGATTGGGGCACACCAACCAAAACTCCGATGTTTTTTGTGTCGCGACTCCGGTGCATAATTCTCCCAATCGTTTGGGGAAACAGCACGGGGGCCATCACCGCCGCGGCGAGCAACAGCACGGCAACCGCAACTGCTCCGCGCAGCAAACGCGCAGACCGAGGCTCTAGCGGTCGTCGAATCGTTCTCCTGAACGGCAGCCCGTATTTGTCGGCGAATTGACGCCGGCGCTCAAGTTTCAGCAGGCATTGTCGAATCATTTCCGCCAAAATGATCAAGTCTTTTGGGCGTTGATTCGGATCGCGATGCAACATTCGGCCAAGCAGGGTCCGCAACGGCTTCGGAAATCGTGAAAGCTTCGGACGTCGCTGCAGCGCCTCAGCGGAAAGCGCAGTTTCCGTCAAAAGAAAGTAAAGGGTTGCACCGAGCGAAGAAATCTCGGAACGAATATCATCTGTTGCATGTGCTGGTTGTTCCGAGCCGGCAACCTGGTCCGTAGAGAGCGCTTCGTCGCGTGTCTCTGATTGTGCCGACTGAATCTCGGTTCGGAGCGTCAGTGGCGGCAGGCCGAAGTTAGTCAACTTCACAAGTGGCCAGCTGCCCTCAGGAGTTTGCCCCGGAACAACAATGATGTCCGAGGGCTCAATTGAGGGGAGCGGCAGTTTGTGAAAACTCGCGGATGACAGGACGCTCACGATTTGCTCTGCGACTCGCAACGCGGCATCGACCGGCATCGGCCCGTGGCTTCGAACCCAAGCCGCGAGTGTTTCGCCGGGCAGATGCTCGGAGACATAAACGAAATCGTCGCCTTCGCGCCCAAAATCGAGGACCTTGGCGACGTTGACGTGCCGCAGCTTCTGCGCGGCAAATGCATGCTCCTGGAATTGCTCTCGGACCGCGGTACCGATGCTCTCTGTCGAAATTAATTTTAGAGAGACCGGCTCACCCGTTCTTTCGTCCACGGCTTCGTAAGTAGTCGCGCCATCCCGCTCGATTTCATATGGGTTCCCATCGGATCCAACGCGGATGCGGTAATGTTGAAGGAAAATTGTGCGCTCCATAACCGCGGGTGTAGGCGGTGAAATACCACGGTCGCCCTACCCCTCGACGATTCAACCGCGATTTTGAATCGGAGTTGCTCCGCGTTTCGGCTGGGGTCGGGTGTGCGAGTGGTTGAAAGTTCAGGGAACGCAATTTCCTTTCCAATCAAAACTCGTTCTGTGATCATTTTGCAATGTCGCGTCTGGCGAGCACCCTGGTGCTCATTGCAATCTGGGCTGTGACTTATCTGACGAACCTCGGTGCGTCAGAGTTTCGAAGCGAAGAAGGCCATCGTGTCATGCCGGCTGTGCAGATGCTTGATAGCGGCAACTACCTGGTCCCATACGTCGGGACGCAGCCATACCTGCGCAAACCGCCCCTAGTGAACTGGATCGTCGCCGGCTCGTTCAAGCTTTCGGGAGTTCACAGCGAATGGACCGCGCGCCTGCCATCGGCGCTATTTGTGTTGAGCGTAGCTTTGATGCTGCGGCTATTCGCCAACCCAACACTCGGTGGTTTTGGATCAAGCGTCGCCGCGCTTTGTTGGTTAACCAACCTCGGTCTGATTGAAAAAGGACGCATGATTGAGATCGACGCGATTTACGTTTCGCTGTTCGGGTTTGCGTTCATTCTTTGGCTGATCCTCTGGCAACGAGGAGGTTCTCCCTGGCTGACCTTCGTTGTGCCATGGATTTTTCTCGGCGTAGGCATGCTCGCCAAAGGACCTGCGCACATGATCTTCTTTTATGTTTTGATATGTGCCGTGCTATGGAGAAATCACCGCCTCGGCGATCTCGCACAGCCAGCCCATGTCGTGGGTGTACTTTGCACTGCGGGAATCTTTGCGGCTTGGCTGATTCCGTTTTTGCACAAGCTGCACGAATCTCCGATGCAAGTTTGGGCGCAGGAAACCGCGATCGCGGTTTATGGACAAAAGGCCAGCTCCACGAATTGGTGGCTCAATTTTCCGCACGGGTTCGCGTATTTTCTCCCGTGGCTGTTGCTGCTACCGTTCATTCGGTTTCACAAAATACCTGACCCGGTGCAGCGTGAAACCGTTCGTGGCCTGGCGTTAGGATCAATCCTTCTTTTCGTTGTCGTGCTTCTGATTCCCGGGACCCTTCCGAGGTACATCCTGCCGCTGATCGCACCATTCTGTTGGATAATCGGCGTTGCATGCGCCAATAACGCGTTTGAATGGCGACTTCGTTTCAAGGATTTTACGCTTCTTGTCCCGAGCCGATTGATCGCTGTATGCATTGCCATTGGAATCGCAGCTGCCATGGTAATTTTTCCGCTGCGCTCGGTGACTTATTTGAAAAGGCACGAGCGAATGAAACCCGTCGCGGCCAAAATCAATGCGGTCGTCGCTCCAGATCAGCGTCTTTATGCGGTCAACCTGCCTTTTCTGCCCTATTTATTTTATGTCTGCGCCCCGGTCACTTATCTCGAAAAACTCGACGAATTGCCGTCTGACGCACGTTATTTCCTGGTTTCTCCCAGTTACCAACAAAAGATCACGAAGACTGCGCGGCTGGCGCACGCGCGGCCAGTCGTCTGGACTCCAACTTATCCGCCTACGTTTCGTGGCGGTGAAAGCATTTTGTTTGTAATGAGCGAGTTTTAATACTCGAGGGCGGTTTTGAACTGTGTCTGTAGCGTTTGAGCCCCAGCAGTCATTCACGCAGCTGCATTTGCGCTTTAGTTGAAAATCGCCAATCTAAAATCACCAGTCCGAGTACCCCGTGGTGTAACGGTAACACAGCGCCCTTTGGAGGCGTTATTCTTGGTTCGAATCCAAGCGGGGTAGCCACGCCACGTAAAAGGCTCGCGCCTAACGTGGCTGATACTGATACGACCGAGTGCGGGCAAGCCTTTTACGCGGTCACTTTGGCAAGCCTTCGCGGATCAAGCGTGAGAAATTCGGATCGTTATCTGCGACGCGGGCGCGTGCGTCGATCAGGCTGCGCTCCTTAAGTTCGCTGAATGGCAGCCCACCGGTGGCGATGGCATGACGCTCGTAAAGCAGTTCATCGGCTTTGCCATTGATGAGCATTCGCCAATCCCATGGCGCTCGCTCACTAACAGAACGCTGGGTTCGAATGCTAGTGGTGCAATTGGCTGTGACCTCATTGTACCAGCGCGGATGCTCATGAAGCATGGTCATCGCCTTTATGTATTCCAAGAATCTCTCTCGTGCTTGTGCCGGGGAAGCCAGCGTGCGGTAAAGATAAACATCTTCTCGCCGATAGTTGGTGCGCAGGCGAATGAGGTCGCGCTCATCGGCCACGACGTAAATCAATGTGTACTGCCGGTAAAGACCGTCCAATGCCGAGTACTTTTGTCCAATTGTCTTGCGTGTTTCGATGGAAAAGCAGAGCGGAAGTCCGTCGGCAAATTGAAAGCTGACGATGGGATGTGAGATCCAAGGCGAACCCCAGTAATTAATAGCCACATCCATGCCTGTGATCTGCGAGAGCCGCACCGTGCGCGTTTCCCAGTGCGGCGTGAAATCAGTATCTGTGCGGTAGTCACAATTTCGCACATTGTGAATTGTGACCTCGTCGCCGTTGATCTCCGCCCAGCCGGTCTGCGAGACATCGGGCTGCCAAGCACGATCGTTGCTCGGCTTCAAAGTCAGCCACCATCCAGCGACAACGGCCGATGCGCCTAACACGATCGCCAGCTTCAACAGTTGTCCGCGAACAAATATGATCGCCGCGAGCAGAATGACGACGAACAGAATCGCCGCAAGGGCGCCGATTCTTGGAAAATCAAAATAGAGGGCGCCAAATGCCCATGCGACCGCAACGATTGCGACGGCCCAGCCAATCGCGAACGCGACAAACCTGAAAAATCTCATCGCGATATTATCGGTGACGCACGCAGCCCGATCGCGCGGCCTATTCAGAAACGACGTAAGCTACCACAGCGTTTCATGTAAACTCGCACGACGGCTAGGAAGCCCGGTAAGCTCGTCTCAACTGTCGGGCTGCTGTTGTTCGTTCGACTCGGGGCTACTGACCTTCTTGTGACTCCTCTTCCACGTCATCCTCAGTTACTTTCCAAGTCTTGTCAGGATTATATTTGTCCATGCTCTGGAAGGTCTTTAGCGTGTCGGGTCCGAGATCTTTCTCGTAAACGACTCCGTCGGGACCGACAATAAATGTCATCACTCCAGTCACGCGATACTGAGCGGGCGCGGCTGCCAGGGCGAATCCGCCGATCATCGCGCCGCCGACCACGAAGTCCATCTCGCCCATGGCCGCCGCAGGTCCTTGCCCCTTCAGCACTTTGAAGTAGTAACCGTGATAAGGCTTACCTGCCTGCGCCGAATAACCTTCCTCCAGCGCTTTGGCGACTTCTTCTCCCACCGGACCTCCCCATGTGCCGTCCGGGTTTTGCCACGCCAGACCATCATGCTTCCCAGGCGTGCTCAGGACACGCTGCGCATATTGATTCACCTTCGAACCGTCGTGCTTTTCCATGGCATACTCGTGTTGCGCCTCGACGAACCCGCGACAAATCGCAATGGCGTTCAATTCGTTGGCGCCGATACGTCGATTTAATATCTCTTCACGGCCTACTTTCGTATCAAATGACCACTTGCCCTTCCGCTTCACGATCGGAATGGGGAGCGGAAAATTATCATTGCCCACCAGGAGAATGGCGAGGTTTGGATTTTTCTTGTCCATTTCGATTGAGGTTTTTTCCTTTGCCTTGGCTGCAAATTCCGCCGCGCGGTTCTTGTCCTGGACCGGATCTTCAGAACTGACAATCTCCTCGCTGTCCGGACCCAGAATTTCTTTCGCCGCAGCAACATCGAAGTTCGCCGCTACCTGAATAAGGGCATCGGCAGCCTGTTTGGGTGTATCGAATTCTTTTTGTTTTGGCTGAGATGTCGCAGGCGCATCCGTTTTGGCCGGTGGCGCCGCCTGCACCAGGCTTAACAAACAAGAAATAAGAATTGCAGAAGCGATCAGAGAAATTTTCGAGAAAGTCATGATGTTTAATTTTGATTTCATTTGTTTTCCCTTCGAATGATTTGCTTATCTTCTGCGCCCGCCTCCGCCGCCTCCACGACCGCCGCCGCCTCCACCGCGACTCATTCCACCGCCACCCATGCTATGGCCGCCTCTGTTGCTGCTGGCGCGAGCGAAGTTTCCACTCCCGCCACCGCCGAAGCCTCCACCGTGAGAAGCGGAACTAGGTCGTGACGATGCGCTGCGGTTACCGACTTGGTTCTTAGCGGTGCCACCACCAGGTCGCGCTCCGGCACCGCCACCACCCGGCCGTGTTCCAGTTCCACCGCCGCCGCTTGGGCGAGTTCCGGCTTCAGCGCCACCACCGGGGCGGTTTCCTTCTCCGGCGCTCCCGCCAGGACGATTGCCGGCTCCAGAACCGCGCGAGCCCAGTTGATTTTGGACTTGGCTCGCTGAGGCCCTGTTATAAGGGGCATTGCCGCGATGTTGTGGATTGTGTTGCCACTGGCCTCCTTGTTTGTTGTAGTTCGACTTATTGTAATTGTTCTTGTTGTAATTGTTTATGTAGTTGTTGTTCACGTTCACGTTGACATCGCCGTGGCCCCATCCGCAATTCCAACCCCAGCTTCCGCCCCAGGCAGCTCCCAGCGCGACGCCAGTGCCGAACGCCACGGCCGCTCCCGCCGCATAATATCCTGGGGGCGGATAGTAAATCGGGGGATAGGGATAGACAGGCGGACCATAAACCACAGTTGGATCGTATGAAGGAACGTAAACAACTTCGGGGTTCGCTTGTTGTACTACGATAACCTGTTTACCTCCCTCCACTGTCTGAGTCTGCACTTTCTGTTGGGCACTGGTTTTTAGGGTTCCTTTACTTTGGGCCTTCGCGCGCATGCGCTGAATTGCGTCCATCACATCGGATTCCTGCGCCAGGAAAGCGTTTCCTAGGTCCGTTGTCCATTGGATATCGTCGGCCAACCGCTTGACCACATCGGGGAACGCCGCCATCGCCTGGATGCTGGGGTCCCAATTCTGCTTTTGCACCGCGCTCGCGAGGGCTTTGTCCTTCAATTTCTTGTTTTTCTCCAACCACTGTCGAAGCTGGATGATCTCCAGCGGATAGGTGGAAGCTACCAGCGTCTGACTCAAAAGCTGATCGGGATATATGGCAATCGGCGCAACCAGGGAATCCAATTGATCATTCGGAATCTTCGGAGCCTGTTGCGTGTCCGTGGTCGTCTTCATGACCTGTGACTCGGCCTGTTGCGCCAATGCTGCGGTAGGCCCCGATGAGAGCAATGCGACAGCAGCGATGGCGATCACCCGATGAAATAGTTCAACGATTCGTGACTTCATAATTTTTTTGCTTTCCAACCGTTTCCTACACGTATAGATGAATCTTGTCGATCCGCATATGAGACTTTCCTCTAATGGAAGCCATTGGAGAGAAGTTCTAGTTTTGTGGCCAGACAACGATCAAGGAGATAAATTATGAACAACATCAAGAAACTCGGAATTCTACTGCTTGCCCTTGGGGTGATGACAGGATTCACGCAGGCGGCCACTCATCAATCCAAGTCAGACGCAACTCTGCGGTTTAGCGGCGGGTCCGTCGCAGCCGGGATCGGATTTAGCTGGGGGTCAGGGACACTCACCTACCAGGGCAAAAATTATTCGGTTAAGGTAAAAGGATTGTCAGTTGGCAAGGTGGGAGTTACGAGCGCTTCCGCTTACGGCGAGGTTTACAATCTGAAGCATCTTCAAGATTTCAACGGTCATTACAACGTGAGTGGCTCGGGGATGCGCGGCGTAACTGCTGGCGGTGGACGAAAAACCACCACGATGACGAATCAAGCTGGTGTGATTGTAGCGCTTTCCTCAACGCAAAGAGGCGTTGATGTCACCGCGACTGGTGGTGGCGTTGACATGCAAATCAAACGGTAAGTAGGCTCAGCCTCAGAGAATTGTCTGACGAATCAATGTGCGCGTCGTCGAGCAGCCAGCGCGCACTGTTGCCATTTAACCTGTTAGACTGATCGACATCGTTTCGCTGCGGGAAGGCGACGTTAGACCTTCGTCCCATATGCACGCACCACGCAGTCGCATTACTAAGCGCAGGTAAATTGCGATTGCCGATGACTGCGCGTTGTTCACCCGGTGCCGTTGCTGACTTCTCAGACTCGACGTTGTCCCAATCGAAAGTGTCGTCGCCTTGGGTTCGTGGGCCACTCTGGGACGGATTCTGGATGCTCAATGCGCTGTGGCTTGCGCCCATTGTGCTCTGGCTCGCCCACGGATATTCCAACCCGGAATCGAGTCCACTCGATCTGCTTTACTTCGGTTTGACTGCGCTCTTTTGGATTGGTCACCGGTTGTCGAGCACCTATCTCGCATACTGTACCGAAGCATATCGACCGCTGCTGCGGGAGCAGTCCATCCGGTTCGTCATACTCCCGCTTCTGGTTACAGCAGGGTGTTTTGCTCTATTTCTTCCTGCCGACTCGGCGTTGCCCTGGACACGTGAGGAGCGGCTTATCGGATTGGCGATCGTAGATTATGCCTGCGTAACATATCATTTCGCGGCACAACATTTCGGTGCGCTTTCGCTCTATCGCTCGCGAGCTGATCGCAGCTCGTGCATTCAGACCAGGCGCTTGGACCGCTTCTTCGCGCTAACTGTAGGCGGCGTGCTTGTTTTTATCGCAGACATTTTAGCTGGCGCGGTCGCCTACCAGGACCAGTGGGTCGATCGCTGGTTTCCGGCGTGGATTGTGTCGGCTGAGAATGGAATCCGCGGCGGCGCCATGTTCGTGCTGTTAGTTATCACGGCGATCACACTGTTTGCTGAACTGCGCATCCCCGGGTGGTCGTTGCCACGTGTGTTGTACATCGTCGGACTCGCGGTGATGGTTGGCCTGGCTCTTCGTCCAAGGAGTTTGTTTCTCTTTCTTGTGATCTGGACATCGCAACACTGGATCCTTGCTACCGGACTGGCATCGCAGACTCCGTCGGCGGAGTCGCCTCCCACGACTGGGATTGTTCGCAGATATCTGCACAGATTGAATGTGCGGCCATGGGCGGTCGTGCTCTTCCTCATGTTGATGTCGCTTGTGTTTCTCCCAATTTTTGAGGTGGAAGCAAACCGCGAAACCGGCACGTACTACGGCGACCGAATATTTGGCGCGCTTGCGACGCAATTACGAACATCCACGTGGGTACCTGCGCTGCTCGCTCTTGGCTTTGCGACAGGATTCATTCATTATTTGCTTGATCGAAGTGTTTATCGAATGTCGGACCCGCAAGTGCGTGCGGCAGCGTCTGGTCTTATTCGTAATCCGAGCAGAAATCCCGAAGAAAATTGATGCGCGAGTTTGCCGTCATTTTTATTGCGGCCCGGCCAAAGCCTTCGATGGCCAAGCAAACAAAGCCGCCGTCGGCAATTCTCTACCCGTTGTTGATTCTCGTTGGTTTTGATGTGGCCGTGATGGCGATGCGTGGAAGACGGAGAACCTAACGTAATCATCTTTAGGTTTGGTTAGGCCCTACACGATGGCGCAACGCCTTGAAATTATGTGTGGCGTTTGACGAGCGGACACGCACGCGGGTCGAAAGGTGCGCATCTCTCGGCGAATAACTGCCAGATCGGGCGGTCTCAGTCCGACCGCATAACCCCGGTGATTTTGACTGACGTGATGGAAAGCCCATGTCCACCATACGTGGCAGAAAAATTGCCTGCTACAAAAACCGCATCCTGACCGGACGCCTCAGCTGAACCATGCACTCTTGTGCCTTGATATGAGAATTCGACTCGGACTGGAAATGTATTGGAGTTTGTAAAGCGCGCGATTCGGGAACTGCCAAGACTCTCGTAGGAAACTGTTACACCGCCCTTTCTGTTTTGCCCTGTTGCAACAGCCACTTGTAAAATCAAAATGAAAACTGAAAGGAAGAAAATATATCGACGGGTTCCAAGAGTGGTCATAGCATATTTCAACGACAAACTGATTGCCTACGTCAATACAGGAATTGCGTTCTGTTCTGGATCGAGTTCTGACGGTCAACCAACAGACTCTTCTCGATCGGCGGCGACCAATGAACGCACGACGGCCGTGGCGTAGGTGCCGACGCTCAGAGAGCGTCGCTACACCAGAGTTGTTCGCGACTAGTCGCCGAAACAAATCCCGACGGCACGCGCTGTGCGAAGGAGAGTTCCTTCGGGATTGACCGTTTTAAGTTTTCCGATTGCATCACTGATCTTAATCGCTACACCTCAGCGCATTTTTCCGCCGTAGATAGCATCCTCGCCCAGCTCTTCCTCAATGCGCAGAAGCTGATTGTATTTGGCGACGCGGTCGGTGCGACTGAGCGAACCGGTCTTTATCTGCCCGGCGTTCGTGGCTACGGCGATGTCCGCGATCGTCGTGTCCTCGGTTTCGCCTGAACGATGACTGATGACGGCAGTGTATTTATTTTCCCTCGCGAGTTCGATGCAGTCGAGCGTCTCGGTGAGCGTGCCAATCTGATTCACTTTGATGAGAATCGAGTTCGCGACGCCGCGGTCGATGGCTTTACGCAAGAACTTGACGTTGGTGACGAGGAGGTCGTCGCCGACGAGCTGCATCTTCGCACCCATGGCGTCGGTCAGCTTTTTCCAGCCGTCCCAATCGTCTTCCGCGCAGCCGTCTTCGAGCGAGATGATGGGAAACTTCTTTGCCAGCTCCTGGTAATAGGAAATCAACTGCTCGACATCGCGCTTCGAGCCATCGGATTTCTTGAACACATATTGCTTCTCTTTTGCATCGTAAAACTCCGACGCGGCGACATCGAGCGCGATGAAGATTTCTTTGCCGAGCTTGTAGCCCGCCTTTTCCACGGCCTCGACGATGGTCGCCAACGCGTCGTCCGCACTTTTGAACTTCGGCGCGAACCCGCCCTCGTCGCCCACCGCCGTTGAAAGGCCGCGGTTTTTCAAGACGCTTTTCAGATGATGGAAAATCTCCGACCCAGCGCGCAGAGCTTCGGAGAATGTCGGCATTCCCTTGGGCATGACCATGAACTCCTGAAAATCGATCGGTGCATCCGAGTGCGCCCCGCCGTTGACAATGTTCATCATCGGTACCGGAAGTACTTTGGCATCTTGTCCCCCAAGGTATTTGAAAAGCGGGAGACCAAGCTGATTCGCCGCAGCCCGCGCGGTTGCGAGTGAGACAGCCAGGATCGCGTTCGCGCCCAGTTTGCTTTTGTTGGGCGTGCCGTCGAGCGCGATCATTGCCTTGTCCAAACGCGCCTGATCGAGCGCGTCCATGCCAGTCACTTCTTTCGCGATGATTTCTTTCACATTCGCCACGGCTTTGGCGACACCACGACCGAGGAAGCGGTCTTTGTCGCCATCGCGCAGTTCCCACGCCTCGTGTTCTCCGGTGCTCGCGCCGCTCGGAACGATCGCGCTGCCGGTGCCGCCGCCAGCAAGAGTAACTACCGCTTCGACAGTTGGATTACCGCGGGAATCGATGACTTGGCGGCCGTGAACTCGCACGATCTTGGTAACAGACATAACAGGTTTTTTCTTTTGAAGTGTCATGAGCAGCGAGACCTTCTGCCTGCTCACTGCGATTGTGGTTGTGCATTCAACGTTGTCCCGCGAAGAAAAGGCTGACCAGTAGCGAATGCCACAAGATTCGCCACCGTCACCCGTGCAATTTCCGCAAGCGCCTCTCGAGTAAGAAAAGCCTGGTGCGCGGAACAGATCGCGGTCGCCGCGACCAAGTACGCCACTGGCAATGAAATCAATGACCTGTCGCAGGGCATTATTTTTTTCATAGTAATCGCGCGGACGATAGCCGCCTGCCTTCAGGAGTATAGATGAACAGCACGCTTCAGGTTAACAACAAGCGAACAAGTCTGGTACTTTTGAAGCGTTTCAAAAAGCGAACGCCTGCGGCCGGTTTTAATTGAAGGCGAAAAAGGTGGAATCCGGCTTCGGTTTCCGGACAACAGGCTGATCAGTGACAACGACGGTTGTTCCCGGCTTTATTTCGTCGGCGACCTTTTGGCCAAATTCTGGGCTGAAATGTAGCCGCGACGCCAGTTGCTCGGCCTCGACGGGGCGACCTTCGCTGGTCACACGCATCCACCTGCGTGCCTCGCGTCCGGGCGCAAGTTGACTCGGCTTTCCGGTCGAACCCTCCAGCAAAGTAAAAATATGACTTCCGAGACGATCGCGTCCACTCACCTCAAGCGCCGCGCGTCCGATGGGATTACCGTTGCGATACACATAGATCGAACGATCTGACGAGCTCACAACAATCGTGATCGGTCCTTCCGGACTCCGTTCGGGCTGCCAGTCGTACTCTTGCTGCGCCAGCGGGCGCAGCATTGCCGGTGTGAAATCCTTCGGAGCCAGCATCAATCCGGGGTTCGCTGCCAGATGCGGCGTCGGCGTCTTCCCATCCCCTACCACAACAGTGCCGCCCCTCGATGTCGTGGCGAAAAGCAGTTGAGAGAAATCATACGGAAGACGAATGCAGCCGTGGCTCGCGGGGTAACCGGGCAACTGACCAGAGTGCATGGCGATACCCGTCCACGTAAGTCGCTGCATGTTAGGCATGGGCGCGTTCTGATACTTCTTCGAGCGATGGGTTTCTTTCTTCTCCAAAATAGTGAACACACCGCCAGGGGTGCTGCCAGCCTTACCGCTGCTGATAGTTGATCGACCGATCAGGATGCCGTTGCGATATACATGCATCGTCTGCTGCGGAATGCTGACGAGCACGACCACCGGGCCGCTGGGCGACAGTTGCGGCTTCCACCAATACTCGCCGGGCTTGACCATGCCGGTTGGTTTACCGATCGGCGTACCTTTTGTATGGAATGACGGTCTCTCCATCGCCTGAGAAGCGGTGAGAAGGCCGATGGAAATGGCGAGAATGGTTAGGAATTTCATACGTAATCGTGAAGGTGAAGCTTCATTACAACAGAAAGGGTTTCATTCAAGACATCGTGCTGCTGCTCGAAGTAGAGAAAGGAATTGAATTCAAGTTTCCCTCCTCGCCGATCCGGTTTCCTTTAGGAAAAAAGTCAGGATCAAATTTCATTTGGGTCTCTGCAATCAGCGTTACCATGTGTTGATCCGCCTTCGTCAACGACGGCGAACGCTATTTGCTCAACAACTTCTTTTTGGCTGCGGCGAGCTCCTTGAGTTTGTCTTCGCCGACATCCGGATATGCCAGATCAAGATCGCACAACGCGTCGATCACTGCCGCACCGACTATAACACGGGTAAACCATTTGTTATCCGCCGGCACCACATACCATGGCGCGTCTTTCGTCGCCGTTTCCTGAATCATTTCTTCGTACGCTTCGATGTAATCGTTCCAAAAATCGCGCTCATTGGCGTCATTGGACGAGAACTTCCAATTCTTAAACGGATCATCGATTCGCTCGAGGAATCGTCGTTTCTGTTCCTTCTTTGAAACGTGGAGGAAAAATTTTCGCACAACTACGCCGTTTCGCGCCAGATACTGCTCGAAATTGCGAATGTCTTCGAAACGCTCTTCCCAAATTTGTTTGCCCACCACTTGTGGCGGCAACTTTTGCTTTGCCAGAAATTCGGGATGGACTCGGACAACGAGCACTTCTTCGTAGTAACTGCGATTGAAGATTCCAATGTGACCCCTGTTTGGCAGACATTTCATGCATCGCCAGAGATAATCGTGATCCAGATCTTCGGCCGAGGGAGATTTGAAGGAATACACCTGGCAACCTTGCGGATTTATACCTGACATGACGTGCTTGATCGCACCATCCTTGCCGGCTGCGTCCATCGCCTGAAAGATCAGGAGCACGGCCCATTTATCCTGCGCGTAGAGCTTGTCCTGCAACTCGGCGAGAGCCACGACACCGGTAGCCAGCGCCTCTTTGGCTCTTGGCTTATCCGCCTCCTTTGTGAATTCAAGCGTGTCGTCTGGATCGACGTCCTTTAGACGGAAATCCTTACCCTTAGTAATCCGAAATGGCTTTGCGAATTCACGCGCTCTTTTAATGACCTCTTTTGTTTTCATTAGATTCTCATTCGTTCGTATCGAACACCGGCAACTCGCTCACTACGTGTTCAGTTTTGGCGAACCCAATGGGACTAAAGTCCAATGGCTGCGGGCAGTAAGCTGGCTGCATTCGAAACTCGTTTCGGAAATAGCAAGCGTTTTCCCGATCCAGCGGCCGGTGGTGTAAAACTTGGACAACTTGAATCGAAACTATTGAGCTGGTTCACCGTCGTCCCGTCAATACGTGCCGGAGCATGCCTCACGCTTGTATTTCTGCAGTTCATCGTGGTGGGGTCGAGCCGCTTGCGCAAATCTCATGTTTGCACCGTCGCGGTGGTGACGATCGTGCAGCAGGTGCAAGATCAAGTCTACAAGGAATTATTTAATTTGACCAAATCACCGTTCTCCGTAAGGGGGAGCATCAGAGGGAACAAGGGAAAGGGGTTAACATGGGAAAATTACTATTCTTCACCGTTGGGATGACGGCACTTCTTGCCGCTTCGCTTAAAGCAGGGCCGGCCGTTGAATACAAGCAGGTCGCGCCACCACCGCCAGTGGACCTTTGGGGCACCGGCTTCTACGGGGCAATCGACATGGGAGCGAATCTTTATCAAAACCGCGGCGATGACAGAACTTTTACAAACGATGATCTGAATTCGCCTTTTTTCGGATCCACTCTCGAAGTGAGCCCGAAAAATGACGTCGGTTTCTTTGGAGGCGTAAAACTCGGTTACGTCTTTGGCACGGGAATCGTTCGCCCTACGATTGAAGGGGACTTCTTTTACAACGGCTTCAGGGGTGGCGCTGATTTCACCCTGAATGAAGTGTTTACGCCATGCCCTGGCTGCGCGTCGATTCTTACGACTCGCGAGAGGGACGTGTCGACCTGGATCAACAGCGGCGCCTTCTTAGCGAATTTCATTCTGCGATTCAACTTTGGAAGATTCCAGCCTTATGCGGGCGCTGGCGTCGGTGGCTATTATGCCGAATCCGCGGGCACCGAGATCGTAAACCCTGTAACCGGTACTGTACCCATCAACACGGGTGGAGGGCATAGTCACGCGGACCTGGCGTGGGATGTTGTTGGCGGGTCAGATTACTTTTTCACGCACAACCTCAGCGCGTTTATCGAGTATAGATTCCTTAATTACACGAGCACCCAGATTGACACCCGCGAAGATCGCGATCTGAAACAGCATCTGTTAGGTGCCGGTGTCCGGTTCTTTTTCCACTGAGGTAGAGCAATCTCTCTAACGAACAACTGAATCGGCCTCCTTTGATCGGGAGGCCGATTTTTTTTGATAACGAAAAGTAATGTTCCAATGAGAGCGTCAAACATATAGCCCTAAAGTCCTATGGACGTCTCAGAGCAGAGATGGCAAAATTCGATCAAGCCAGTACCCACAGCCAGATCAGACTTATGAAACCAACAACGCGTATGTTCCTGTGCAGTGTGACGGCCGGATCCGCAGTATTATTGGTCGTCGGCTGCAGCACCACACAGACCGGCACGCAGAGCAGGGAGAGCATACTGGCGGCCTCCGGCTTTAAACTGATCACTCCCAAAACGGCCGCTCAGCAGCAAAAGCTTCAAAAGCTTCCGCCAGGTAAGGTAACCATGATTCAGAAACGCGGTAAAACCTATTACATTTTCCCCGATCCAGCTCACAACCAAGCTTATGTCGGTGGACCAAGGGAGTACCAGGCTTACCTACAACTCCGCGTCGACAAGAAACTCGCAAGGGAGAATCTCGAAACTGCTGAGATGTACCAGGACGCGGCGATGGAGTGGAGTCTGTGGGGCGGAGGGGAAGGAGTGTGGGGGCCCATGGGAGGGCCAGGGCCATTTTAGGGCAAACATGTAACTGCACTAAATCCAATCAAGGAGTCCACAATATGAAAAAATATAGTTTAATCATTCACACCCTGAGTCTGGCGTGCGCTGGCCTGATCGCCGGGTGCGCAACGAACCAACCTGGTGCTGTGACCGCACCGCCACCGAATTCAGGTCATGTGATCATTAATCGGGTCGCAAACTTCGGATCTAATCTGAGCCTTGTCGTATCTGTTGATGGCAAGGACGTAGGAAGCTTTACCGAGGGCCGAAATTACGATGGCTACTTGCCGGCAGGCCAGCACACTCTTACGGCCCGCGTAGACCCGAATCCGAGTGGTAAGCATCCGGCGCGAAAAACCCTGACCGTACAAGCCGGGCAGACCTACTCCTACACTGCAGCATGGTCGGGAGAGAAGTTGGTTTTGGTAAGGAATCCATAACCAATGCCGGCGCGTCGTTCTTGCTGTAATCGCTATCTTGGACGGGCGCTACGAAGCCTAGGTGCCGTGGGGCCGCTGCAGGCGACAGGCCGTCAAGTGATGAAGGACCTGATCTCAGGAGGCCATTAATTGTAGCGCCGCTCGTGATCTAGGAGCCATTTCTTCCGCCACAAACCACCTCCATAACCGCAGAGGGTTCCGTCGGCACGAATGACTCGGTGACATGGAATGACAATGCAAATCATGTTCGTGCCGTTCGCACGGCCAACCGCTCGGCGCGCATTTTCATCGCCGAGACGCTTTGCCATCCAGGAATACGAACGCGTTTCGCCGACCGGGATTGACTGCAGAATTTTCCAGGCGCGCAATTGAAATGGCGAACCGACCGGCGCCAGCGGAATATCGAACTCCAGGTTCTTGCCGGAAAAATAATCAGCCAGCTGCTGGCGCGTTGCCGCAAGATGCCGGTGCTCACCCGGGACGACATTCGTCCCCAATCGCTTTCGCAGGATTGATAATTCGCGTTCGGTCGCGCGGCGATCGATGAACTCCAGCAACCGCAAACCCTCATCATCCGCGACGGCAATCATCGCACCCAACGGTGTATCGATTCGCTCAGCAAGCAATGGAGCATGAGCCCTTGCCGTCGTCGGCGGTTCGCCAAAGATTTTTGCAAACGCTTCGCGGAAACCGCTCTCTGATTCAAAACCGCTGCCGTTTTTCGCTTCGGCCACTCGACCGCCGCTACGCACGTCGCGCAACGCCAATCCGATGCGCCGCGCGCGATGATAAGCTTGAAAGGTCATCCCGTAGTGGCGTTTGAATTGCCGGCGCGCGGTGGATGGATCAATCGCCAGCGCCGCCAGTTCCTTGTCCGTAAGCCGTCCTCCCGGAGCGCGCTCGACTTCGGAACAGAGGCGCTCAATCAATTTCGGCGGACGTTTACCTGGCTCCATCGGATCGCAACGCAAACAAGGACGATATCCGCTCTCCAGCGCCTCGCTCGAACTCGCAAAAAAATCAACATTCTCTCGCGCCGGCTTTTTCGCCGGGCACGTGGGCCGGCAAAAAATTCCCGTCGTGCGCACTCCGATAAAAAATATGCCTTCGAAGCTCGCGTCGCGATTCACCAGCGCGCGATACATCGTTTCCGGCGGAGGAAGGAGTTCAGGTGTTTTCATGCACGTTGGATTCGAAAAGTGTAACAACCGCGGGTTACGCTGCGCGCATCCACAAATGCAGTCTCCGGATTTTGCAGCAGCTTTTCAACAATCGCTTCTGGTTCGCTCCCGTTCGCGATCTCGGCATCGATCATGTCGTAACGTGCATTGTAAGCACGGAACGCGCGACCTCCGCGAAGATCGTCCGGATATTCATGCGTGGCGCGATAGCGTTCGCACGGTTCAGCATGAACGAAGATCGGTCCAGTCTCAGAATATGGATGGCCGGATGGAATCGATGCGTACGGAAATAGAATCAGGCGCTCTCCTGGTTTTGCGAAACGCAGACAATGCCGGCACGGATAACCAGTCGGCGAATCTGCGATCACAACCGCGTGGTCCGCTGCTCCGGCCTCTGCTGCGCGCCGAGCTCTCTCTGCAACTTCAGTCGGAAGAGGAACAACTCGAAACGTTAAAGTTTTCATGAATCAAACCTAAACGCGGTTCTCCGAATCGCGCATCGACGAAATTCAGGCAGCGAATTCCTGCTGCTATCCACGGCGTGCACTGCCGGGTTTTACTTGCCGCGTTCTGGAAAGTCGGGCTGAAAATCCCGAGGGACGTTACTCTCAGAAGACCGGCCGGTTTTCCTAAAGCACTCGGTTTGCGTTCGAAAAACCTCAATAAGGTAATCGATCTCTGCCTTTGTTTGCTTCGGATCGGGGACAACCACCGGAAAGTCGGATGTCACGGATTCATTTGAATCTGGATAGAGGGAATTCATTGGGAATTCAGTTTATTTGTAATCTCCTCCGCCTTTTTCATGAGCACGTCGGATGCTGGCTTCTGATACTCTTGGTATAATTCTTCCAAGGAGTCCAGCGTGGTCTTATCAGCCTTGAACATACCTTTGTTAGATAAAATAGCCAAATCGGTATCCTTGCCTACTCCAGGGGCAACTTCGGCGCGTCGTTTAGATGCATAACAGCCAAAAACCGTTTGGTGAAGCGAGCGACCACTCATATGGCCGAACCCAATCATGGATTGTAAGGCTTGGAGCGCACCGCTTCCGATGGCATGGTAGCCAATCTGGTGAAAACTGCTCTCTGTGTACCCCGGATTTCCGACAAAAAATAGATGACCGCCATGACCATCGATTCCTGTAACAATAACCTCTACATTCAGGTTGAACGTTGCAACCTGATTGTCGATACCGAAAAAGATTTGCGGCTGCTGAGCGATGGCGGGCGCCCCACCTTGATAAAACTGCAATCGGGTGAGGCCGCGCGGGCGAAAGACTTCAGCTTCTATCTGCGCGTCCCGCATTTCGGCATACTTGATCGCAGTTAGCCGCGCTAGATCCCGAACGAGCGGCGGCGCCACGCCGCTTTCGATTACGTTCTTGATCAGTTGTGAACCTCGAAGAGCATCGCCGGCTATCAACGCAACTACTTTGTCTGTGATATTTGTAATCTTCGGAACCTCATGTTCGAATTCAGTCAATCGACCCAAAGTGACCATTCGATCTGACACAACAACCACATTTTTCGCTGCACCATCGGGGCCGGCGCAAAGAGCACTAATACAGATTGTCATCGAATTCGTGTTTAGGTTACTCGCTTAGCTTAATCAATCTCTTTCGCGTAAGCCGATGGTGTTCTCACCATCGATGATATGCGGGATGGCCTTCCTTCACCGCGACAAAAATTCCGCGACAAATGGCGCAGATTTTTCCGCCAGCGCTCAATGTGCCTTCGATGGTCGCGCGATCATCCGTCAGATCCACAACTCTGGCAGAAAGAAATACCGGATCGTTCGTCGGAGTTGGCCGCAGCAGCTTGATCGAATATTCCGCGGTGACGGTGCATGGCGGACGATCCTCTTTCGCGCGTTTCATCAGATGATACGCTGCCGTCCAGTTGCAATGGCAATCGAGTAGCGTGCCGATGACGCCGCCATTCAAGACTCCATCAAAAGCTTCGTATTTTTTCTGTGGTCGCCACTCAGCGACGACTTCCCCGTTCTTCAGGAAACTTCGAATATGCAACCCGTCAGGATTTGCAGGGCCGCAACCCCAGCAGACGTTGTTCGGAGCGTATTTTTCCTGAAGTGATTGCGATTTCATTTTGTAGGGCGTTCCTGTGAAACGCCGGGGGCCACACGATTCGGCGTCTGACACAGACGCCCTACAGTCACCCGCGGTCCTATCTATCCCGGATACGGCCGCAATTCAGGGCCCGTGTAAAGCGAGCGCGGCCGGATCAGGCGGTTGTGATCGTGTTGCTCGGTGACGTGCGCGCACCAGCCAGCTACACGAGAAGCTGCGAAAAGAGGCGTGTTCAGCTCCGGCGGAAATCCAAGCATCCAAAAAACCGGCGCAGCGTAGAGATCGACATTGGCGCAAAGTTGTTTCTCGCGATCCATCACTTCTTCGAGCTTTTCGCAAATCGGCACCCAATTTTCCTTGCCGGTGCGTTTCCCGAGTTCACGCCCGATCTCTCGCATCACCGGCACGCGTGAATCGCCTTTCTTATAAACGCGATGGCCGAACCCCATGATCTTTTCTTTGGTCTCGAGTTTTTTCATCAGCCAGGCTTCCGCGCGATCCGGCGTTCCGATTTCTTCAAGCATCTCCATTGCTTCCTCGTTCGCGCCGCCGTGTAACGGTCCCTTGAGCGTCGCGACTGCTGACGTCACTGCAGCGTAAATTCCTGCCAGGGTCGAAGCCGTGACACGCGCAGCAAAAGTGGACGCGTTAAACTCGTGGTCTGCGTACAAATTGAAGATCGTGTCCAGCATTCGAATTTGCCAATCCTGCGGAACTTTGCTCTCCAGCTTGTAAAAGAAATTGCCAGCCTGTGTGAGGTCCGGCCTTTCAGGCAACGGCTGTTGGCCATGCGAGATGCGCCAGCCGTCCGTGATTAAAGTGGAAACGCACGCGATCAGCCGGATCGATTTGCGGATATTGGCGTCGTGCGAGTTGTCGCTAAGATCCTTGTCGAACGCGCTCAGCATCGACACGCCAGTGCGGAGCATATCCATCGGATGAGTCGCGCTCGGCAGCAGCCGCAGCATTTCCGTCACTTGCCCCGGCAGTGCGCGTTGCGCGGCAATTTGTTGAGTAAATTCGGCCAACTGTTTCCCGTTGGGCAGCTCACCATTCAAGAGCAGGTACGCGACCTCCTCAAAACTCGCCTTCTCCGCCATCTGATGAATGTCGTAACCGCGATACATCAGCCCGGCGTTGGGATCGACCCAGCAGATCGCCGTCTCTCCAGCGATGACGCCTGCCAGTCCCGGGCTGTATTCTGGTTTCGCTTCCTTATTCATTGGCGTGTTTTCCATTACTCGCGATTCAGAAACGTTCAACAACTTAGGATTTCGTGATTCAATCGCGGCCCCAAGAACTGGCGGCCGGATCGTAATCAAGTAAATCGTAAAGTTCCTGCCGCGTCTGCATCTTGTCGAGCCAATCGGATTGCGTGCCAGCTTTCTTGAGTGCCGCAAGAAATTTTTCACTCGCTTTCATTGAAACGCGAAACGCGCTCTGCGGGAAAATCACCATCCGATAGCCGAAGTCCGCGAGCTGTTGAAAGGTTAGCAGTGGGCTTTTCCCAAACTCAGTCATGTTCGCGAGCAACGGCCGATCAATTTCCTTCGCAAAATCGCGAAACTCCTCCGCGGTTTGCAATGCTTCCGGAAAAATTGCATCGGCGCCGGCGGCAAGATATTCGCCCGCCCGCTCAACAGCACGATCGAACCCTTCGACCGCGCGTGCATCTGTTCGCGCGATGATCATGAAATCTGAATCCCGGCGCGCTGCGACTGCCGCTTTGATTTTTCCGACCATCTCCTCGAGATCCACAAGCGATTTCCCGACAAGATGGCCACAGCGCTTCGGAAATTCCTGGTCTTCAATGTGACAGCCCGCCAGGCCGGCGCCTTCGAGTTCACGAATTGTCCGTGCCACATTTTCTGCGCCGCCAAATCCGGTATCGGCATCGACAATCGCTGGAATATCTATTGCATTGGCGATGTAGCCAGCCAACTGCGCCACTTCCGTTAGCGTTAGCAGACCAATGTCCGGCACACCAGCCGTTGCGTTCGCCATTCCCGCGCCGCTGACGTAAACGGCATCGAACCCAAGCCGCTCCGCCTGTCGCGCCATCGCGGCGTTCGGCACGCCGGGCATTATCACTGCGCCCTTCGCGATCAGTTCTCGCAGCCTCTTGTTCTTGCTCATGATCTTGCTCGTCCTCGATTGTGTCATTCCGAGCGAAGTCGAGGAATCTCAGTATTTTTTCTTCATTTCCATCGCCCGCATTAATTCGTCCACGTTCGTTGCTTCATCGAGTTTCCAAACAAGATCGACAATCTTCTTTGCGCGCGTCTCGCCCAATTCCGGCTTAACCAACGCGAAAAATTTGCGTTCCACTTCCGTATCTTTCAGCGGATTCTTCGCATGGCCCATCGGATAATCGACTCGCTTAGTTAGCCGCCGGCCATCGGCAAGCTCAACATGCACGATGTTCGCCACTGCATCTGGATACATGGCGCTGAGTTCGGCGTTGCGCTCGACCTTTACGTTCTCCAAAAATTTCCAAATCTTCGGATCCTTGAACCGCTCTGGCTGAAATTGTTTCTCCGTCACTTCCCCATCGATCAACGCAACCGCCGTAATGTACGGCAGACTGTGATCGGCCGTCTCGCGCGTCTCCGGTTTCCATTTTTCCGGCTCGCTCCCAATGATATCGACTGAGGCGTCGTGGCTTTCGATCGTCATCGATTTTACTTCCACGCCTTTACCAATCTGCTGTCGTAAAAAAAGCGCTGCCTCAATAGCGCTTTGGCTATGATATTCGGCCGGCCAGAATTTTATGCTCGTTCGCAAAATCATTGATGCAGGTCCCTGGTCATTCTTTGCGAACGGCACCGCAAATTTTTCGCCGACGTTGCCTAATGAAACGCCCAGCTGTTTTTCAAATCCCATTTGTCCTTCAAAGATCGGCCCCGGACCAGTCATGCCGGCACGGGCCAGAAGCGCCGAGAAAACTCCGTGCCGTGCCGCAGTCGCGAACGCCACGCCTTTCCAGTGAGACAGCTCGCCTACGCGCGCCTGTCGCATCGCCGCGCCTGCAACTCCGGCGATGTTCACCGCGTGGCGTGTGTTTTTCGGGTCGAGCTTCATTAACTTCGCTGAAGCGAGCGCAGTCGAGAACGTCCCGTAGGTCACGTGATCCCAGCCGCGCGCACGAATGCTAGCAGCATCACAGAACCGGCATTGCACTTCGTACGCCAGCGCGATCGCAGTGATCAATTCGCGTCCGGTTGCGGCAACGCTTTCGGCTACAGCCAGTGCCGCGGCGATGTTGTCACTCGGATGCGCCGGTTCCTTGGACAAATAAGTGTCGTTGTAATCGAAATAACGAATGCAACAGCCATTCGCGAACGCTGCCCAGTCCGGTGGCGCTTTGTGATTCGTTCCAATGATTGTCGATCCCTGTCTGGCAGAAAAATCCGAAGCGACTTTTCGCGCAATAACGCAGGGTTCTTCGTTCCAAGCTCCCAGCGCGCAGCCAAGGGAGTCGATCACGCGCCGCTTCACTTCATGCACGACGTCCTTGGAAAGGTCCTCAAATCGAAGTGCACACGCGTATTCAGCAAGCCGATGAGCAAGCGTTTTCGTGGCCATGAAATTGAACGTCCAATCTGCCGACGAAAATCATGTCGGCAAGCGATTGTCGGTGGTTGCTCTACCGTCTAGAAATGCGCACTATCTTTCTAGATGAACAAGGTATATGCGAATGCGAAAGCCGCGCTGGATGGATTGCTGCACGACAACATGACCATCGCCGCCGGCGGATTCGGATTGTGCGGCATTCCAGAGAACCTGATCGCCGCAGTGCACGAGAGCGGCGTGAAAGGATTGACGATCGTCGGTAACAACGCGGGCGTGGATGATTTCGGCATGGGAATTTTACTGCCGGCGCGCCAGGTGAAAAAAGTGATGGCGTCGTACGTCGGCGAGAACAAGGAGTTCGAGCGCCAGGTGCTCGCCGGCGAACTCGAGCTCGAGCTTATTCCGCAAGGCACACTCGCCGAAAGATTACGCGCGGGCGGCGCGGGAATTCCGGGATTTTACACGCGGACTGGTTTCGCCACCAAACTGACTGAAGGCAAGGAGACGAAAAAATTTGGCGACGCCGATTACGTCCTCGAGCCGGGTATCACGGCGGAGTTGTCGATCGTGAAGGCATGGAAGGGCGATAAATCCGGCAACCTTATTTACCGCAAAACATCGCGAAATTTTAATCCGATGATCGCCACTTGCGGCAAAGTCTGCGTCGCCGAGGTCGAAGAACTGGTTGAGATCGGCGAGCTCGATCCCGACCAAGTTCACACGCCCGGGATTTTCGTTAACCGAATCATTCAGGGCGCAAAATACGAGAAGCGGATCGAGTTCCGTACGGTTCAGGGCGCGGCCGCGTCAAAGAAAGAAAATCCGGTGCGCGAATTAATGGCGAAACGCGCCGCCCAGGAATTGCGCGACGGTTACTACGTCAATCTCGGCATCGGAATTCCGACGCTCGTTGCCAATTACATTCCCGAAGGAATTCACGTTACGCTTCAGTCCGAGAACGGCCTGCTCGGCATCGGCCCATTTCCCAAACCCGGCGAAGAAGACCCCGACTTGATCAACGCCGGCAAACAAACCATCACCGCGATGCCGGGCTCCGCGTTTTTCTCGAGCGCGGATTCGTTTGGACAAATTCGCGGTGGACATATCGATCTTGCGATTCTCGGCGCGTTCGAAGTGACCGACAAAGGCGACATCGCGAACTGGATGATTCCCGGCAAGATGATCAAAGGACCTGGCGGCGCGATGGACCTTGTCGCGGGCGTGAAGCGCGTGGTCGCAGTGATGGAACACACGTCGAAAGATGGCAGCCCGAAAATTTTGAAAAAATGCACGCTGCCAATCACCGGCCTCGGCGTGGTTAATCTCATCATCACCGATTTGTGCGTGTTCGAAGTGAAACCCGATGGCGGCGGCCTCGTGCTCACCGAAATCCATTCCAACGCGACGGTGGACGAGATTCGCGCAAAAACCGGCGCACCGTTTGGAGTCGCGCTGAAGAAATAATTTTACGACGCGCGTTCGCGCGGACAAACCAGCACCAGAATCGACGCGATGATCCAGCACACGATCATCATAATGAAGCCGGTGTTGAACGATCCGGTGCGTTGACTCAGATCGCCGAAAATTTTCGGGCCGGCATATCCGCCGATGCTCGCGGTGCAGTTGATGAAGCCGACCGCCGCAGCCGCGGCTGAGCTGGTGAGAAAGGCCGACGGCAGCGCCCAAAATGCGGGCAGATATGAAACCGTTCCGAAACCGATGAGCGTGAATACCAAAGTCAGGATAGCGTTCGAATGCGGGAGGAAGAACCACGCCGCCAGGCCGAGCGCAGCGGTCAATTGGGGCGCGGCAAAATGCCAGCGTCGTTCACGAGTGCGATCAGAAGTCGCACCGAGCACTAACATTCCAATTAACCCGGCGATAAACGGAATCGCGCCGATCCAGCCGATGTGAGAATCGCTCCATCCGGTCATGCGTTTGAGCAACGTCGGCATCCAAAACCAAAAAATGTAGCCGCCGCTGTAACAAAAGAAGAGACCGAGCGTGAGAATGATGACTGGCGGATATCGGAGCGCTTGCCAGATCGACATCTGCCCGGCGTGCGACTTGGCACGTCGTTCATCGCTCAGGCGCGACGCGATCCAGTCGCGTTCGTTAGGCGCGAGCCAGTGCGCTTCGTTAGGCCGATCCGGCAGAACAAACAACGTGACAATGCCAAGCAATACCGCCGGAATTCCTTCGAGCAGAAATAACCAGCGCCAACCGGGCGTACCGAGCCAATGAATCCCGAGGATCGCTCCCGCGAGCGGTCCGCCAAGAATGTAGGCGATCGGAATTGCCGACATGAATCGCGCGACCGCTTTCGCGCGATCTTCGTAGATGAACCAGTGCGACAGATAAACGATCACGCCTGGGAAAAATCCGGCCTCGGCCGCGCCAAGCAAAAACCGCGCACCGTAAAGCTGGTGCGGAGTGTGGACAAATGCAGTGAGAGTTGTGAGCGCACCCCAGGTGATCAGCGTTAACGACAACAACCATCGCGCGCTCCAGCGCTCCACCAGCAGGGCCCCGGGAATTTGCAGCGCGAAGTAACCGATGAAGAAAATGCCGCTGGCGTTGCCAAAGATTGAATCGGTCAGGCCGAGATCGCCTTTCATCCCGAGGGTCGCGTAAGCGATGTTGGTGCGGTCGAGATAATTCGCGACGTAAAGCAAAAACAGAAACGGCAGCAGCCGCCACGCAATCCGACTGCGCGCACTTTCCCCAACGTCCATTTCCGAAACCATGCTTGCGGGCACGATAAGACACAAACGGCGACGGCGCGCTCGCAGCCGAATTGAAAGCAAGTGTCGCCCACGACCTGGGCAAAGCGCTCGCCCCAAAAGAAATCGTGTTCGTCACCGACATCCCAAAAACGCGAAACGCGAAAGTCATGCGCCGCATCGTCCGCTCCGCGTACCTTGGTGAAAAGCTCGGCGACACTTCGGCGCTGGAAAGCCCGGCATCGCTGGATCAAATCAAGCGCGCGGCGCCAGCGTAGAACGCGCTACAGCTTGCCTTACCAAACAAACCAGACGCGCAATGGTAGGGCGGGCAGTTCTCTGCACGCCGGAGGGAATCATGGGAATGGCGCGCACCTATTCGAGTTCCTTCAGGGCAAGCTGTGACGCGCTCTACCAACGACACTAGTCTCTCCGATGAAACTGACGTTCCTCGGTACTCGCGGCGAGATCGACACACGCACGCGGCAACATCGCATGCACACGTCGTTGCTCGTCTCACATGGCGGCGCGCGTGCGATGATCGACTGCGGGCTTGATTGGCTCGGGAAATTTGAGCGGCTGCATCCGAGCGCCATCGTCCTCACTCATGCCCACCCCGATCACGCGTGGGGATTGAAACGCGGCGCGCCTTGTCCGGTGTATGCGCCGCAAAAGACGTGGCAAGAATTGCAACTTTACCCGATCAAAGATCGCCACCTGATCGAGGAGCGTACGCGCACGAAGATTTGTGGAATCACATTTGAGGCGTTTCCCGTTGAACATTCCATTCTTTCGCCGGCGGTCGGCTATCGCGTGAGCGCAGGGCGTGCGTGCATTTTCTACGCGCCCGACCTCATCTTTATCCACGATCGCGGGGCAGCATTGAAAGGCGTGCAAATCTACATTGGCGATGGCGCCACTATAACGCGCACATTCATTCGCAGGCGCGGCAAAGCGTTAATCGGTCACTCGCCCGTGCGCACGCAACTCACCTGGTGCCAGAAAGAGGGCGTGCTGCACGCGATCATTACGCATTGCGGTTCGGAAATCGTCACAGGCGACGAGCGCGAAATATCCGCCAAGCTCCGCGCCATCGCTGCCGAACGCGCTGTTAAGGTGCGCATCGCGTACGATGGAATGAAAGTCGCGTTGTAAAGCGGAGTTAACGTCGGACGAAAGGTAGGGCGCACAGTCCTCTGCGCGCCGTTTGCGGTACAAAGATCGGCGCGTAACAGGCGATTGGAAGTCCGGCATCTTGCCGGACTCGGCTGGCAGGCTGCCAGCCTGCCGAGACAACCTGGCAGGTTGTCATCCGAAACGCGCCTACCAAACCTGCGGATTTGGAGCTTACTTTAGTCATGCGGCTCTTTCTCTGCGGCGATGTGATGACCGGGCGCGGCATTGATCAGGCGCTGCCGCATCCACTTAATCCGGTTTTGTACGAACCGTATGTGCGCGATGCGCGCGAGTATATCGCTCTTGCGGAGAAAGCTCACGGCCCAATATCGCGTCCGCTCAGCTTCGATTACATCTGGGGCGATACTCTTCCAGTAATTGAAGATGCGGGAGTCGATTTGCGAATCGTAAACCTTGAGACCGCGATCACCTGGTCTGAAACGCCATGGCCCGGCAAAGGAATCCATTATCGCATGCACCCGCAAAACGTTGGCTGCCTCTCCCCTGCGCGCATCAGCGCGTGCGCTTTGGCGAACAATCACGTGCTGGACTGGGGATACGACGGCTTGTCCGAAACACTGCAAACACTGGACGCGGCAGGAATTGCCCACTCAGGCGCGGGCAGCGATGCCGAGGAAGCGATGCGGCCCGCGGTGCTCGATACAGCCGCGAATGGTCGCGTGCTTTTCTTTTCGTTTGGATCAACGACCAGCGGCATTCCGCACGAGTGGAAAGCCACCAGCATTTCTCCTGGAGTAAACCTGTTGGATGATCTTTCGGAAGCGACCGCAGCGCGGCTGTGCGATCAAATGCGCACCTATCAACAGCCGGGCGACTTGGTCGTTGCGTCACTCCACTGGGGCAGTAATTGGGGCTACGAAATTCCACGCGAACAAATCGTGTTCGCCCATCGCTTGATTGAGGAAGGCGTCGCAATCGTGCATGGGCATTCCTCGCATCACGTGAAAGCAATCGAGGTATTCCAAAGCCGCCTCATTCTTTATGGCTGCGGCGATTTCATTACCGATTACGAAGGGATCAGCGGGTACGAAACGTTTCGTGGCGACCTGGCGCTGATGTATCTGGTCGAACTTGAATCAACCACTGGCGAAGTGATCAATGCGCGACTGGTTCCGATGCAAATGCGGCGGTTCCGGCTTGAACGCGCGTCAACCGCAGATGCGAAACGGATGTGCAATCTAATGAGCGAACTCGGAGAGCGCTTCGGCACAAGAGTGAGCTCGGAAGATGGCTGCCTGACCCTCGGATGGTCGGCAGAATGACGAAATCCGAATGTCGAATGACGAAACAATGTCGAAGCACGAATGACGAAGTCCCGTTTCCCCGGTCCGCTTACTTTCGCTCATTCGTCATTCATTTCACATTTTGGCATTCGGCTTTCATCATTAAACAAAAACACACTGAGCTGTCGCAGGAAGCGCTCCACTTCGGCGGGATTCTTAAGCGAATAAATCGCTGCAGTGGGCTGGGGTTGCTCGCTCACGAGAATCCCAATACCGCGTTCCTTCAACGCACGGAAAGCGTCTTCGTCGGTGCTATCGTCACCGATGTAAATCGGGCGGACGTTCTCGCGTTCCAGCGCCAGCGCTTCCAACAGCCACAAAACGGCTTTGCCTTTGTCCCACTCGATGGCCGGTAGAAGTTCAAAAACTTTTTTGCCATCGATCCGGCGCAGTTCGCGATGTCGAGCTGCTACCGCTTCGACGGCTTGGGTGAGCGCGGGCACGTCATTTTCGGTCACGTTGCGGTAGTGCGCGGCAATGGAAAAACGTTTCCGCTCCAATTGTGCACCGGAAATTTCGTCGAGCGGTTCGTGCAACTCTTGTTCTGCCATATCGAGGTCAACCAGATAGTCAGCACCCATTTCGCGGCGGAATCCGGGACCCGCGATATCAAACCCGTGACTGCCGGCATAGACGATGCCGTCGAGATCGACGCGGCGACGAACATCGTCCAGGTCGCGTCCGCTTAGAATCGCGACCGGCACACGTGCGGTCAGCTCCCGCAACACCTGCCGCATTGAATCGGAGAGCCACGCGTCCTCCGGATGATCTACGATCGGCGTGAGCGTCCCATCATAATCGAGAAAAACAGCAAACCGTTTGCCTCGCGGAGGAGCGATTATTTTGTCGAGCCGATCGAGGGCGGATGGAATCATCTTAACGGAAGAAGCTAAAAGGGTTACAATGTTACAACGTTAAGACGACTGCCTGAATAATCCCGTTGCAACAATGTAACCTTTTTAACTTTTTAACCTGCTTATTCAATGAATCGCCTGATCGTCGTCTCCAATCGATTGCCGTTCGCACTCGATTCGACGGGCGAAGATCTTTGGACGGTCACACCCGCTACAGGAGGGCTCGTGTCCGCAATCGAGCCGGTGCTGCGCGAACGCGGCGGAACCTGGATGGGCTGGCCGGGAACCGCGGGCAAAATCCCACAGGAACCGCTGACCAAGGCCACGCGCAATGCCGGTTACCAAGTTATGCCGGTAGCCCTGAGTGAAGCCGAACGGAGCGAATTTTACTACGGTTATTCCAACGAGGTGATCTGGCCCCTTTTTCACGATTTGCAAAATTTCTGCAACTTCGAGCCAGCATACTGGCAAGCTTACAAACAAGTTAACGAGCGTTACGCAGATGCCATCGCCCGCTGTGCGCAGCCGGATGATTTTATCTGGGTGCATGACTACCACCTAATGTACGTGGCCCAGGCATTGCGCCAGCGAGGCGTGTCCCCAGACCTTTCGCGATTAACGTTTTTCCTGCACATCCCCTTTCCGCCGTACGATATTTTTTCGAAGCTTCCGCAACAACAGCGGCT
>WNGL01001859.1_pt1 | contig 33171 bp, 33 predicted proteins | sample 5400591 | NCBI WGS metagenome assembly WNGL01 (sample SAMN13153377, study PRJNA577476) | soil metagenome | isolation source: 80 cm soil or saprolite under Garry oak tree replicate 1 | place: USA:California | collected 2016-06-15
TGATTGTTCTTGAGCCTCGCACCGAAATTATCCTCGCAAATGGCGAAGATCCAAGATGAATCCATTTTCGTTTTGCAGCACAGGCAATCACCGCCGGCGCCGTCATCGATCGCAATCCCGCCACTACGCCTATGCCGAGGGCTAACGAGAGAGTGTAGCTGTGTTTCACTGAGATTTGAACCTCGCTCTTTATATGCGATTACATCGACTAGAGCAACCGCCCCTGGGCACGGGCGAGTGCGCCCTCGAGATAGATCGGCTCAAGCCCATCCGCCCATATTCGATTGCGGCTCGGTTGGGTTGCGAGGTCTCCTGGTCCGTACGCAAAACTGGCTGACTGATGTCAGTAGGGTGAAACTCGAGCCACGCCTCCCAGGTTCGGTCAATTCTCTCCTCGCCGCAAATCCGCACGACGTAGGTAGTGTCACCATCGAGGATCTTGGTGGGGTGTTCGCGGATAAGCATGGCGGCCATGTTCGCACCGGATTAGATGTCACATGGGTAACATGCGTTTGATCCTCGCCGATGCTGCGATCTCGGTCTGCGCTGACAGACGCAAGCGGAACTTGTGCCTACAGTATTCTTCCGATACACCCACGTCAACCTGGTACCGGATTCTGCCTGCCTGCATCTGCTTCCCTGCTCGGACTTGGACAAACGCACTCCTCGTCGTCGCAGAGCGGCTGGTTGCACGAATCGTTGATGGTGTGTTCTCCCGGCTGGCAACCACGCCAAAGGACGGCAATGACGAACTGAACGCAAACTGTATCTCAGGGAAAAAGAAGCTGCCCTGTATATGGGTGTCAGCGTTTTCGCTTTGCGGAGTTGGAGGAGCAAACGGTCGAACAACGGAATTGATGAGCACATGCGAACACGAATGATCCACCGGGCCCCGGGGCGATCTGCTTGATGGAGAGTGCACTTGGCCAGGCCAAGCCGCCCAAAATCCCCTCACAACCTCAGCAAGTACTTGAATCTAGGAGGTCGTAAGATCCGCAGCACTGTTTTGCCCGCAAATTGGTGAAGGTGTTGAAAAACTCGGGAGAGATGAGGACATTGCGGTCGATCACTGTTTTCGGCGGGGATTTCGTCTGATCCTCTTATTTGGTTCTCTACCACCTTTATCTGTGCTAAGCAAGCGTTCAGGAGGAATGCCGACGATGATGGGTCAGCAAACACGGACGGGGTCATTGTTCTACTACTTCCGAATAGAAGACCAGATTCCCAAGGATCACCTGCTCCGAGTCATTGACGAGCAGATCGATCTGAACCTCGTGCGCGAACGAGTGAAGGACCTCTACAGTGCGACGGGCCGCCCCTCGATTGATTGCGAGGTGCTGCTGCGATTGCTTGACTTTCCGCAGATCTGGGTAGCAAGTTGGGAGAATCGCGATCTGCGGCAACTGCTGTGGCACCGGCACCGGATGGTAAAGGCGCGCACACGGATCATGAACCAACTGCAAGCAGTGGCGCTCAACCGCTCTTCTGATGACTGTCAGTTAATTTCCACTGCGAAAGCTTGCTCCCCACGAACGCTCCCGCGGATCTGCCGTTCCCAACTTCAATCTAAGCGAGAATATCTATGCTAGTGCCAGATGTGGAAACTTTTCCTGCGCTCCCTTCACTCTCACTCCTACCAATCGACGACCGCATAAATACCGACGCGGGACAATTTATGTGGCGTCCGCAGCAATGCGACAGCCCTGAATGCAGCTGGTATCGAATCAATCCGAAGAAAAAATATCCACGCTGGCAAAAGGTTGTCATTGACGAGTCGGAGAAAGGGGACCATATGGCATCCTGTGCCATGCACGCCCAACTGCCCAACTGCGCAAAGTGGTAGTTAGACACTTCAATAGCGTGATGATGCGCGAACGGCTGCACGGGGGATCGCCCTGACGGCAGCACCCGTCAGAAGAACGTTTCTCTTGGTCCCCGGCCAACCTTGATTCCGAAATTTGGCTTGAAAGCTATCGCTTCGAAGGAGGAGAATATTTGCCTAATGAGAGACTTACCCGTGGCAAAGCAAAGTTTTGGGGCCTGCCGGGGTAATGTCGCTGACGATCGAAGGAGCCCTAATGCGCAGCCTCAAAGTCTTGGCGTTCATGTTGCCGTTTTTTTGGATCACTCTTTCATGGAGTCAAACTGGTACGTCGACCGTTCGTGGAACGATCACCGATCCGCAGGGTAGAGTCGTCGCGGGCGCAACCGTCACGCTGACGAACGTGGAGACTAACGCGTTGCGCACCACTAAATCCACGGATACCGGCAGCTACGTGTTCGACCTGATTACTCCCGCTGGCTACCGCTTAGTAGTCGAAGCTACCGGTTTCAAGAAGAAGGTCGTCAACGGCGTCACGGCCCTTATCGGTAAGCCGACCGAGAGTAATGTCGTGCTGGATGTGGGTACGGTGTCCGAAACGGTAGAAGTAAAGGCATCCTCTCAGGAAGCACTGATCAATACGCAAGACGCGACACTGGGCAATAACTTTGATTCTCTTCAGATCACACAGTTGCCACTCGAAGCCCGTAACCTCGTGGATTTGCTTAGTTTACAGCCTGGTTCCACCCGCGAGGGCTATGTCACGGGGGCGAGAGCAGATCAGGCGAACGTCACAATGGATGGCGTTGACATCAACAACGCGGTAAGCGGGAACGCCGAGATACCAAGAAGCACGAACAGCTTAGTCATAGGTGGACTGGATAACGACAGAGGCGACATCACGACGGGTCCGGTACTTAGGCTGAACTCCGAGGCAGTCGAGGAATTTCGTGTCACTACCGCCAACGGGAATGCCAATCAGGGTCGCTCCTCCGGTTCCCAGATCAACATTCTGACCAAAGGGGGAAGCAACGCCTGGCACGGAGCCGCATCCGAATTTTACCGGTCCAGAGGGTTTACGGCGAACGATTGGTTCAATAATCATGCGACTCCCCAAGTACCTCGCTCGCCATTACAGCGGAACACGTTCGAGGGCGCCTTAGGCGGTCCGATAATCAAGAACAAGGCATTCTTTTTCTATGATTATGCAGGTCGTCGTGACGCGAGCAGCCAGACGGTGAGCAGGACCGTTCCGCTGGCGACTCTGGGGCAGGGGATAATCAATTATCAGTACTGCACGAACCCCTCTTGCAGCGCCATACAACAGGCGTCGCTGAATCTGACTCAGAACCAGCAGGTTTACTCGGCTGCAGGAATCAACCCAGCTGCACTGTCTGCGCTGGCGGCAGCCTCTGCTCAGTTTCCAAATAATGATGCAACTACAGGCGATCAGTTGAATACCGGTGGGTTCCGGTTCAATGCGCCAGCGCCAACTCGGCTAAACGCGCATACCGCGAAGCTTGACTTTAATCTCACGAATAACCAGACTGCCTTCGCTCGGGTGCAAATACAGGACGATCATCAGACGCTCCCTCAATGGTTGCCGGGAGCACCTTCTCCACAGGTGTGGGCCCATAATTGGGGCTTAGCCGCTGGCCATACTTGGACCCTCGGAAACCATTGGGTCAACAACTTCCGCTATGGCTTAACGCGGCAAGCGTTTACAAAGGGCGGCGACAGCACAGGGAACGACACCGAATTTCGTTTCGTCTTCCAGCCCACCGGGCAACTGCACACCCTTTCTGAAGTCATCCCTGTTCATAACTTCACCGACGATGTGTCATGGATACGCGGGAATCACACAATACAGTTTGGTGCCAACATCCGACTGGTGAGCAACAGCCGCGGCGACTTCGTCAATGCCTTTGATTTCGCAGAAATGAATCCTTCTTTTTACGCGGGTGCTGGTGCCCCCGTTCCGGCTGCATTTCAAAGTTATCTCGATTCACAACATCTGCCGGGAGATGAGACGGTCGGACAATCGCTCTCGTCCACGAGGGAAGTACGAGATGCAGCCACAGCGATCATCGGCCGCTTCACGGAAATGACCGCGAACTTCACCTTTGCTAAAGATGGCACTTTGTTGCCGGCCGGCTCCCCTGCCGTTCGCAACTTTGCCACACAGGCCTATGACGAATATGTCCAAGACACTTGGAAGGTTCGCCCCAGCCTAACGCTCACGCTCGGGCTACGCTACAGTCTGGAGCGTCCCGTTTATGAGACACACGGGTTTGAGGTCCAACCTACCCTACCGCTCGGTCAGTATTTGGCTGACCGGATAGCGGCGGGCAAACAAGGGAACAATTTCGTGGATCCGATCGTTATTAACCGCTCGGGGCCAGCGAATGGCGGGAAACCACTTTACAATTGGGACAAGAACAATTTCCAGCCGCGCATTGCCGTTGCGTGGTCCCCAGATAATGGCAAGACTTCGTTGCGCAGCGGGTTTGCGGTGACAAACGACTATTATGGGGAGGCGCTCGCGGTCGACTTTGATCTAAACAACACTTTAGGCTTTGTCTCGAATTTCACCAACCACGCGAATACCTTCGATATTACGGCCGGTTCACTGGGACCGCAGTTTACTGGTTTTGGGCAAGATGTTCGATCGCTGATCGGACCTGCAGGTGGGACTGTTCCCACAACTCTAACATTCCCAGCGGAGGCGAGCCTGCTGGATGGCATAAACACATTCGGCGAACGTATTGAGCAGTCGCTGGATTCCAAGTTGCACGCGCCCACTCAATACGTTTGGAACTTTACCATCGAGCGTCAACTGCCCAAGGGCGCCGTGCTCTCAGCATCGTATATCGGACGGATGGGGCGAAGTCTCCTGCTGCGGCGAGACGTGACTCAGTTCAACAACTTGCGCGATCCGAAGACCGGTGTGGACTGGTACACGGCCGGAACAGCACTCGAAAAGCTGCGTTCGAAAGGAGTCGATATTTCCCAGGTCCCGTCAATGTTGCCCGCAAACATTAATCAGTATTTTAACGATATGTTCCCAGCGCAATTTGCTCAGCTCCTGGACAATTATGAGGGCCTGCCCTGTGATCCGACTCAGACTCTGGGAGGATTCGATTGTAACTGGACTAACGCCCAAGCATTTCTAGGTTATCAAACCAATAACGTTGGATTCTTTTCAGGCAACGACTACACCGACGTACAAGCAGAGATGGATCTAGCGCTTGCTGCGAATGGCCTGCCCATCAGATTCATGCAGCCGCAGTATGGCGCATTATCCACATGGGCCACGGTAGGGAACTCGAACTATAATGCGCTGGCAGTTTCACTGCGTGAGCGCCTTAACAGCGTGACTATGGATTTCAATTACACCTGGTCGCATTCTTTAGATGACGCTTCTGGATTACAGACGGAAACCGGCTACGGCAATTTCCAAACTAACGGCGCGTTTATCCCTAATTCCCTTCGGCAGCGCGACAACTATGCTAACTCGGACTTTGACGTCCGTCACAGCATCAATGCTGACATTGTGTGGCAGCTGCCATTCGGTAAAGGCCAGGCTTTCATGGGCAACGCCGGTCGCGCGGCTGATGCCATCCTCGGTGGCTGGCAGCTTTCCAGTATCTTCCGCTGGAACACCGGACTGCCTACCGGAGTCTCGCCGTTCGATGAGGCCCAGTGGGCGACCAACTGGAATGTCCAATCCGATTCCACTCCGACTGGGTCGATCCATATGTGCCCGAACAAGCCAGCCAATTCTTCGCCCAAACTTTTCGGCTCCTGCGGCGTCGACCAGGTATACCAGAGCTTCCGAAATGCGTATCCGGGCGAAGGCGGTCCGCGAAACATATTCCGGTTCCCCGGGTATGTGGACCTTGATCTGGGAATATCGAAGGCGTGGAAGATGCCGTGGAACGAAGGCCATCAGCTCCAGCTTCGCTGGGACGTGTTCAACGTGACTAATACACAGAAGCTGACCGGCATCGCCGATTTTGCAGTCGCTCAAGATCCGGGTCTGAATCAGCTGAGTGCACCACCAGACTGGTCGAACTTTACCCAGATCCAGGGTCAGGCGCGAGTCATGCAGATCGGGGCGCGGTACTCGTTCTAATCGAGAGCTGATAACTCACAGCAGGCTGGGCATTCGTGCTCAGCCGTTTTCATTCAGCACGTCTGCTATCGTGAGTTGCGCGTACGCACATTCCGGACGTATCGTCGCTAGCCCTAATTTCTCAACAAACAAAAAGGCTGTCGTTTCGTGGCATAACAGCTATAGCGAGTAGTAGTTAGGCCAACGAAGGGAGACAGCCCTATGACAACAGAGTGTACCCAAGAACCGTTTCCATTTCATCCCTTAAATCAGCGAGAAGTGCGCGGGCAATTTGACGGCGGATCCATCACCAGCGACGCCGGGGGTTTACTGTTGCGCGAGGTGGAGATGCGGACGAAAATCATCGGCCAGTTCGCGAGCTGCTTTACCGACTATCGGGATCCGGAACTGAGGGAACATGCGGTGGCCGAGTTGGTGGCGCAGCGGATCTACGGGCTGGCCTTGGGCTACGAAGATTTGAACGATCAAGAGGAGTTGCGGCGCGATCCGCTGTTGGCGGTGTTGGTAGAGAAGGAGGATCTGACGGGAAAGATCAGCGGCGGGTGCGCGATCAGGGCACCGCCCTCAACTTCGCATCCCAGAAGCTCGATCTCTCGAAACTCAAACACGACACCTTTCTCGATTTCTATCTCTGCGAATCTCATCTCGAATGTCATCGTGCTCTGCGAATCTCATCTCGAATGTCATCGTGGATTTCTGCGCCTGGACGACTACTACGTCAAAGTGCTCACGCTGAAAAGAGCCCTCGGCGGCAGAGTTTCCCGCTGCTCCTCCAACAGCTCCTCGAAGTCGAGGGTAACTTCGTGCTTTTCTTCTACCGACTTTTCTGGCGCAGAGGAATTTAAACGCGAGAGCGCTTGGTGTTGTGGCAAGTCATGGAATTAAACTCTCCATCACGTCTGTGAGGCGCTCACCGAAACCTGCCGTGAGTGACCAGGGACTGGGCTGGCGCAAGACATGAAGTTTTCCGCGCTTATCCAAAACATCGAAATGAGTACGCTTTCCCTTACGATAAAAGCGAATGCTGACAGCTGCTTTTCCGACGTGCAGGTTGCGTAAGATGATCTCGGGGAGCCAATCTGGCAGATGCGGATCGACCAACAGCATGTTCATAGGCGCATAGGGATAAATGCCTAATATGGCCTGCTTGATGGAGAATAGGCTCGAAGCCGACCACGCCTGAGGCCAATTGGTTTTCGGATAGAGCGCCGGAAAAGGGTGCTCCCCATCACGCGGATGTCCACTGAAGCACTCGGGCAGGCGATTGTAGTCGAAAAGCGTGCTGGCTTCGAAGATAGCGCGTGCAATCTTGTGAAGTTCCTCAATCAGCCCAAAGCGCATCATGCCCATGGCGAAAGTGCCATGTTCCACCGGCCAGACCGAACCTCGATGATAGCTGTAAGGATCGTACGCAGGATGATCTGAAGAGAGGGTGCGCACACCCCAGCCACTAAACATGTCATCCTGCATGAGCCGGCTGGCAACCGATGCCGCCAGATCTTTGTGTACGATGCCGCACGCCAGCAAGTGCCCCGGATTGGAACTGATCGATTTGATCTGGCGACGCTTCGCGTCAAGGCCGAGAGCAAAGAATCCCTCGTCGGGCATCCAGAAACGATCGTTGAAGCGTTTCTTCAGCTCAGAGGCTTCATGAAACATGCGGCGCGCCAATTCGCGATCGCCCATGAACCACAGTAATTCCGACATCCGGAGCTTTGCCGAATAAACGAAGGCCTGTTCCTCGCAAGTCGAGATTGGCGGATCGACTTGACTCCCATCTTCATACACGATGGCATCGCCGGAATCCTTCCACCCTTGGTTCCGATTGCCTTGGTTGGACAGCGATTGGTAGTCGTAAAATCCATCGCCAAAACGATCGGTATATTTGTCTTTCCATTGCAAGGCGAGCAGGGCAGGTTTCAGAAGGGGCATGATCAAGCCCTTGTTCCCGATCCAATGCCACAGCTCTGAGACCACGACCGGATAGAAGGATGAGGTGGTCGCGGCGCCATAGTAACGGGAGCGTGGGTTGTAATTGAGGTCAGCGAGCGGTCCGGTATGGGCTTCATGCAACATCCGGCCAGGTTGTTCATCGCGCCAGTTGTTTTCGACTTTTCCCTGCCACTTGGGTAATTCGTACAACGCGCCACTCATCATGCAAGTGGATGCAAGCGCTGCCTGCCAGCTTGCGGTGAGCGTATCGCGTCCGAACAATGCAACGTAGATCGGAAGCCCAGCCGCCATTACCCATACCCGGTCACCACGATCCAGATCCGGCAGGCGCAACGCAGCCAGGTCATGCTTCGCCTGGACGAGAGCGGATTCCACCACCCCAGCGAGTCTTGGCTCAATGTTGGCTTGGAAGTGAGTGGATTCATTCAAGAAGACTGACCGCTTGCGATCGAGTTCGTTGCGTGTCCCAAAGAATTCGCGGCAATCGTACAACGCTCGCAACATCTTGCCGTCGACAACGGGAATGAACTTTACGCAGGTATGCCACGATTTTCCTGGATTGAGCTGGATGTGGAAACGCAGCTTAGACGTACTGTAGACAACCGGGGAATCCGCCTTCTCAACCCGCACAATCAGTCCACGATGAATATGAGCAATACCGCGATTGCCCTGGTGTGAGTAGCGGTGTTCGGCGCGGTAATCGAACGCCAGTTCCGCATTGCGAGCGGACAGGCGCCGCCAATGCCGGACAAGTTTTCCGCGCTGTTTTCGCTTGCAGGTTTCTGCTTGATCAGCGAAGTCGCCGTCCAATTCAATCTCAAATACGAAGTGGGTCTCTTGCTGGGTGAAATTGGTAAAGTCGATGTCTTCGTGTACGCCCAGACCGACGGTACGCGATACCTTCAATTCTATGGTCTGTTCAGAAGCTGCCTCCATCTCACCGGAACCGGTGTCTTCCTTCCATTTAAGACCCGGAGGAGGGCTGATGTAATATCCGAGCCACGAGTGTTGCTCCACGTTCGAAACCGCCACTGTTTCGGGTGCCTTACCTTCCACGAAATAGCGATACCGCGACAAGAGGCGTGTTTCACCAAAGAAAAGACCATGTCGGGGAAAATCTCCAATCAAGCCGTCAAGATCAGTGGCCAGCACCGCGCGACCCTGGCTACAATAAATTGTCCTGGGCCGTGGGGTTATCTTGGCAAGCGACCTGTGATGATGCTCCTTCATACCCTCCGATGCGCTTCGTGATTGAGGATTCCACTACACGTCCAACGAACGATCTGATGCTGATCCTCATTGTTTTCTGCTCTTCACCCAGACGAGGCCAGCCGCCGCGAATGCCACGACGCTCACCGCGATCAGCCCTGCCCGTGCCATTGATCTCTTCTGCTCGGCCTTGCGGGGATTCACAAATTGTCTTTCCGGAAACATGATGGGTTGGCTCTGTGTTTCGCCATTTAGTCCCAATTGCAGTACTTCCGCGAGGTGCAGTGCATGACGATTGGTTTCCTGGGCGATTTGCTCTTTGCAACTGAAGCCGTCGGCCATGATGATTGTCGAGAGTCCTGCCTTGCGCACCTCCGGCAAGAGCGACCTTTCACCACACGCGATCGATACCTGGTACTTGTCCTTTTCGTAGCCGAAAGAGCCCGCCATCCCACAGCAACCGGACTCCAATACTTCGTGATCGATGCCCATCTTTTCCATGAGCGACTTTTCTTCTTTAAAACGCATGATCGCTTTGTGATGGCAATGCCCTTGCACGAGCGCGTTGCGATTCAGCTGCGGAGGCTGATACCCAGGAACTTTCTTCTCCAGAAACTCCGATAGCGTAAAAGTGTTGTTGGCCAGGCGGCGAGCTTCAATCGAGTCAGGGAACAAATTATGCATTTCATCACGAAACACCGAACAGCAGCTCGGCTCCAAAACTACCATGGGCGTACCCGCTTCCAGATAAGGAGCAAGGGCCCTCAGGTCGCGACGAAGGTAGGACTTCGCTATCTCCAGGAAGCCGTAGTCATACAGAGGCCGGCCGCAACAGAGATGCCGGTCTAAAACCTCAACCTGATATCCCGCATGCTCGAGAACATCGACTGTGGCCTGAGCGGTTTCCGGCATGAAATAGTTATTGAACGTGTCTGCCCAGAGAAGCACTTTCGGGCCGCTTCCGGGTCGCGGCCCGCGTTTCCGAAACCATGCCTTGAACGTTTGTACGGCGAATGCTGGAATTTGCCTCTGTCGAGGCACTCCAGCGGCCATTTTCGCGAAACTGCGCAGAACCGGAAGCTGAGTAAACAGGTTCACAAACCCGGGAGCGATCGACGCCAATTGCGCCCATTTGTCGATCCATCCAAATGCGTACGCGTATACGGGACGAATGCGCCCATTCCAATAGTGAGCAAGAAACTCAGCCTTGTAGGTCGCCATGTCAACGTTCACCGGGCAATCACCTTTGCATCCCTTGCAGGCCAGGCACAGATCCAGCGCCTCTTTTATGTGCTCATCATGCCATCCATCGTGTATGACGTCGCCGTGCATCATCTCCCAGAGCAGATGTGTTCGCCCGCGCGTGGAGTGCATCTCTTCCCGCGTGACCATGTAGCTCGGACACATTGTGTCCTGCTCACCTTCGCCATTTTCCCGGCGGCACTTGCCTACCCCAACGCACCGCAATGCTGCGTGAGCGAAGCTGCCGTGATCTTCTGGAAACTTGAAGTGGGTGGGCGGATTCCACGGTTTGTAATTCGCACCCAAACGCAAGTTTTCGTCGATGCGATATGGATCCACGATTTTCCCTGGATTCATCTTCCAATCCGGATCCCAGATGGACTTGAACTCGCGAAACGCTTCAATCAGTTCCGGTCCGAACATCTTGTAGAGAAATTCCGCTTTGGATTGACCGTCGCCGTGCTCGCCGGAAATCGAGCCACCGTAACGGGTAACCAGATCGGTGGCTTCTTCCATGAAAGAACGCCATGTACGGATACCGGGCGCGCTCATAAGGTCGAAGTTCAAGCGGCAATGAATGCAACCCTGCCCGAAATGCCCATACAGGGCGGATTTGTATTGATATTTTTCGTAGAGCTTGCGCAGATCACGCAAGTAGCCGCCAACTTTTTTGGGCGGGACCGCGGAATCCTCCCACCCTTCCCAGGTGAGAGGTTCGCCGGGAACAAAGGCAGTGGCTCCCAGTCCTGCTTCACGCACGTCCCAAACTTTTTGTTGTTCTTCTTCGTCAACGCAAAGCTTCATGGTTGGTGCGCCCGCGCCCTCTAGAGCTTTCATCGTTTGGCGAGCCTGATCCTCGGCTTCTTCCGTTGTGCCACCGCCGAACTCCACCACCAACCAGCCTTTGCCTTCCGGAAGCACCGACAGATCATCCCGCTGCGGCATCCCCTTCTTCTTGACGTTGGTGATCAGAAATTCATCGAGTCCTTCAAAACCAATGGGTTTATGTTTAAGAATCTCGGGAACGTGATCGCCCGCTTCGTAAATGCTCGGATAACCAAGGACGAGCAAGACACGTTTAGGGTAGCTATAGACAAGCTGGACTTCCGCTTCCAGGATCGTGATACATGTGCTCTCGCTGCCGACAAGAGCGCGGGCCACATTGAAACGGCCGTCTGGCCCTGGCAGCAAATGATCAAGGTTGTAACCCGACACCCGTCGCGGAATGTGTGGATATCTTGCTTCGATCAGCTTGGCATATCGGAATCGTAACGCTTTGAGACGCTCGTAGACGTGGCCCACACGACCACCCTGCGCAATCTGTCTGTCAAGTTCGGTATCATCCATCCAGCCCACGGTCATTTGTGTGCCGTCATAAAGAAGGACGTCCATCGACAGCACGTTCTCACCGGCTTTGCCTGCCATCTGGGCGTGAACGCCGCAAGAGTTATTGCCTAACATGCCGCCAAATGTGCAGTGGTCGTGCGTTGCCGGGTCCGGGCCCCAGGTCAGCGTGTGCGGCTTGGCGGCATTCCGCAGGGTGTCGCAAATCGTGCCGGGCTGTACTCGAGCATATTTCTTCTGCGGATTCAGTTCGACGATATTGTGTAGATACTTCGACCAGTCTATGACTACGGCAACATTGCAACATTGTCCCGCCAGACTCGTGCCGCCTCCTCTGGAAAGAACCGGGGCTCCGAGTTTGCGGCAGGCGGCAATCGTTTGGATCACGTCTTCTTTGGATTTGGGAACGACCACACCGATCGGCACCTGACGGTAATTGGAACCGTCGGTGGCGTAGAGTGCCTTGCTGCCGGCATCAAAGCGGACTTCTCCTGCGATCGCGCTTCGCAATTGCGCTTCCAGTCCCGCGACGTCAACCTCCCGCGACTGATTCCGCCACGATCGTTTCAACTCTTCCGATGTGACCAGCGGAATCCGATTCGCAGACATCAATTCCCCCTTCAGGCTGCAAAACATTGCGCATCAGCCTGCTTCAGTTCGATTCCCATGCCGGGCCGGAGTTCCCCATTTACAGGCAGCGAATTCTGTTGCGCCCAAGCTGATAGTTGCTTTTGCTTTTCCGAATACGAAGTAAAGCCGCCACTGCCGTAAATGGCTACTGACTCACGTACCCGGCCTAAGAGTGTAACCAGCGGAATGTCCAATAAGCGAGCCTTCAAATCCCACAGCGCCGAATCTACGGCCGAAATTGCCATTGAGACGATCCCGGCACGTCCCAGGTTACGCGTGCGGCATACCATGGCGTTCCAGCAGGCAGATATCGCCATGGCGTCACGGCCTTCTACCGCTTTCGCGAGCAGATGGTGTACCGGGTTGGCAGTGGCCGTGTCCGCGTAGGTGTGACCGAGACCCTTTTTGTTTCCCGCACTCGCCTGTACCAGTACGAGTGTGGTGCTGTTCCACTCCAATGTGCCATCCGACTCCGGAAAATCAGTCGGCACGGTATAGATAGAAACATCGATGTCCTTAATGGGTACGAACTTGCTGTCCCTGGTAATCATCGGCTCTTGATCTGGCGTGAGCGTGGATTCGCACAAGAGATTCCAAATTTCGCACTATTCGTGGCCACTCATATCCAGATGACATAGTGAGAGAAGAGGTGGCCTAAAAAAGTCTCGAGATCGAGTTAATGTGCTAATTGCTGAAGCCGTTCTTTGCGGCCCGCATTCGCCGGCGCCGGCCTCCAAGTTTGTTTTTTGAAATTGAAAAACATTCTTCCTTTCCTGGTGTGCGGCGATGATGCCCTGCGCATCTTTAATAGTGTTGAAAGCCTTGTCCCGTAGGAGGTTGTTTATGACCGCAGCGGATGTGCTCGTCGAAGGGTTGATCGACTGGGGAGTCGAAGTAGTGTTTGGACTACCGGGCGACGGCATCAATGGAATCATGGAGTCACTTCGAACTCATCAGGACAAGATTCGATTCATCCAGGTGCGGCACGAAGAGGCCGCCGCATTCATGGCCTGCGGATATGCCAAGTTCACAGGGAAGCTCGGGGTATGCCTGGCTACGTCGGGTCCGGGCGGAATCCATCTATTGAACGGACTGTACGATGCCAAGCTCGATGGCCAGCCGGTATTGGCCATCACCGGCCTTCAATTTCACGATCTGATAGGCACTCACACCCAGCAGGATGTCGCGCTCGACAAGCTGTTCATCGATGTTGCCGTTTTCAATGAACGGATCATGGGGCCTACTCATGTGGAGAACATAACGGACTTGGCTTGTCGCACTGCTCTGGCCTACCACGGCGTTTCTCACATCACATTCCCGGTTGATCTACAGGAAAAGGAAATCAAAGAGCGGCAGCGCTCAAAGCGCAATGTGCCGCATCACACGTCGGATGTATACGCGCGTAGCGCTCGCCTTCCCGATCAGATCGATCTGGAAAAAGCGGCAGACATTCTCAATCGCGGCAAGAAGGTTGCGATTCTCGCCGGCCGCGGTGCGTTGGGCGCCACGGATGAACTGGAGCAGATTGCAGAGTTATTGGGCGCCCCGATTATTAAGGCTTTGCTAGGCAAAGCTGCCGTTCCCGACGATAGTCCTTTTACCACAGGTGGCATCGGCCTGCTCGGAACTAAGCCATCGCAGGAGGCAATGGAGGATTGCGACACACTGCTGATGGTTGGCAGCTCATTCCCTTATATCGAGTTCATGCCTAAGCCCGGCCAGGCGCAGGGTGTCCAAATCGAATTGGATCCCAAGCGCATCGGCTTGCGCTATCCAGTCGAGGTCGGGCTGGTTGGCGACAGCCGCCGCACTCTGTGTGAACTCATTCCATTACTCAAACGCAAGGAGGACAGGGGCTTTCTAGAGGCCGCCCAAGCAGGAATGAAAGACTGGTGGCAGATCATGGAGAAGCGTGCTACTCGGACCGACAAACCGATGAAGCCCCAGGTGGTCGCGTGGGAGTTGGGTAAGCGACTGCGTAACGACGCCATCGTGAGCTGCGACAGCGGCACAATTGCGACCTGGTGGGCCAGACAAATCCTCGCCCGGCGCGGCCAGATGCATACGCTCTCCGGCAATCTCGCTACCATGGCTCCCGGATTGCCTTACACGATTGCCGCCCAGGTTGCCTTTCCCAATCGCCAGTGCGTTGCTTTCGTCGGTGACGGCGGCTTTTCTATGCTGATGGCGGATTTCGTGACCGCCGTGAAATACAAGTTGCCGATCAAGGTTGTCATCATCAAGAACAATACGCTCGGGCAGATCAAATGGGAGCAGATGGTTTTCCTGGGCAACCCCGAGTATGGCGTGGACCTGCAACCGATAGACTTTGCGGCATTCGCTTATGCTTGTGGCGGAGTTGGCTTCACCCTCGAAGATCCCGGCGAATGTGGCCACATTCTGGATCAATTCTTGAGCGCTCCTGGGCCGGCCGTAATGCAGGCGATCGTCGATCCCTTCGAGCCGCCCTTGCCCGCAAAGGTCAAGGTAGAACAAGCTCTCCACTTTGCCGAATCTCTGGCGCGTGGCGAGCCTAACCGCAAGAAGATCGCCCTCACTACTCTTTCGGACAAGGTCCGAGAGTTGATTTGATGAAGCTTGAACTTCCGCCACTAGAAACCGGCGGCCGGAACCGAGACGGTGTTTCTCACGGGGATTCGGAGGAGATTGTGAAGAATGAAACCATTGTTATTACCGGAGCGTCCGCCGGCCTGGGCCGGGCCGTTGCACGCGAATTTGGGCGTCATGGAGCTAAGGTGGGCCTCCTTGCCCGCGGTATCGATGGGCTTGAGGCCGCAAAACGTGAAATCGAGGCGTTGGGTGGACATGCGATGGTCATACCTACAGACGTCGCTGATGCTAATGCTGTCGAACAAGCTGCTGCCGCCGTCGAAGAGCAGTTCGGTCCGATCGATATTTGGATTAACAACGCGATGACTTCGGTCTTTTCCCCGGTCAAGGAAATGGAGCCGGAAGAGTACAAGCGAGTGACCGAGGTTACCTATTTGGGTGTTGTGCACGGCACCCTTGCCGCCCTCAAACGGATGCTGCCGCGCGATCAAGGCACGATCGTACAAGTCGGATCAGCCCTCGTGTATCGCAGCATTCCGCTCCAGTCTGCTTATTGTGCCGCCAAACACGCAGTCGCAGGATTCACAGATTCACTGCGCTGCGAACTGATTCATGACAAGAGTAAAGTACGATTGACGATGGTGCAGATGCCCGCCCTCAATACGCCTCAGTTCGGCTGGGTCAAGAGCCGTTTGAAGAACAAAGCTCAGCCGGTGCCGCCAATTTTTCAGCCTGAAGTCGGTGCGCGAGCGATCTATTGGGTGTCCCATCATCATCGACGTGAGATCTACGTGGGTTGGTCTACAGTGGAGGCCATTGTCGGAAACAAGCTCGCTCCGAGAGCTGCGGATCGTTACCTGGGCCGCACAGGTTACGAATCACAGCAAACATCGGTGCCCGAGGACCCGAACCGCCCCGACAATTTGTGGAAGCCGATTTCCGGAGACCACGGAGCTCACGGCACATTTGATAACCGCGCACGGGAGAATAGCCATCAACTTTGGGCGGACCTACACCGTCTTTGGATCGGGTTGGGGCTCGCGGCTGCCGTGGGCGCAGGCTTTTTCCTGGCCTCAGAATCCCGGAGCGAATCATCCACTTCACATTCCAAGATACCCGCAAGCCGAGGGCGCAGGCGCGCGGCATAAGAAACCCGAGACAGTCATGACTCTTTATGAACAGCAAGAAAAAGCCGGCGCCAGCCGGATCGACATGGTTTTTCTCTGTCGTGGTGGCGCTGGCTGCTGCGAATAATCGCGACTTCGTTGGCAGCTCTAAACGTCGACAGTTCTTCCTATTCTCTCGGGATGGACAGAGACGCCATTCGGCCCATGGTCAGATTGATAAAGGCGCCGTGATATGACCGCCCGTGCCGTAAGAGCGTTGGCAGTAGCAAATCGCTCAGACCTTACATCTATCAGCACGTCCACGCCGTATGGTTGATGATCCTGTCAGCCTTCGCGAGCGCTTTCCTCACCTCTATCCAGCCATTGCACGCCCGGGCTTCCAGGCAAGGCTGTGGATGCACTGCCGGCCCATCAAGCACACGGCCATCCTCCAGGGCAAAACGTGAGGCGTGATATGGACACACAACGCTGTCACCGACCAGCTTGCCTTCTGAGAGCGGCCCACTGAAGTGGGAGCACGTCTCCGCCATGGCAAACAGACGCTCTCCGCGACGAACAAGTAGAATGGGCACGCCATCGTGCATCGCTCGGGTTGGTTTGTTGGCAGCCAACTGCGATTCAGGCAAAACGGCTACGAACTTTTCCGGGAATATTTGGCCCGCTGTGCGATCGACCCCTACTCTATGCTCGTAAACCATCTTTCCGCCGAGATGGGCTGCATATGACATGAGAGCATAACCGAGGGCGGCGAGGATCCGGCCTTCAGTGCGCGCCTTCCTTCTTCGTAAAATGAGCGAGGTCGCAAACAGCGCGGTAACTCCAAGGTTCAGTAGCCCATGAGTGATTCCGAGTCGGCGGGCCGGCGGATCAACATCCGACCAGTCAGTCACTCCGGTTGCAGCGGCGCCCGCCGCACCGACAAGCCCTATAGCGATCGATGTATTGGCGGCCAGCGCGAACTCGCGGCGATTACGAAGCAAGTCTAAGGCATCAAACACCATCGCTACCGTCCAGGCGCCGATTGGTACATCCTTAAGGACAACGTGCAGCGGCTCGCCCAGCCATGTGCCGTTCAAGAAATTCCTGATCTTTTGCGCGCCAGGCCGGCCGTCAGCATATAGAGCTTTATCGATCGCCTTCTGTACTTTCTCTTCAATTGGCACCGTCACCGGTACCCGCGATTCTTGGGAAAGTATGCGGCATGGGGTTTCCTGCTTTGTGGCTGTGCTTGGCTTTGTCATTAGATCTCCTCATAACCTTGAGACAGCGTGGTTGCGGATCCTCTTAGTAAGATGCCAAATCCCCCAGTCGCCGGCTAGGGGGGAGAATGTTAGAACTTTCGACTTACGGCCGCGTACGCTAGCACGTGTCGATTTTCAACAATTCGAAAATCCTGACAGTGAGCTTGTCGGATGGAAAAGTCATGTTCAGTGAGTTTCGAACTCGACGGCAATGTTCATGGGTCTGAACGCAGGGGAGCGTCCGGATCCGTCTTCGAGGCATGCGTCTCATTCGACCGCCGCTCGCCGCGAAAGTTCACTGTGGGATTGCCGGGATCGTCCGGCGGAGTCGCCGCCTTCTCCTGTTTCGCTTGAAAGCTCTTCTGACTCGCCCAGGCTTCCAGCAGCGTGCCGTCCACCGTGAAGTGCTCGTCCGACGTCAGGCCTTGGGCTCCGGCTCGCACCACCACTTGCGCCAGAAACTCCTTGGCCACATCGGCCTCCAGCAACCGGTCGCGGTTTTTGGTGAAGCTGGTTGCGTCCCAGACTTCATCATCCGCATTCAAACCGACAAACCAGCGGAACAACAAGTTGTAATCCATCTCTTCCATGAGCAGTCGCTCGCTGCGGATCGAATACAGCAGACGTCGGAGCCGGAACATCCGAACCGTCCTGACAACCTCTGGGAACCGGTGGCGGGTGATCACGGAGCGCACGGTGTCTTTGACGATCGCGCGCAACAAAAAAGCTATGAAGTATGGGCGGACCTGAATCGCTTCTGGTTAGGTATCGCAACGGTGTTAGGCACCTGTGCAGGGTTGTTCTTTGCTCTCAAATCTCGGAGCTGAAGTTCACAGTCGCACGGTCGAAAGCCTTCGGGATGCGGGCGATCTCCTGCGTCAGCAACTGGTCCCAAAGCTTCCAGCCCAGCCGCGCCGCGAGTTCGCGGGCTATACCTGCCTCCCCGCAGCCATACTCCCGTTCAATAGTGATGATTCGGACCACGGCCTTCTGATAGTTGGATGCGGCCGCTCGGTCACCGGAATCATTGATGGCCTGCGCTGCCTGCGACGACAGCCTGTTTACGCAGGAGGTTGGCGGCTTCAGCCACAGTGAGATCATCTGAGATCTGATGAAAATCACTGCGGCGCACTTTCTGCTGCACGCTGATGGTCTTAAAGAGAAGAGCCTTACCTTTCATGTCCACATTCAGAAGCGCCAGCTCCCAGTAGCCCGGCGCGACCTCCGTTTGTTCGACTTCGAACAGGCCTCCCGCATTCAAATGTCCCAGCAAGCCGCCGCCGAATTTCACCTCGCGGGTAAGATGTCCACTGATTTCCATTAGCCTCGCTTGTTTGCTGTCGACCCACAGGTCGCCTTCCATAGCCTGAAAGACCTGAGCCTCGCGAGTGGCAGGGCGAAAGCGGCGATTTGGTGTGAACTGTAATTGCACTGCGTCGCCCCGACGCTCCCCAAAGCGGAAGATCAAAGCCTCTGGCAGCATCTTGAGCAGTCTCTGGCTGTGAGCGGCGTCTTCATTTTGCTCCTTCATTGACTTGCGGAGTGGGTTGGAATCGCCTGTCAGCTTCCGAATCTGTTCGTCGGCATCATGCGCTTGCTTGGCAGTGAGCGGTCGGCCATTTATCAACACCGGACGCTTGAGGTCGCCGTCCTTCGTTTCCACTACCTCATCAACTTCTTTTCGCTGGGACTTCTCGATCTCCAATTTAAACATCCAATGGCTGTGATCATTAGCTTCGGCTTTTACCTCGTTCTGTAAGACCGAACGCGCAAGTTCATTAGCATTTTTCTCCGAATGCTCCGATTCTTGAGACACAGCTCTGGCCGGGACCATGAAAAGCAAGCCAATCGCAATAGCGATCGTATTTAGCACCATCAGTATGACGACCGAAGCGATTGCTCGGTTGCTTCTAAGCGGTTTCGTGACTGTTCATCTACGGCTCAGTCGGAAATGTAGCCCTCTGACTAGGGACAACGATGCGTGGCTTTGGTGCGAACGCAGCACATCGTCCAGAACAACTTTGAGCGGCCACGGCTGGAGCAGGTTCGCGGCGCTCTCGCCCGCGATCGCGATAAAACCCAGTGTCAAGGCGCCAAGGTGCGGCCGCAACAGACTGCGCAGGCTCAATTGCTTGGGTATCGGCCTCGCTGGGCCGGTCACGGATTTAGCACCCGTTGCCATGGCGATCTGAGGTGGATGGCTGGAGGGCTGGACGAGTTGCCACCGCGGATTTTCTGCGGCCGTGCGACTAACTGTCTCTGGAATCGAATTTACAGCCCACACCCGATAGTGGTGCAGAACCTGTAAAACCTATGATCCAAGAAGAAAGAGCACGACGAAGCCGAAAATGACTTACGTTTTGGTCCGTTGTGTTGTGGAGGGTGTTGAAGTGAGACTTGAGGGCTAAATGCCAAGCGAGGTTTAGCACGACAGCGATTTCATTGAAGGAAGGAGGAACCAGATGGGGACCATTCTGTTAATAATTTTGATTCTGCTGCTCATAGGTGCATTGCCAACATGGCCATATAGCAGCGGATGGGGATACTACCCCAGTGGGGGGTTGGGTTTGGTTGTTCTCATCCTGCTCATTTTGGTTCTCATGGGCCGCGTCTAGATTCTGGTGTGGCGTTTTTACACATTGAGCGTGTCATAGATTGGAGGATGCATGAACTGGGAACAGGTAAAAGGTAAATGGAAGCAAATGAAAGGGTCGGTCAAGAAACGATGGGGCAAGCTTACCGACGACGATTTGGAGTTCGTCGCGGGGAAGCGCGATGAATTGGTCGGAAGAATTCAGGAGAGGTACGGCATTTCAAAGGAAGAAGCCCAAGACCAAATTGACAACTGGAATCCGGTGGCTCTCGAAGAGCCCGAGACTCGCCCGAAGCAGGAGCGTAAGGCCAGCTGAACCCGCTGACCTGTGTCACGCCGGATCTCGGAAAGGTTGGAATCCGGTCGCTCAAAAAGCTGCAGGACTAGCTGGGGTAACCTCACCTGAACAGAGTCTAGTCGCCAGGAGAGGTTGCTCCTCATTTATGCAACTCTCGCCCGCCGAACGTCGTACGAAGGCTTAAAGTTCGCGTTCGTGGAGGCCAATTTTGTCGATATTTTCTAGGACGCAGACTCAGCCGGACTCTCGGCGATCCGAGAAACTGGCTCCGAACAATGGAGGTAACAATAACAACAATGGCTCGACGCCCGGCGTAATTGAAGAAGATGAAGTCCTGCATGCTTCTATTCGTACTGGTTCGTTGGCACAGGTCGTGGTCGCCATCATTGCCGTCATCGGATTAATTTATCTGCTCAAACTGGTGATGATCACCACACTGACCGCCTGCCTGTTGGCATTCAGTTTAGAGCCGCTGGTTACCGGCTGCCGCCGGATTGGCATACCTCGCGCCGCGGGAGCATTGATTGCCGTCTTGCTGATGCTCACAATCGGCGCAGGACTCGGCTACTTCTTTTATGACCGCGCGGTTGATTTCACAGCCCAATTGCCGCGTTATTCCGGGGAAGTTCGGGGAATTCTGGGAAAGCTCCGGGCGGCAAAGATAGCGGAAAACACTCATGCAGCGGTCGCCAGCTCCGAAGACGGTGCACCGCCAATTCCTGTTCAGGTCCAAGAGGCGCCCAGCTTGATGCGATTGCTTTCCGATGGAAGCCACGCAATAGGGGACATTGCGTTGGCAATCAGTTTCGTTCCATTCCTCGTTTATTTCATGCTGACCTGGAAGGACCATGTACACCTGGCCACCGTCCATCTCTTCCCCAAGGAGCATCGCATTGCCGCCCATCGAACTGTCGCCAAGATTTCGATGATGGTGCGTAGCTTTATAACTGCGAATGTGGTGCTTGGAATTGTGAATGCCGGAATAAGTACGATCATCTTTTGGCTCTTGGGCATTCCCTATTTCTATTTTCTCGGCGTGATCAGCGGATTTGTGAGCTTGATTCCCTATCTTGGAGTCTTCCTCGCTTTAGTGCCGCCGCTTGCTGGTGGTATTGGCGTCCTGAACACCAAAGGGTTTGTTGTCGTCCTGATCACGGTTGTCGCACTTCACACAATTGCGCTGAATTTCGCTTACCCAAAAATCGTTGGCAAGAGGCTTCGATTGAATCCCCTAGCAGTTGCTCTGGCACTGCTTTTCTGGGCGTGGATATGGGGAGCCATGGGGCTTATATTTGCCGTTCCGTTAGTCGCGGCTACCAAGATCATCTGCGACTACATCGAGTCGCTCCACGGTCTTGGAGCCTGGCTGGGCGAATGAGAATTTCAAAAACTACAAATGATCGTGGCAAACAGTTCGCTCGCGAACTTGAGGAATTTTTTGTGAGCTACCATCAGGCGCAGCGCAGCCATGGGCAGTCTCGGACTTGTGGTTTTTGCCTTTCTCGTGTGGAAATTTGAACCTCGCCATAGTCACTGGATGGTCCTTATCGCTGCCACTGTAACTTGAGCAGTTTCTGTGCGCCGTTTCTGTTTCTCTTCCATCTGACGGGCGGGGCGTTCCTTGGATTGGAAGGCGGCACATCCGTTCTCGAAGAACTCCTTCTGCCAACGGCAGAACACCGTGGGCCGCAAACCCAGTTCTTCACATAGATCGGAAACCGGCACCTTGTCCAGAAGGTGTCGTCTCAGGATGGCAACTTTCTCCTCGGCGGTGTAATGCTTTGCGCTCGTTTCTCATACGTTCTCCCGGCTATCTTAAACGGAAGAACGTGTTCTCCATTTCGATCTGAGGCGGACCAGTTGCCGCTGTCTCCACAATCTGGAGAACAGCGAAGCCGCTCAACTCGATGATTCGGTTACAACCGACCTGAAAGAAGCCCTGCGCAAGAGAATAGCCGAAGTCGAGCCCCAAGACTTACTATCCTATCGCTAGGAACCATTCTTGTACTACTACTTCGGTCCCAATCTTGATGAGCGGAAATGGTATTGGGCGACTCCGGGGGCGGCGGCTGGTGTTGCTCTTTGGTTGTTGGCTTCGCTTGGTTTCCGTCTGTATTTGCATTTTTTTAATAGCTACAGTGCCGCTTATGGCTCCCTCGCGGCGGTTATTATTTTGATGCTCTGGCTGTACATGACGGGTTTTGCAATCTTGATTGGGGGCGAAGTGAACTGGGTGATCGAGAATGAGGACAAGAAAACGGCGGCCTTTGATTCCAAAAAGGAGCAAATTCAACAGCGAATGAAGGCCGCGTAGCGCGGCCGACCGAATGAGTTTAGTTGAGCAGGTGAGTAACGACAATTGATGGCGAGGAGACTTTATGAAAGCTTTTTTGACGGGGTTAGGAATTGGAGTGGGTTTAGGAGTTGTATTTGCGCCGACCAGTGGCGAAGCCACTCGTCGCAAAGTGCGCGAGCGCTTTACCGGACTGGCGGATGACCTTGGACGGCACGTAGATAAGGCAAAAGACGTGGTCCAGGAAACAGTGGCCGCATATACCGAAGGCTCTTCTGGAGAGGCAGAACGCAAACAGACAGGCTCTCCGCAGAAAAAAGTGCGAGGGAGAGAGGTACAAGCTCCCGCGGGCCCTGATCCTATCAATACTCTCAGCCGAGAGGAACTCTTGAATGTAGACGGAATCGGATCGGTGCTGGCTGACAAGATCATATCGGGTAGACCCTATTCATCGCGGCAGGAATTAGTACAGCGCGAGATCCTTCCACAAAACACTTTTGAAGAACTTGAACGTGAGCTGTCACGTCGTGAAAGGCGTTCCGCGTAACGTGCAAGAGCACAGAAATTGCGCACTTTGCCAATCCAACGCACCAGCAGGAGGGTTACCATGTAGACTCGTTTTCTCGCATTACTCCTGGCCGGCTTCCTCGGCGCTCTAATCGTAAGTGGGGCGGCGCAGACGCCTGGCCAGACCGGGCAAGGATTGCAGATCACCAATGGACCCATGATTGAGCGGGCGGATGGCGGTTCGGCCACAATCGCCTCGTCTACAAGTCAACCGTCGAACAGCCGCGGCACTGACAAAAATAATCTGACCCCAGGTGGCAGAATCTTCGTATAGCAGCGGGGACACACACCGCGTGGAAATCAAGAACCTGCAACCCAACGCACAACGTACTACCTCCAGCTCGAATCGCAACGCGGTGCGGCGGAAGCGCAGGGCCAAGATGTGATGAGTTTCCACACACCTGCATCGGGCCACGCGCCTCTCACAAATCAGAAAGCCGAAGTTGCTGAGAAGGAGTCATTAATATCCACTTCGCGTCGGACGACGGTGATGCCAACGGCTTCCGCCGCGCGCCCAAGAATCCAGATGCCGGTTGGCTTCTTGACCTTGCCACACGAATCGCACGCAAACTGAATCATTATTGATCCTTCCAGTTTCTGACCCCAGCCCAAAAACGATACTAGCCCGATTCGAGAGTACGGAAAAGGGCTAAACCCGTCCGTCGTACCGCACCAAACGCAGCAGCAATCTGAAGTGCAAGTGTATGGCACCAAAGCAGTTTGGCACCTATCAAGGGACAAGGATGGGCGCATGATTTCCACCGCAGAAGACAACCGATTGAATTGTCATGGATTCCAACCCTGCTGACGCAGGTAGCGCCGCAGGAGATTATTCGTCGCCATGACCAGGAGTACGCGTATTGATATATCCGCGATTTTCGTCCTCGCTGCTGCCGTCTCTGGTCCTTTCGCCACTAGCCGGGCAAGAATGCGACTTAACTTCCCTAAGAATTTGTTTACCCCGCTATTTGAGTGGTTTGGCGAGTTGGGCTTTTTCTGTGCGCGTCTGTTACGCGCCGCCCTGGTTCCTCCCTACGAATTCGGCGAACTCCTGCGTCAATGTGACGAGATTGGATCAAAGTCCCTCCCGCTTGTGGCGCTGGCCGGGGCGGCAACTGGCGTGGTCCTATCGCTGCAGACGCGAGATAGCTTGATTCGATTTGGAGCCAAGTCTTTCCTTCCTGCCGTCATCGTGTTTTCCATCATCAAGGAGAGCGGCCCGATCATTACGGGGTTGATCGTAAGCGGGCGGGTAGGAGCTGGCATAGGCGCTCAGCTCGGTTCCATGAAAGTCACCGAGCAGATCGATGCCATGGAGGCGTCTGCTGTCGATCCTTACAAATTTCTGGTTGCCACGCGAGTCTTGGCTTGCATCCTGATGCTGCCTCTACTGACTCTCGCCTCAGATTTCTGCGGCATCTTCATGGGTTGGATCGCCAATATGCTGGCCGAACCCATTTCACTCCGCTTGTTTCTGGAGAGTGGCTTCAAGAATGCGCTGTTTAGCGATTTCATTCCGCCGACACTTAAGACAATGGTCTTCGGCTTCATCATCGGACTGGTCTCTTGCTTTCAGGGTATGCGAACACGGGGAGGCACAGAGGGTGTGGGAAGATCGGCGACAAGCTCGGTCGTGCTTTCGTCGCTCTTTGTCGTCGTAGCTGACGTCCTGCTGGTGCGATTAATCTTGACGATCTGGGGGTGAATTCCGCATGACGAACCAAACCAATGATTCCCCGATTGTTATCAAAGGATTGTGCAAAGCGTTTGGCGAGCAGAAAGTTTTGGACGGAATCAAGCTTGAAGTTGCGAAGGGCGAAACCGTAGCTGTCCTGGGCAGGAGTGGAGGTGGAAAGAGCGTTCTATTGAAGTTGCTCATCCGCCTGCTGTCGCCCGACTCGGGCTCCATCCGGATTGCCGGCCAGGAGATCACGAAACTGGAGGAGAAGCAGTTGAATGACGTCAGAAAGAAGATAGGGTTTCTGTTCCAGCAGGCGGCTTTATACGATTCGCTCACAGTTGAGGAAAACGTGGCCTTTCCTTTGAAGCGGCACACGAACAAGTCAGCGGCAGAACAGAAGGACCGAGTGCGCGAACTTCTCGCTGACGTGGATATGGATCAAGACCTTGAGAAGTTGCCCTCGCAGATTTCGGGGGGCATGCAGAAGCGGGTGGGATTGGCACGCGCCCTGGCTTTAGATCCTGAGATATTGCTCTTCGATGAGCCTACGGCCGGGCTGGATCCGATTACAGCGGCCGAGATCGGGAACCTGATCCTTGAACTGAAGAAAAAACGTCAGATGAGCGCCATAGTGGTCACTCACGATGTCCAGGGCGCGAAAGCGTATTCGGATCGGATGGTCTTGCTCCACAACGGAACCATCCAGGCAGAAGGAAACTTGGACGAACTACAACGCAGTAAAGAGGAGTTTGTCGCCCAATTTGTCGGCTACGGATCCAGGTAAATTATTTATGTCTAGAGCATTTCGATTGGGAGCTTTTATCGTCATAGCGCTGCTGATCTTTGGCGGGGGAGTGTTCTGGATCGGGAAAAAGCAATTCTTGTTCCATTCGACGTACCGCCTTAAAGCCGAGTTCCAGAACGTCGCTGGCTTGAACGGGGGAGCCGAGGTCCGCGTTGGAGGGATTCATGAAGGGACGGTCCGGCAAATCCAATTGCCTATGCGGCCGAACGAGAAAGTGCGCGTCTTGATGGATCTCGCGGGCGGAACCCGCAACGTGACAACAAGACCAACGAGGTTCTCGACTCGACCAAGGGCGCGATCGAGAACGTCAACGATACAACTAACAATCTCAAATCCATCACCACCAAAATCGATCAGGGTCAGGGAACGGTCGGAGCGTTGATCAACAACAAGAAGATCTACCAGAACGTCAACGCCGGCGCGACCGCATTTCAAGAGAACATGGAGGCGCTCAAGCACAATTTCTTCTTGCGCGGTTTTTTCAAGGAGCGAGGATATGAGAGCGCCGCGGACTTGAAGAAGAACGAAATCTCGCAACTGCCGGATAAGCCTGTAGCGAAGCAATTCACGTACGACGCCAAGAAGGTTTTTGACAAGCCAGATGCGGCGAAGCTCAAGGACGCCAAAGCTTTGAATGATGCTGGAAACTATTTGCAGAGCAATCCGTTCGGCTTGGCCGTGGTCGCCGCTTATACCGATATGAAGGGGGATACCGAGAAAGACCGGCTGCTGACCGAAGCACGCTCCATGGTGGCGCGCGATTATCTGGTAAAGAATTTCAAACTGCAGGACACCAAGATTAAAACGATCGGATTAGGGAAATCCGATAAAGCTCCGGACGGCGGCAGCGTCGAGATCCTGATTTATCCAGAAGGCACCACCGCAGCCCAGAGCTCTGTTGCGGCACCTTCGCGGTAGAGCCGATTCTCAATTCCAGGTTACGAACTAACTGTTTCCAGTGCGCGTCGACGATTTCGTCTCGTTAGCCGAAACTGAATAACCGCCGTTTCCTGCTCAATTCGATCTGCTGTAGCACCTCGTACGATTGGCAAGACCAAGTGCGCCGCCGGGGAAACAAAGTTGGGGGGACGAAGTGCCGAGAGTACAGTAAGAGTACAGTAATAGTGGCGTGGCCATTGACGGATTCGGCGTGGACACCTGCATCTAATAGTTGCACGCCACTGGTTTGCAGGTCCCGGGGATCATGCTAGCAGTGGAAAGGGGGCAAATGTCGAACCATAAGCTGAACGTCGTGTGTATTGAATGCCCTTATTGTGACGGCGAGAACGTTATCGCGCGAGTTAAATCTGGCCATAGTGAACTCCATTTGACAGACCGAGAGATCGCCTGCCAGTACTGCCGAAGTATTTTCACCTTGTCTGAAAGCAAGCTGCGGATTCGCAGCCTATCCAAACAGGAATTAGGCGCTGCATGAAGTAATGCCCAGGACCGATATCCCAGATTAGCTCGTATAATTGGCCACGATCATGGACTGGGCTGGTGCGTCCGCGATCGGTTGGCTGTTTGACGGGCGGCGTGGAGCATCGGAGCGCCGTTTTGGCGTGGCTTGCACATTACGCCAATTGGCGTTACGCTATATGGCGTAATGGCTGCCCAGGAAAATCCCTTCGTTTTTGGCGAGATCATTGATGACGCCAATTTCGTCGATCGCACGGACGAACTGAACAATCTCGTTCGGGACTTGGCCGACGGACAAAAAGTCTTCCTGCTTTCGCCCCGGCGCTTTGGCAAGAGTTCCCTCGTCGCGGTCGCCCTCTTCAAATTAAAGAAGCGGCACATTCATACCGTAAACCTCACCGTCAGCAGCTATTCGAGCTACGCCCAATTTCTGGAGAAATTTGCCGAGAAAGTATTGCGTGCGGCTGGCCCCTGGGACCGCGTCAAGGACTGGATCACCAAGTTCGGCAAGCAAGTCAAACCGGACATCAATTACAACCTCAGCTCGGGGGAGGTGAATGTCTCGCTCGGCAAAGGCGCAGGCTTCGATCCCACTCCAATTGCTCCGGATGTTTTTGCGCTTCCAGGTGAACTGAGCAAGAAAGGCAGATTTCGTATGGCTATTTGCCTGGATGAATTTCAACAGATCTCGCAATTCAACGGCGGCTCGGTCGAAAACGCCATCCGCAATCAGGTGCAGGAACAGCGGGAGGTGGGATACGTTTTCGCGGGGTCACAGCCTTCTCTCATGCAGGAGATGCTTTCTGCCAAGCGCCCCTTTCACAAAGCCGGCCCTCAGGTATTCCTCGACAAAATCCCCGCCGAAGCCTGGAAAGAATTCATCGTCGCTCAGTTTCGCAAGCGTAGTAGGACACTCGATGACGCAGCCCTGACTACGCTGCTCCACACTGCCGATTTGATTCCCTACGATGTGCAGCGCATCGCCCACGAGCTTTGGGATTATGCGGAACTCAAAGACAAGCGCACCCTGAGCGCGGATGACCTCAAGACGGTCATCGATAAGTTGGTCATAGGACAATCCACATATTACGAACTACTTTGGGAGCAACTTCCAGCTCGGCAACGGGCGGCTTTGCAGGCTCTAGCCCATCGCGGAGCTGCGGAAATCTATTCCCAAACCGTCCGCGAAGAGTTTCGGCTCGGCCCCGCGTCGAGCGTTCAAAAGGCGCTCCAGTCGCTCGATTCACAGGACATCCTGGATCGCTATCGCGGGGAGTACTTCTTCCTTGACCCTCTTCTTCCCTGCTGGATTCGGACTAAAGCTGCGTAATTTCTCTTACGCCAGTTGGCGTTACGCTAGAAGACATAACGGATTTTTTTGGTCGGCGCGGATCTCTTTTCTGTTCTGTCACTCTGCTACTGATCTTTCAGCAACCCACACTCGCGGCTAGACCGTACTTCTAGTAGCTTCGCGACTTCTTCCACTCTGCCTCACTCGGGTGTACGCCCTTCGGCCAGGGCTCGCTCGGTCGTCTCGGGCTCATGCGCCGGTGTTGCGCCAAACAAAACCCAAAAGACAAAAGCGTTTGGCACACACCGCGCCGCTCCTCGCGCCCTGCCACCCTCAGGAGGCGCCGTTTTCTCCCTTTCCGTCTCCGCCCGTTTGTTCCGCTGTCGCGTGAAGTGAAGAAACAAACAGCCGAAGACGGCAGAAAGGGAAAAACAATGAAATTAGAGGAAATCAACAACAAAACCAACGAGGCATTCAGCTTTCTAGTGGCGGCTCTGGAGTCAGGCGAAAGTGAAGTGTTGACGCAGTATTTCAACGCGATGGCACGGTTTCACACCTACAGCTTCCTATGTTCCTAGCAACATAGGAAGCTTAATGTCACCAGCCGGACTATGTAGATTGAACTTCAGGGGCACGCGGTGTAGCCATGGCAGAAACTGCGGCACTTGACATAGTGCGGTTGTCTCCAGGCAGGCTGGCGTCTCAGGCTGCGCAGACCCTGATCTCGCCAGCATCCCAAGTCAGCCGTTCGTAAAATCGCAAAACCGGCTTTCAACTGAAGCGGATTATCTCCGGATTGCCGCGATCCGCCCAGAACCCGAATCGAGCCACCCCAGGTGATGAGCGCTATGGCCTGATTACAACAGTTGACCAAAAGCGCTCTTGAGCCGACCAGAGCACTACTTTGGCAGTGCGCCACCAGAGCATGCACGAAAGCGTCGATTTTGTGCACCGGATCTTGGACGCTGGTGAACGAATCACCCGCGTTTTGCCGCTAATCGCCGGCCCAATCCAGCCCTGCGGGATCGGATCTCCACATCCGTGTTCTTGTGAGAATGCGGGTCTGCTTAACGGCTGCAGCCCGCCGCATCGCGGGACACCAGCGACTCCGCGACGAACGTCACATTCCCTTCGGGTTCTTTCGCGACAAGCCCAAGCCTACCTGCGACAAGTGCATGTGAACGCAGGCACGCCGGGACGCACGTGAGGGCACACACGCGGTAAACGAGAACCCTGTTTGGTGTACGCTGCGGCTTCGTTCGCTGCTGGCCCCTCGCGCCCCGAATTTATCCGCGCCCGTATCGTCGAGAACGTCGAGGAAGCGGAGCCGGAATCCTTGGCGGGAAACATGCTTACGGCGATAGGCGTATTGTGGTCGCTCGACACTCGCCATTTGCCGTTGTCTGCCGTTTGAGCGGCATGTAAACCTAGTCAGGGCCCCCATCTTCAGCTGGTTAAAGACGTGACCGCGAAATCACTGGACGTGAACTAACGACTCATCGACATCCGCACCGCGTCGGCCGACTGCACTTCGATCATGTCGGGCTGGACGGAAACCCAATCCAGCGGCATCACCAACAAACGCAGATGGACGATAGCCGGTCGCGAGCCGGTGCGCCAACGGCTTTCCTCGGCGTCAAAATAATGTGCCAGATCGATATCGTCCCAAGGGTAAAACCAAACTTCTGACGGCACATTTGGCTGCACGAGAAATGACTTCTGATCGTCGCTGGAGTCCGCGCGCTCGATCTCGAGCACGAGGCGGGTCGGCTTGCGCAGCTTCCACCAGAGGCTGTAGTGCACAGTGATGCGCAGCCGCAGAAAATCGGTGTCTTCGCTGGGCAAAACAGGCGCGACCAGATCCAGTGACAATGTGCGTTTGCGGATTGGATAGCTTTGGACAGCCACGCTGAGCGGCCGCGCGTGGAAAGCGATTTTGGCAGCTCGTGAATCGTCTCTTTGTAAGCCGAAGACACTTGGGACCAGTTCTTGCTCTCCCCGGTAGTGCCGGAATATCCAGAGCCATACCTCGGGACTGCGTGTGAAATTCGGCACGTCGTCGACAGCATCGCTCAGATCGCCATCGGGCAGGTAAAGTCCGGCCGGCGCTGGTACGCTTTCCAATCCCGCGATTTCAAGCCGCGATAGGTACGGGCCGCTGGCGGTGTAGGCCTGCATCAGTCCTCCGGCGACGCTGCGCCGGGAGGCGATGCCGAATAGGGTCTGGTAGGGGAAGACCACGATGTGCTCCTGCGGCCCGCTGTGCTGGCTGAGGTAGCCGGAGGCCGCCTGAAGCATCTCGGTAAATTCCGGATCGAAGCAGCCGCGATCGAATTCGCGGAAGCCAGCAGGACACTCGGTCAAGGGATGCCGCAGCTGCTGGACCAGGCGAATGATGGTGGACGGCGGGAAAGCCGGGTGGGAAAACAGCATGGAGCACGCAATCGCCAACAGGACGGCGAGCCAGGAGAGGCGCGATTCGAGCGAGAACAGGACGGTACCTGCGAGGAGCGCCATGGCAAACGCGGCGATGACCAAGTGCTCGTCATCGGAGCGCACCAGGGCGCTCTGCAGCATGGCTACGGCGACAACAAAACCGCCCAGCAAGAAGCCGGTGCGTTTGGTGATTGCCGGATTGAGCGTGCTCCGGGCGCCGGCACGAAAGAGAAACACCGCAGCTCCCGCGAACAGCGTCCCGAGCAGCCGGGTCGTGCCCGCGTCCGTCATGGCTTTCGGCGTGGCCCAGCGATACACGCTCACCATTTGTGCGCTATCTTTCCAGAACCGGAAGTCAAGCGCCGACCCCATCACCGTATTGACGGCGAGAGCGAGAACGAAAACCCAGAACACAAACGTAAGCAGCGTAGGGAGGTACTTGCCGACGATGCGTTTGTCTTGGCGGGCTTCGAACAGGACCGCGGCGGTCGCAACCACCCATGCCGCTGTCGAGTACACCCCGGTGTCGGACGCTATCAGGAATGCGATGACGCAGAGCAACCCGGCAACGATTCCGAAAGCGTAGGGTTTGGCGCGTCCCTCGGTGACCGCGTACCAGCCACGCAGGAAGATCGCGAAGAGAAGAACCGGGAACGCATTCCGCAACGACGGCTCCCAGAAGATGATGACTAAGAGCAGCAGCAGGGCCCGTTTCCAAGCCGGTTGTTCGGGAAGCAGCAATCGCAGGACAAGATACACGAAGACGAACGCGCACCAGGCCGGCACCGTGTCCCACGTGGCATAGATAGCTCCCATGGACAAGCCCATCGAGCGGCCAGCCACGCTGGAGAGCCACTGAAAAATTGGGCCGTGAGTAAACGCAACGTCGCGGCCAACCCAGATACCGCGCGAGAGCTTGAATACTTCGTCAAGATGCCAGTTGTCGTCGATCAGGTCGGTGTCGCGGACGACGACCAGCGTCCGGGGTGAAAGCCACGGCGCTGGTATGGACGCCAGCACGAGCAGTAATAGCGCCAGCAGGTCGCAGTGGTTGGCCAGCCACGAGCCCGGGCGTGTTGGGGCAGGCCGAGGTGCAGGCGAGCGTCGCTGGCTCACCAATTCGTCGAGCTTCTCCATAGGCGAGTGTCCATTCTAACGCAGGGCAAAATCGGCCTGAGGTCCACCCATGCCGGTTAAGCGGCACAGAGCGGCAAATGGCGAGTGTCGAGCGAAAACTAGAAGCGGCACTCGCTGTGCCGTTCCCAGCAGTAAGGGGCGCCCGCTTGTGCTTGCTGCACTCGGACCCTAAAGGGGCAGCCGAAAGCGGTCGCGAGGGCGGCGCGGCGGTCAGTTTCCAGTTTCGCAAACATGATCAGTAAGCGTCTCCTAAGCCGTCGGCACGATCACTGATGACATAACGACGTCGGCCTCGCGACGACCCGAGTAGACTTTGCGGTAACCAACCAAAAAGCTCGGGACGAAGGAGGCCGAGATGAAGATTCTAGGATGCGATCTACATGCAAAGCAACAGACCATTGCCATGGTTGTCACGGAAACGGGCGAGTTCACCGAGAAGACACTGAGCCATGAAGGCAATGAGGTGCGAGAGTTTTACGCTGCCTTGGAAGGTGCCGGTGGTGGTGGGCATCGAAGCCACCGGAGCCATGCAGTGGTTTTTGGAACTACTGGAAGAGTTGGGGATCGTGTGCCGGGTAGGTCATCCGGCGAAGATTCGGGCAGCCGAGACCCGGAAACAGAAGCATGATCGGCGGGATGCCCGGCTGATGTTGGACCTGCTGATGAGGAAGGATGGCTTTCCCGAGATCTGGATGCCCTCGAGCGAGCAGCGCGACTTACGAACCCTGCTGCGGGACCGTCATCAGTGGGTGAAGATACGAACGCGAGTCCAGAACACATTGCAAGCCATGGCGCTCAATCACGCACTGCGGCGAGGCCGAGGTCTGTGGACTGCAACTGGGCAGAAGGCACTGCAAGCCCTGCCTCTGGCCGGCTACACCCGTCAAAGGCGGGACGAACTGCTGGGCTTATACGTGCAATTGCAGCAGCGGATCCAGGAGCTGGACGGGCAAGTAGAAAAACAAGTCCAGCAACGGCCCCAGGCGCTCCGCTTGTTGACGCATCCCGGTGTGGGACCCGTGACAGCATTGGCGACGGAGGTGTTCCTGGGAGACCCGAGCCGCTTCGCCAATGGCAAGAACGTAGCCAGCTACATCGGAATGATCCCATGTGAACACACCAGCGGTAAGCGGCAGCGGCTGGGGAAACTGACCAAGGAGGGCAACTCGCTGCTGCGCTATTTGTGGACCGAAGCGACGATCCATGCGGTAAGAAAAGATCCGGAACTGAAACGCTTTTATCGTCGCAAGCTTATCCAGAAAGGGATGGGCAAGGCGCGGATTGCGGCGGCGCACAAACTGGGTATCCGCTTGTGGATCATGTTGCGCGACCAGATTGACTACAAAGAGTTCTGCCGCCGCGGACAGCAGCGGCAGT
>WNGL01002942.1_pt1 | contig 33152 bp, 31 predicted proteins | sample 5400591 | NCBI WGS metagenome assembly WNGL01 (sample SAMN13153377, study PRJNA577476) | soil metagenome | isolation source: 80 cm soil or saprolite under Garry oak tree replicate 1 | place: USA:California | collected 2016-06-15
CAGGTGAAGATGCCGGCCGGCATCTCGCTCGACAAGGCGATCGAGATGGGGAGCGATTTGCGCAAGGCGGTCCGCGAGTTCCCCGAGGTGTCCTTTATCGTCACCCAGCTCGGGCGCAGCGACGACAACATCGATCCCTGGACCCCGTCGCACATCGAAGCGGCCGTCGGACTTCACCCCTACGGAACCTGGCCCTCGGGCGAGACCAAGCAGCAGCTGGTCGGGCGCATGGCCGCTCGGATCAAGCAGCTGCCCGGATTCGAGATCGGCATCAACCAGCCCATCATCGACATGGTCTACGATCAAATGGCGGGCGCCCACAGCGAGCTCGTCATCAAGATTTTCGGCGACGACTTCGGCGAGCTGCGCCGGATCGGCAGAGAGGTCGTCGAGGTGCTCGAAGCCATCCCGGGGACCGCCGACGTGTTCATTCCCCAGGAGCCGCCGCTGCCGCAGATCGCGATCAAGGTCGATCGCGAGGCGACCGCGCGCTATGGCATCAACGTCGCGGACATTTCCGACCTCATCCGCACCGGGATCGGCGGCGAGCCCGTGAGCCAGGTGTTCATTGGCGAGCGGCGCTATGATACCAGTGTCCGCTTCCCGGAATGGGCTCGCAACAACCCCGAAGCGATCGAAAGCCTGGTGCTGGCCTCGAGCTCCGGCGCGCTCATTCCGCTGTCACAAGTGGCGCGCGTCCATTTGCAGATGGGCGAAAGCACGATCTCGCGCCAGATGACCCGACGCTACCTCACGGTGACGCTCAATTATCGCGGCCGCGACCTCTCCTCGCTGCTCGCGGAAGCCCAGCGCAGCGTCGCCGAGAAGGTGTCGTTCGACCCGAAGAAGTATCACATCGAGTGGGGAGGCCAGTTCGAGAACCAGCAGCGGGCGCAGGCCCGTCTGGTGCTGATCCTGGGCCTGGTTCTCGGACTCATGGTCGTCCCGCTCTATGCCGAGTTCGGCGTGCTGCGCCAGGTATTCCTGATTCTCGCCGCCGTGCCGCTGGCGACGCTGGGCGGATTGATCGCCCTCCATGTCACCGGAGTGACCCTCAACGTGGCTTCCGCGGTCGGCTTCATCGCGCTGTTCGGCGTCGCGGTCATGAACGGGGTCATCATGGTGGCGAATCTCAACCGCTTCCGCGATCTGGACGTGCCCCTGTTCGAGGCCGTGCTGGCCGGCGCCGGCGAACGTCTGCGGCCGGTGCTGATGACCGCGGTGGTCGCGACCGTCGGCATGCTGCCTGCGGCGCTGGCGACCGGGATCGGCAGCGACGTGCAGCGCGGTCTCGCCACGGTCGTAGCCGGCGGGCTCATCCTGGCGACGCTGCTGACGCTCTTCCTCGTCCCGACGTTCTACTTTGTCCTCGAACGGAGGGCGGCGAGTCGCATCCCGGCGGTCGCGGCCCAAGAGCAGTACACCGACACGCGATCCGTGGAGACGTAGCAACTGTAGCAATCGTAGCCCGGATGGAGCGAAGCGAAATCCGGGACCCGCCCATCCAATTAGCGGAGACCCATCCCTTGTTTCGAGCGGCACACCCGGATTGCGCTGCGCTCCATCCGGCACCCTACGGAAGACGGCGGCCTTCGTTACCGAGCCGACGCCGTTTCCACAGCTTAATCCACATCAAGTGTGTGGCTGAAAAACTCCATGTCTCGTTTTTCTTTTGCGATTGGTTTTCCACATCCTTTCCACAGGAATCGGGGGCGCGTATGGTTGGTTAACGAAAATCGTTAAGACGCAAGGCCGGTCCGACCCGAGGGCGCGGCCGGTCCAGGGGTTGTCAGGTTTGTATCGTCGGGTGGAGTTCGCCGAGTGTTGTGGCGGAGTGGGGGTTTGGGTGGTCTCGGTCGCGCGCATCGGTCGGGCGCGGCGACACAGTCTGTTTGCCCGTGGAAGGCTTGCGTCCACCGCGCCGTTGCGCTGATTTCAATCGTCCTTGTTTCGGGTTGCGCCGTCGGCCCGGATTTTGACGAGCCGCCGGCTCCCGACGTCACCGGCTACACGCGCGAGCGGCTGCCCAGACAGACCGTGTCCGCGAATGTCGCCGCCGGCGCGGCGCAGCGTTTCATCCGCGGCCGCGACATTCCCGGCGAATGGTGGACGCTCTTCCGTTCGCGGCCGCTCAAGACCGTGATGGAGCGGGCGCTCAAGAACAATCCCGACCTCATGGCGGCGCAGGCGGCGCTGCGTGTCGCGCGCGAGAACACGGCGGCGGGAAGAGGCGCGTTCTATCCCAGCGTCGACGGCAGCTTCTCGGCGACGCGGCAGAAATCAGCGATTTCGAGCCCGCCTTCGGATCCCGCCACGCCGGCCACGACCGGCCCGATCTTCAACCTTTTTACCGGCCAGGTGAGCGTGTCCTATTCGCCCGACGTGTTCGGCGGCGTGCGGCGCGCGGTCGAATCGCTCGAGGGCCTGGAGGAGGCGCAACGCTTCCAGCTCGAAGCAACCTATCTGACCTTGACGTCGAACATCGTCCTTGCGGTCGTGCAGGAGGCGTCCCTGCGCGGCCAGATCGCGGCGACGCAGAGACTGATCAAGATCGCGCGCGATGTGCTCGACCTGCTCAAGCGGCAGCAGGGCCTGGGTCAGATCGCGCTCGCGGACGTGGTGGTGCAGGAGGCGGCGCTGGCGCAAATCGAGCAGACCCTGCCGCCGCTGCAGCGGCAATTGGCGCAGCAGCGGCACCTCTTGACCGCGCTGACCGGCCGCTTCCCGAGCCAGGAAGGCGCCGAGAGGTTCGAGCTCGCGATGCTGCACCTGCCGCAGGATCTCCCGCTCAGCCTGCCTTCGAAGCTGGTGGAGCAGCGTCCCGACATCCGCGCCGCCGAAGGCAACTTGCAGTCGGCGAGCGCCCTGATCGGCGTCGCAGTCGCCAATCGGCTGCCCAACATCACGCTGACCGCCAATTCCGGCAGCACCGCGCTCGCGCTCGACCAGTTGTTCTCTCCGAACACGGGCTTTTGGAACGTGGCCGGCGTCGCCGCCCAGCCGATCTTCCGCGGCGGCGCGCTCCTGCATCGCGAGCTCGCCGCGCGAGCCGCCTACGATCAGGCGGCGGAGCAGTATCGCAGCACGGTGATCACGGCGTTTCAGAACGTCGCCGACAGCTTGACCGCGCTGCAGAACGACGCCGTCGCACTGCAAAAGGCGGTTGCCGCCGAGCGCGCCGCGCTGCGGAGCCTCGACATCACCCGCGAGCGCCTGCGGCTCGGCGACATCAGCTTCCTGTTGGTGCTCAATGCGCAGCAGACCTATCTCCAGGCGCTGATCGCTCTCGTCCAGGCGCAGGCCAACCGTCTCGCCGACACCGCGGCCCTGTTCCAGGCGCTCGGCGGCGGCTGGTGGAACCGCAACGATGTTCCGACAGCGGAAATGATCGCCGCGATCCGCAGTCATGATTGAGCCAGGAGTCGTAGGGTGGGCAAAGGCGAGGAACTGATGTTTCGGCCCGGACCCGGTGTTGGGCGCCTTTGCCCACGCGGATCGCGGGGCGCTCTTAAAGCCGTCGCGCTGGGTGCACTGTCGATGTTGGCCCTGGGCGGCATCGGTCAAGGCGCGAATGCCCAGGACATTTGGCGCGAGGCACAGACCGGAAAAGCGGTCGTCGACTATCCCTACCGCGCGGAGCCCGATCCCGGTCACCCCAACCGAGCCTTGCGGCCCATTACCGAGGATAACTTCTATCGGGATGAGGACGGCACCTGGCGGAACATGCGGACGGGAGTGGCGGTCCGCAGCTATCCCTACGGCGCCGAGGTCGACCCGGGCGACCCCGACAAAGCCTTTAGCCCCGGCACCGGAGAGAGATTCTATCGCGAGGGCGCTGCCCTGGCGGCCGCGACGCTGCCGCGGCCGGGTTTCGGCGTGCTGTTCGTGAACCCCAAGGTCTCGTTCGGCGGCTTCAGATCATCCGGCACTGCGACCTACGCCAGCGACGGCGGGCAGGATCCGTTCGCCACTCGCTTCGCCATCACCCGCCCCCAGTTCTGCGGTGGCGCCTCCTTGGGCACCGGCGGAGATGTCGCGGTCATGATCGATGTCAGCGCCTGCACGCAGATGCACCGCCACACCTTCTTCTCGATCCCGCGCAACGCCGATGGGCTCGTCGCGCTCACCGCCAGCTCGCCCTTCGTTCTCGATGTGCTGCTCAAGGGCCAGGTCGCGCTCACCCGCCCGACCAGTGCCGATTGGATGGGACCGATCTTTCTCTCCGCCGGCGCCGGGCCGACTTTGCGCCAATCGACCCTGACGCTTGCGAGCGATCAGACCGCTCTCGGCGCCGAGGTGTTCTCGATCAGCAACTCGACCTGGCAGGCGGGTCTGGTGGCAAGCGCCGGGCTCTCGACCTTCGCCTGCCTCACCTGCATTGCGGGCGGCCCGCTCGACGTGGGCATCGAGGGACGCGCGCGCTTCTTTCGCTCGCGCTCGGTGAGCCTCCTCTCTCCTGCATTCGGGTTCACCGAGACCGGCAGCACCGGCCGGACCACCGACTACAGCGTCCTTCTCACCGTCGGATTCCCGTTTGCGATCAAGTGAAGGTTCGTAGGATGGGTTGAGCGCAGCGAAACCCATCGCGAGGCTGGTGGATTTGTGGAGAGATGATGGGTTTCGCTCCGCTCAACCCATCCTACGGAGGACTCGGGCAGCGCACTCAGAAATCAACACCGACCCGCAGCCTCGCCTGATGGCGCTCGAAGTTCACCAGATCGAGCCAGCGTAGCCCGGATGAGCGCAGCGATATCCGGGAGCGGTCTGTCGGCCCGCTGGCAATCGTATGGTTCTTGGTCGAGGAAGGTCGTGAGGCATGGTCGGGCGACGGATGCGGGGCTTGCTGTTCTTGAGCAGGCGGGTCGGCTAAAAGCTGATCGCTAGTCGCAGCCTTGCTTGGGAGCGATCAAAGTTGACAAGATCGAGAGCGCCCGAACTTCCTACCCTCGCGCCCCATGCTTGGGTGTTCCACGCCGCTGAAATCAGCGCGTGTTCGCCAAGATTGGCATACAGCGTGGGGCCAACATAGAGCGCCTGCCCCGCGAAATGATTCAGTGGCAAGCCATCATACTTGCGGAAGTAGCGTATTTCGGCCCCGACGTAGATGCCAAACGCCGTTCGCGTTGTTAGTGCGGCTCCGACGCCGAATGCGGCTTCGCGCGAAATGTCCGAGCTTCCATGAAACCGCGTCCGTTCCGGTTCATAGCTCAGGTTGAAGGCACCGAACAGCCGCTCAGGAACTAGTTCACCATCCGCGAGCGCGGCGAACGCCACGCCGACCGCATCAGCGTGGGCACCGCTCGTTTCATCGACGAACCCCCATCGCGGCTCTGCGCTCAGAGTGAGCGCAAATGGTGCATCTTGGTGATCCAGTAGACGATAGCGCGCACTAAACGAAAGCGATTGCACAGATGCCTGCCGCCGATCATCGAAACCTGCCACGCCTGAAATATCGTAGTAGGCAAGCGTGCTCGCCGCTGAGACGCGGAAACGGTCGGTGAGCGTGTATTTGGCCTCGAACATGCTCGCAATTTGATTGTACGAGCCGCTCACCTTGCCAAAGCGTCCAGTCGTTTCGCTCAAAAGTTCGGTTTCACCCTTCTCGCCGATTTCCGACCCCTCTGTGAAGCCGAACATGTGCTCCGTGTCCACTTCCTGCGGGGTGCTCTTGGCGGATTCCGCATGACTGGTCGCAACCGACAATGCAGCAAACGGAATGAAGCAAAAGCTCCGCAGTGCCCGCCCGAAAGCGAGCACCCGCCATCGATGAGTGACCATGATCCCCTACCTGTCGGAAAAGAATGCCTAAGCGGGCCTCTACGGCCCGTGCAGGACGCTTCAAATCAACGATAGGGTCTTAGGTGGACGGTCAATTCGAATGGAGCTGTCGGTGAAAAGCGCCCCTACGGTTGCTGCGGTCATCCGCGTAGCAAGGAAGGATGACGGGGCAGCAATGGCGGCAATAGGGAAGACGCCGGTCAAATGGTGCAGCGAGCAGCACTCATCCTTCACGTCGCCGACGCCGTGACGATGGTCGCCATGCCGACCGGGTGCGGCGTGATCGTGGACTAGCGAGACGGCGCGTTGGTCCTCCAAGGAATGGAACGTGTGGTCGAAGAGCAACGGAACGACGCCCGCGATCTGAGCGACCAGGAACAGGCCCAGCAGCCACGGAGCAAAGCGGCGCATCGTTTCGAGCGAGGTCATCCGGTGAGCCCCTGACCAGCGAAGCCTATCAGGGCGCCGGCGCTGCCGTCAAACCACATCCTCGCTGTGATGCGAGCCTGTGGCACGGAGTGGCGGGGGCGGCGAACAGGTATCGACTAATCCGCGTTGCTTGGTGTAGACTTTGGCCCTGTTCGGTTGTCGACTACCCCAGGAGGGCCGAAGTTGGTCTTCGGTGCGCGGCCTTTGCATCGTCGTGTTGCCGTCATGGTCATGATGGCGGCAGCGGCAGCGTTTACCCTTCAGGGGACATTTATCCCCACGTCAGCGGCCGCGACAGGCGAAGCCAGTCGCTATCACCACGGTTTTGCGCCCAGCCATTTGCATGAAGGGGCCCCCGCCCACAGTCATGTTGTCGCGCATGTTCATGCCGACGGCACGGTTCATGAGCACGCCGTGGATGACGATGATGGCGCCCTGGATGAACATATCAACGAACAAGGCTGTCCATGTTGCTGGAACATGGCCATCGTTGTCGGCGTTCTCCCCAGCTTGAGCGTTTGCCCGGTTGCCTCGACTGCGGGCCGGAAGCTCGCCATCGCCATGTCGAGCCCGCATCCGGATGCTGACCCGATCCGGCTCAGACGACCGCCAAGACCCCCCAGCATAGCCTAGCCGCGCGTGGCCACGGGCCGCGCCACGGAAGACTTGCGGATATTGGGGTCGCTCATGCCATCTCGACTCTTTTGCCCGGCTGCGCGCCGGAACTTCGCGCTCATTGGCGCATCCACCCTCGCCGTGCTTGTGCTCGTCGCAATGTTCTGCTCGGCGGCGTCGCTTGCGGTCGCCCATGAAGGTCACGACCCCGCAGACGGGACATCTGCGGCTGCGAAAGCGGCTGGCCAGCCGAGGCTCGCCACCAAATCGGATGCTTACGACCTCGTCGCCATTCTGGACGGGGAGCGGCTGACGATCTACCTCGACCGGTTCGAAGATAATTCGCCGGTTGCCGACGCGAAGATCACGCTGCTGATCGACGGCGAAACCGCGGAGGCGGAACCGGCCGCTGACAACACCTATGTTGTGACGTCGAAGCGTTTCCGCGGACCTGGCTTTGTCGAGCTAGTGTTCGACATCAAGGCGCCGGAAGCTGACGATCTCCTCATCGGCAAGCTGGTTTTGCCCGCCGCTGCCGCAACCGAGGGGGCTTCAAATCCGATCTCCTGGCCTGCCCGCGCGTGGTCGGCGCTGCGACACGGTTCGCAGGATCACCTGACTCTCATGGGCCTGACCCTGCTCGCGGGCCTGGCGCTTGGCCTCGCGCTCCGCCGTCTCCGGCGCCTTTCCGCATCCTTGATCCTGTTGCTGGTGCTCCCGGTCATGGAGCGCGCGGCACAAGCCCACGAAGGACACGACCAGGGCGATGACGGCAAGGCGGTGGTCGCGCCGGGCGACACGGCGCGCCGTCTGGCCGACGGACAGGTTTTTGTGCCGAAGCCGATGCAGCGCATCCTCGATGTCCGCACCGTCGTCGCCAAGCCCGAGACGGTGGCAAGGGCTGCCGTTCTCGTCGGCCGGGTCATAACCAATCCGAACCGCAGCGGCCTCGTCCAGAGCATCAATGGCGGACGCGTGATTGCGCCCGAGCAGGGGCTTCCCCGGCTCGGGCAGGTGGTCGCCCAGGGCGACATTCTGGCAATGATCGAGCCGGCAATGCCCATTGCCGACCGCACCACCATCTCCGAGCGCTCGGGCGAGTTGGAGCAAATGATCGCGGTCGCGGAAGCCAAGCTGCGGCGCCTGCGTCCCCTGGCAGAACGGGGCGTGACGCCGCAATCCCAAGTCATCGATGCGGAAACCGAGCTGGAAGGTCTCTACCGCCGGCGCGATGTGATTCGCGAAACCAGGATTGCGCCCGAGGTGCTGCGCGCGCCGATAGCCGGCGTGATCGCAATCTCCCGCGTGGTTGCCGGGCAGGTCGTGCAAGCCCAGGACGTGCTGCTGCAGATCGTCGACCCGGCGAGCTTGTGGGTCGAGGCCTTCGACTATGGCGAGACCGACCCTGCGACACTGAAATATGCGACCGCCGTCGGCGCCGCGAGCAAGCCCATGAAGCTTTCCTTCCAGGGGTGGAGTCGGGCGCTCCAGCAGCAAGCCACCGTGGTGCAGTTCGCAATCGTTGACCCGCCTGCGTCGATTCGCGTCGGCCAGCCGGTCACGGTGACGGCCAAACGCGGCGATTCCGTCACCGGGGTGATCATCAACCGCGACGCGGTTGTCCGTGGCGGCAACGGCGAGGCCATTGTCTGGCGTCACGTCGAGCCGGAACGCTTCGAGGCGCGCCCGGTTCGCACGGAACCGTTCGACGCCGCGAACGTCCTCGTCGTGGCCGGTGTCGGGGACGGCGATCGCGTCGTGGTTCGGGGCGCCGAATTGATCAATCAAATCCGTTAGGAAACGGCCGTGTTCAATATTCTGGTCTCGATCAGCCTGCGCAACCGCGTCTTTGTTCTAGCGGTTGCCTTGGTGCTTGTCGGATACGGCACTTTCATATTGCCGCGAATACCGATCGATGTGTTCCCGGATTTGAATCGACCGATTGTCACCCTGATGACGGAGGCCGAAGGCCTCGCGCCCCAGGAAGTCGAACAGCTCGTCACCTTTCCGATCGAAAGCATCATGAATGGAATGCCCGGGGTGACGCGCGTGCGATCGGTATCGGGCGTCGGCCTGTCGATTGTCTATGTCGAGTTCGACTGGGGCACGGACATCTACCGCAACCGGCAGCTCGTGTCGGAGCGATTGGCGCTGGTAAGGGAGCAGCTGCCTCGGGGCACGACCCCGCAGATGGGGCCGGTCACCTCGATCATGGGCGAGATCATGCTGATCGCAGTCGCAAGCGACACCGCATCGCCCATGGAGGTGCGCGAGATCGCGGACTTCGTCATCCGTCCGCAGCTGCTGACCATTCCCGGCGTCGCCCAGGTGATTCCGATCGGCGGAGAAGTGCGCCAGTACCGGGTCGTCCCCAACCTCGCTCTGATGCAGGGACTGGACGTGACCTATGAGCAGATCGAGGCGGCGGTGGCGCGTTTCGGCACCAACACCGCCGGCGGCTTTGTCGACCAGCAAGGCCGGGAATATCTTATTCGCAATGTCGGAGTGACCAAGCGCCTCGAAGACCTGCGCGACACCGTTCTGGCGTACCGGCAGGGTCAACCGATTCTGCTGCGCCAGGTGGCCACTGTCGATTTTGCCGCGCGCGTCAAGCGCGGGGATGCCGGCTACCGGGGCAAGCCGGCGGTGATCCTGTCGGTTCAAAAGCAGCCGGGCGCCGACACCGTGGCGCTCACCAAGCAGATCGAGGCCGCGCTTGAGGTCATCCAGAAGACGCTTCCGGCCGGCATCTCGGCGACCAATGTTCAGTTCCGCCAGGCGACCTTCGTCGAAACCTCGATTGGCAGCCTGAAAGAGGTGCTTGTCGAGGCCGCACTGGTCGTCGCGCTCGTCCTTATCGTCGTCTTGATGGACGTGCAGGCGACTCTCATCTCGCTTGCCGCCATTCCCATCTCCATTTTGCTGACGATGGTCGTCTTTCATGTCGTCGGACTGACCATCAATACGATGACGTTGGGCGGGCTCGCCATCGCAATCGGCGAGCTTGTGGATGACGCGGTTGTCGATGTCGAAAACATCCTGCGGCGGCTGAACGAAAATCGAGCCCGCCCCGAGCCGCGGCCGATCCTGGAGGTGATCGCCAAGGCAAGCCAGGAAGTCAGGTCCGGCGTTCTCTACGCGACGATCATCATCGTTCTCGTCTTCTTGCCCCTTTTCGCCCTGTCCGGCATTGAAGGCCGTCTGTTCACCCCGCTCGGTATTGCATACATCGTCTCGATTTTGGGAAGCCTGCTCGTCTCGATCACCGTGACGCCGGTGTTGTCGTACTATCTGTTCGGGCGCCGCCGTGGGCAGGACCGCGACAGCTTTCTCCTGCGGCATCTGAAATCCGGCAATCGGGCTCTCGTCGCCTGGGCCATGGACAACCGGTTGCCGATATTCTCGGCCGCGCTGCTCGCAGTCGCGGCAGCGGCCTACGCGGCCACCCTGCTGCCCCGCACCTTTCTGCCGCCATTCGCCGAGGGCACGCTCGACGTCAGCCTGCAGTACAATCCCGGCATCTCGCTGCGTGAATCAAACCGCTTGGGTCTGATTGCCGAACGTCTCTTGATGACGGTGCCGGAGGTTGCGTCCGTCGGGCGCCGCACCGGCCGGGCGGAGCTCGATGAGCACGCCGAAGGCGTCCATTTCAGCGAGATCGATGTCGATCTCAGGGCATCGTCGCGCTCCAGGAACGAGATTTTCGCGGATATCCGTTCCCGCCTGGCGGTGTTGCCGGCATCGCTGAGCGTGGGCCAGCCGATCGCCCATCGGCTCGATCACATGCTCTCGGGCATCCGCGCCGAGATTGCATTGAAGATTTACGGCGACGATCTCGACATGTTGCGCAACCTGGCCGAAACGCTGCGGGACCGCCTGTCGTCGGTTCAAGGGCTCGCCGACCTCCAGGTCGAGAAGCAGATTCGCATCCCGCAGCTTCGGATCGAGGCGGACCACGAGCGTGCGGCGCTTTACGGCATCACCCCGGCCGCGCTCACCCGCGCCCTTGAAGGGATGTCGAACGGACGAACCGTGTCGCAGGTGGTGACCGAAGGCAACCGCCGCTTCGACGTGGTCATTCGCCTGTCGGACACGGACCGTTCTACGACCGGGCTGGGCGACCTTCTCATCGCCACTCCGTCGGGGCACGTCCCGCTGCGCCTGGTCGCGCGAATCCAGGAGACTGACGGCCCCAATCAGGTATTCCGTGAGAACGGCCAGCGTCGGATAGCTGTTTACGCCAACAGCGACGGCACCCGGGATCGGGCGCAGATCATAGCGGACCTCCGAAGGGTCGCAGCGGAAACGCAATGGCCGCAGGGTTACAGCACCAGCCTCGAAGGCAACTACCAGGCCTATGAAGAGGCCGCGCTTCATATCGGGATGCTCTCGCTGGTGGCGCTTGCGATGATCTTCGTCGTGCTGCAGAGCCGCTATCGCTCGGCGGTGCTGGCGCTGATCATCATGGGCGGTGTTCCGCTGGCGTTCATCGGAAGCGTGGCGGCCCTTTGGATCTCGGATTTGCCGCTCTCGATTGCGAGCATGATGGGCTTCGTCACCCTCGCCGGCATCAGCACCCGCAACGGCATTCTCAAGATCAGCCGTTACGTCAATCTCGCGGTTCACGAGGGCGAGCCGTTTGGACGAGATCTGATCATCCGCGGCAGCCTGGAACGCCTGGCGCCGGTGCTGCTGACGGCACTGTGCGCCGGGCTTGCGCTCACGCCGCTGCTCGTCGGCGCCGGCGAGCCGGGACGGGAAATTCTGCACCCGGTGGCGGTGACCATCTTCGGCGGTCTGTTGAGTTCCACGCTGCTGGACGCGATCCTCACTCCCATCTTGTTTCTCAGCTTCGGCCGCAAGCCGCTCGAACGGCTTTCGGCCGCCCGCCCGAGCGCACTCGCGCCCGCCGAAGTCTTCTAGCCATGAAGGACGAGCTCAGCATGGTGAAGCGCTTGTCAGTTGCACTGCTCTTTGCCTTGGTTGCGTGGGGCGCCACGGCTCAGACTCCAAACAAAGGAGCCAACGGAGGCGATGTCGTTGTCATGGAAGGACACCCGATCGAATTTGTCAGCAAAGGCCAGGAGATCACCTTCTACATCCTGGAGGACGACGGCAAAACGCCCACTCCAACCAAAGGATTTGCGGGCCGCGCCGTGATCCAGGACGGCGGCAGGACGACAGCCGTAAACCTCTCGCCCGCCGAACCCAACAGGTTTGTCGGACAGCTGCAGATGCCGCTCGGCTCCAAGGCCCGCGTGGTGTTTTCGGCGAAGGTGGAAGGCCACAACCTTCAGGCAAGGTTCACGACCAACTAAGGGAACTTACCATGACTATCCGAGGAGCACGCTTCGAGCCGATGACGAGGCGGACCATCTCAAAGGCGTTGCGCGGTCTACTTCCACTCGCGTTCGCATTGATGGCGACCCCCGCCTTCGCCCACTCCGAGAGCGGCGTGGCCATCGACTTCTGGGGCGGCTTCACCCACCCGATTTTCGGGCCCGACCATGTGATCGCAATGGTCGCGGTCGGACTGTGGGGCGCGTTCCTGGGGGCGCCGGCGATCTGGCTGCTCCCGGTCGTGTTCCCGCTGGTGATGGCCATGGCGGGAGCCCTCGGCGTTCTCGGCATGCCGCTCGCCGGCGTCGAAACGGGTATCGCCGTGTCGGCCATCATGCTTGGCACGATGGTGGCGCTCGCTGCAAAACCGCCGCTGTGGATCGCGGCGGTGCTGGTCGGAGCGTTCGCCGTCTTTCACGGCCATGCGCATGGCACCGAGCTTCCCGTCGGCGCGGATGCCGTCGCCTATTCGATGGGTTTTGTCGGCGCGACCGGAATGCTGCACCTCACCGGCATTGCGTTTGGGGGTCTTGCCCGTTGGCCCGCTGGCCGGATCGCCGTGCGCGCGGCAGGCGGGGTCATTGCGCTGATCGGCCTCGTTTACCTGAGCCGAACCAAATGAACGGGTTCCGGGCCGCGCTTCTCGCCTGCTTGCTCGTGCTGACGGCGCCGGCATTGGCGCATGCGCCGATCATGGGCATCGGCGGGGTGTTCGGCGGGGTCCTGCACGCCCTGCTGATACCGGAGCACGGGATGAGCCTGGTGGCCCTCGGGCTGGTCCTGGGGCGGCAGCAACCGGCCGTGCGCCGTTCCGGGGTGTTGATTTTCACGGCGGCTTTGGCCTGCGGGCTGGTGGCGACGGCCCTCGCGGTCGAGGAGACATTGGCAGCCGATGTCCTGCTGGTGGCCACGGGGATTCTGGGCCTGCTCACCGCCACAGCCTGGGCGCCGCCATTCCTCGGTTGGCCTTTGGCTGCGATCGCCGGTTTGGCGCTCGCGCTTGATTCGCCGCCGGAGGTGACCTCGATCGAGGAGGCAATTCGCATGCTCATCGGCAGCGGTCTCGGCGCCGCCATTGCGCTCGCGCTCGTGGCCGAAGGCTCGGTTCTCTTGCGGGGCGACGCCCAGCGTATCGTGGTGCGGGTGCTGGGTTCCTGGATCGCGGCGAGCGCAATCCTGGTGCTGGCGCTCCGGGTCGCTACGCGGTTCGCGACTGGATGATGGGATTGGTTAGCGCCGTGGGCGGATATGCGCTGGCGGATAACACGCGGTTATTTCTCACGTGCAAACTCCAGTTATGCGCTAGGCGCATTTGATAGACGTTCTCGGCAAATGCTTGCATCATTTCAATGCCGGTGCTGGTGATGCATATCGGGTGTGTGCGGGTGCGAGTGCTTCAGGCGTTCGTGTACATGCAAGTGTGTGTGGCTCGCCAGCTGGATCATCCGGCTCGTGACCGTGCTGATGGCTTTCATCATGGACGTGCGAGTGTGAGTGCACCTGCGGACCATGAACATGCTCGTGCTCGTGTCGTTCGGTCACATGCAGCCACACGCCAATGGCCATGAAAGCACCTGCGACGATGAGCTGATAAGTGATGGGTTCATTCAGAGTGGCTACGGCCACGAGAGTACCGAGAAACGGAGCCGTCGAAAAATATGCGGCCGTTCGAGCAGTTCCCAGATGCCGCAACGCGAGCACATACAATGCAAGGCTAACTCCGTAGCACAAGAAACCAACGAGCGCCGCCACAAGGCCCGGCACGAGGCCGGGCAGCGCAGCTCCCGCCGCAAGGCCCAGCAGCAGATTGATCGGACCGGCTATAATCTCTTTGAGCGCCACGATCTGCAGCGGATCGGCAAGCGAAACCTTTCGCGTCAAATTATTGTCCAGTCCCCATGCAACGCAGGCACCGATTACAGCGAGCGGGCCGATGACGCTCTCTAATGTCGGGGAGCCGGACCATGACAGCGCGGCCGCGCCCACGACGAGGCAAAGCATACCGAATGCGATCCGACGATCGAAACTCTCATGAAAGACGAACCAGGCGATCAACGCGCTCGCAGCCCCTTCCAACGTAAGAAGTAATGACGCGGTGCTGGCATCGGTTCGCGATAGCCCTACCAGCAGCAGAATTGGCCCGACCACGCCGCCAGCAGCTATCGCGCTTGCGAGCCACGGCAGGTCGGAGCGGGTCAGAGCCGCCTCTTGCGCGTTGGTTGACCTGAGCACATTCCGCCGGGCCCGTCGAAACAGTTCAATGCCCACTCCCGCTCCGCAGTAGAGCAGGCCGGCCAGGATGCCGGGATGAATTGATCCTAGCAGCACCTTGGCGACAGGCGTTGAGACCCCAAACAGGGCAGCCGAGGCCAGCGCATACAACACCGCAGCCAAATTCATGTCTCTGTTGTTGTTCGCCCCTGAAATGGCTTCTGGCAATTGGCGTCCTCCTCGGACGTGCCCTTGTAGCCGCATCGGTCGCGACTAGCCCATGAGAGACATGCTGCGAGCGCCGCGCGGTTAGCTTGGTGACGCTCTCCGGGAGTTCACGGTGCCTTTCGTCGGCAAGGCAACGCGCCAAACGATCAAAGCCCTCTCGCGATGCGGAGACCGTCGGTATAGAACCGATCGGTCTTGTCCCCTCCCGTGCGGGCGGCCGATCGAAGTTCAACTTCAGAATCCTCCCACGATCCCCCTCGTACCACGTGACCATCGCAGTTGCCCTCAAGCGAAGCTGAACCGTCGTTCGGCGTCCTCGCGGTGTAGTTATCGAACCAGCAATCTTCTACCCATTCCGAGACATTGCCATGCATGTCGTGAAGGCCAAACCCATTGGCAGGGAAACTCCCAACCGGCATCGTCTGTTGTCGATTCATCTCCGACGGGCCCGATCCATCAGTGCTGGCATCGTAATTCGCCTCCCTGGGCGAAAGGGTGTCTTCAAATGAAAAAGTGGTTGTCGTACCCGCCCGTGCCGCGTATTCCCATTCCGATTCAGATAGAAGCCGATAAGGCTTGCCGGTCTTGTGGCTAAGCCAACTTACATAGGCTTTGGCATCTAACCAGGAGATGTTCATTACAGGTTGTTTCCCGCGTCCCCAGCCTTCGTCGCCCGGCCGGTAGCCGTCGCAACCACCCTCATTCAAGCACGAATCCCATTCGTCAAAGGTAATCTCAAATTTGCTGACGGCGAAGGGCGTCTCGATGGTGACCCGATGCTGGGTTGCCGCTGCCAGCTCGGCGGGTAGCGAGCCCATAGTAAACTCGCCGGCGGGTATCACAACCATGTGCGGACATCCGGCGCAGTCTCTGAATTCCGTGATAGCGCCGGGCACCTTCCAGATGGCTGGAGGCGCCGAAAGGCGATCTTGCGGCGACAAGGCGTCAAGACGCGACCGCGCGGATGCAACAAGTGCTGCCGTTTTGGCTTTGAGCTGTGCGATCTGGGCCTCCAACTCCGGCTCGGCGGGACCGGCCATTGCCCAATCGTGGGCTATGAGAGCTACGGCAATCATCCCACAAATCGCGATCCCCAGGATGTAACTGCAGGGCGTCATCTTTCCTGACCTTTCCGATCGCATGTCGTCGACCCTTTAGCGCTCATGATGTTTTGCAGCATTATTGTAGCGAGGCAATTAGGTCAAGCGCTGGCGGCGGACAGGGCCAACCAGCCACAATCCAAATAGCCGCTACTCTTTAAAATAGAGCGCATGGCAGAAGTCGCAGATGTTCCCAAGCGCCCTGTGGAGGCTTTTGACGTCATCCTCGTTGTCAGCGCGCTTCATCTCATCGGCGCGTTTCGCGGCCGCTAACGCCAGTTGATAGAAGTCGGCAAAATTGGTCCAAATCTCGGGCGATGCTACGGTGTCGGTTGCGGGGTCCAAGTCGGCGCCCTCCGTCCACTGGTTCGAGTTCGGCGGAAACAGATGCGGAAATGCCGTAAGCATCACTGAGATATTGTTGGCGTACACATGCGCGTCGTGGAGATTGATGTTGCGCTCCGAGATCATGTTTGCGATCCGATCCGAATTGTCGCCAATGGAGTTCATCAGGGTCTTGCGCGCGAGAATCACGTCTTCTGCGGTCGCAGCGCTCTGGTCTTGGCCCATGGCGACAAGGTCAGGTACAAGCAAACCTGCGGCGAGCACGGTGACCGCAACTGCCATGCGGCGTCCCGATTGGGATAAAAATTGGCACAGACCCTTCATCTTCAACTCCGTACCGGTGTTTCGCATTTTGGCCCGCCAACTCAATATAGCCATGCAGAAGGCACTGGGCCAGCTTTGCGCGGCCATCGATGCATACCGTCATGTGTTGCCGGTCAATCGGAGTATGGCGCCGATGATGGAGTCAGTCGAGCTTGCGATCACTCGCGAGACGATGCTGAGATCGACCCCCAATTGCGTCCCCAGCATCGGCAGGATGAACAGGAGACCGATGAGGATGAGCATCCCGTAGGGTTCCAGCCGGGCGAGCGGGGAGGCAACGACGTCCGGGAGCACCCCGACGGCGATGCGTCCGCCATCGAGCGGCGGCAGCGGAAACATATTGAAGACGGCCAACACCACATTGATGATCAGGGCATTCTTCAAGTTTTCCGCGACCCATTGCACTGCGGTTTCGGGCAGGTAGCCGATCAGGTGGAAGGCCAGAGCGGCCAGAATGGCGAGCGCAATGTTCATGGCAGGCCCTGCCGCGGCCACCCACACCATGTCGCGTCGCGGATTTCGAAGCGCTCGAAAATTGACCGGCACCGGCTTGGCATAACCGAAGAGGAAGGGCGAGCGCAGGAGCAGCAGCAAGCCAGGCAACAAGATCGTCCCCACTGGATCGATGTGCTTCAAGGGGTTGAAGCTGACGCGTCCAAGTCTCCATGCCGTTTCATCGCCAAGGAGACGCGCGACGAAGCCATGCGCCGCTTCATGAAAGGTGACGGCGATAATGATCGGGATCACCCAGATCGATGCCAAGTAGATCATGTCAGGTAGCTGACCCATTCGACCCTCTGATCACATGGCTTCGGCCGTCCGTCAGGCTGACGCACGGGTCGCATGTATTTTCCGATTCCAAAAGCGTACCGAATGCCCGCCACTGTGAGCCCCCGGCGCCGCAGCTGGCATCAGAGCACGATAAGAGATCATGCGATTTCAAGCAAACCACGTACCCACCGCCGGCGTCATGCCATGCCCACTCCCCGGGGGATCGAGCGGGTGCGCGTGTTCCTTCCCCAAATGGCCGGAGGGTCGGCATCCGCATTGTCACTTTCGAGGCCAGATCGCGCGTTTTGTTTTCAGAATTGTTAAGCGCGCAGCGACTCGAGCTCTGCGCGGCAGGCTTCGCTGAAATCGCGAAGAAGGTCGATCGACCCGGTATTTAGCATCTCCCGCAGCTCGAGGAAGGTCTTGTCAGGCTCCAGATACGTATCGACGATCTTTCGTCCGATCTGTTCCCCGCTTTCGACGACCTTTGGCGAGGACAGGACGCGCATCCTGCCCAGCTTTGCGAAAAGCCCGACCAGGGCGGGAATGTCTGCTTTGTCGTGCTGGAGTGCGTCGGTATAGCATTTTGAAGCCTCCTCGATGAATTCGTTGTAGAGTTCATGTCGGAGGAGTTTGTCCTGCGCGAGCCACTGGGCACGCGCCTGTGCCTGTTGAGCCAACCACGACGCAAGGACGGATGTGAGTCCGCCTATGGCGGCTCCCGCCAGGGCCGCGAGGGCGGTAACGACTGATGCGTTCATGAGGCAATCGTCCTCATGGCAGAGCGAAGATGATCACCGCCGACGTGCCGGAGCCGCCGAAGAAGCCCGATACGACGCCGGAGGTGGTCGCGACATACTGCTTGCCGCCGAGCTGGTAGCTGATGACGCCGCCGCCGACCGAGCCTCCGGTGTTGAAGCGGTAAAGCGTCTTGCCGTCGCGCGCGTCGATGACGAGGAAGTCGTTGTTGAGATCCCCGGTGAACAGCACCCCACCCGACGTGGCGGGGATGCCGGCCACGAGCGGCGTCGGCCATTGCTGGCGCCAAAGCACCCGCCCGGACCCGGCATCGATCGCCTGGAGCAAGCCCCGCGCCTTGTCACGCGCGTCCGGAGTGACCGAGCCGCCGTAATAGTGCGCGTTCAGGGCGAACTCCGGCGGACTATCCAGCTTCTTGAATGTGCCGCACCAGTCGACGGTCGCAACGAACAAGGTATTCGTCTTCGCATTGTAGGCCGGGCCATTCCATTCCATGCCGCCAAGCAAGCCCGGGCAGATGTGCGTCCCTGTGACGGTCGGTTCGGCATCGGCATTCTCGCGCGTCGTGATCGGCATCTCGTGGAGCAGCTCGCGACTGTCGCGGTCGAGCAGGCGCAGCAGGCCATCCTTGCCGCTGACCGCCATCAGGTTCCGCGGCTTGCCCTTGAACGGCGCGCGGAAGATCGGGCTGACCTGGCTCGGGTCCCAGTCATGCATGTCGTTGGCGACAAACTGCCGATACCACAGGAGCTTGCCGGTCTTGACGTCGAGTGCGACAACTGCGTCGGTATAGAGATTGGCGCCGGGACGAACCTCGCGATAGAAATCCGGCGCCGGATTGCCGACCGGCACAAAGACCACGCCTTTTTCGGCATCGAACGACAACGGCGTCCACACGCTGCCGCCGCCATGTTCGCGCGCCTGCGGGTTGGTCCAGGTCTCGGCGCCGGGCTCGTTGGCTTTGGGAACCAGGTTGAAGCGCCAGACCGGTTCCCCGTTCTCCAGCTTGAAAGCGCCGATCCAGTTTTTCGCGCCCCAATCGGCGCCGGCCGGGCCGTAGAGGACGAGGTCGCCGACGATCAGCGGCGGCATGCTGAGATACTGGCTCGAACCGGCGTCGGCGATCTTGCGGCTCCATAGGAGCGTGCCCTTTTCCCGGTCGACCGCGATCAGATAGCCGTCCGCGGTGCCGCGCACGACCCGGCCGTCCTTGAGCGCCACACCGCGATTGGTGGGAGACAGAATTTGACCCTTGGCCTGCCAATTGTAGGTCCAACGCTCGCGGCAGGTCCTAGCATCGATGGCGACAATCGACTGATCGACCGTCAAATACATCACGCCTTTGTAGACCAATGGATTGGTTTGCGTCGGGTTCGCGCTGTTGGAGCGATAAATGCAGACCGCGCGCAGCCTGGCCGCGTTGCCGGCGTTGATCTGGCTGAGATCGACAAAGCGCTGCCCCGCATAGTCCTTGCTGGCGCTGAGCCAGTTGCCGGTATCGGACGCAGCGCGTAGCAGCTCGTCCTGGGTGGGGCCCTGGCCGGCGGGCGTCACCGCGGCTGGCGCAGCCGGCGCGGCCGGCGCACTTGCAGGCGTCGCCTGCCCCAACGTGCCGAGATACGCGATCACGTCGGCGCGGGCGCCCTGGTTCGGCAACGACACCGGCATGGACGTTCCCGGGACCTTCTGTGTCGACGAGGTGAGAAATTCATCGAGCGTCTTGGCGTCCCAGGTCAAGTGAGCGTTCACCATCGCCGGCGTATAGGTGAAACCAGGCAGCGTGCCGGACTGCCGGCCGATGACGCCGGCAAGCGACGGTCCGAAGCCCTGCTTTCCAGGCTCCGTCGCGTGGCAAGACGCGCATTGGTTCTCGAAAACGGTCTTGCCGGCGACCGCATTGCCTTGCGCATAGGCGCAAGTACCAGGGATGAGCGATGCAGCAAGCACGAACCAACGCGATTTTCCACGCATGGCATCTCTCCTTTTCATGGCAACGTCGCTCGCGACGTCGCATTCTCCGTTCTATCGGTGCGCTGGCGAGACCCCGCCGGCCATCCGCGCTGGCGTTTCCTGATCTCCAGCATCAGTGCAATGCAGCCATAAAACGCCGCCAATCCGCAAAGCGTGAGGAATTGATTTCGCACATCGGAGAGCGGCGCACCGAGCTGCGCGACCCGCACCAGCCCATCGATTGCGGACGTGCTCGGGACCAGGATCGAAACGAAACGGATTGCTTCCGGGATGGCCTCGCTCGGCCAGGCAAAGCCTGCCAGGAAAAAGAAAGGCAGGCCGATGGCCGCAAAGACAAGCTGGATCATGAGCGGGCCGCGAAAGGTCGCCGCCACGACCAGGCCGAGGCCGCTGACCGAGAGCACGAACGGAAGCGCGAGCATGAGAATGGCCGCGACCGAACCCAAGCGTGGCACGCCATAAAGATACGGAAGCGCGATCAGATAAAGCGGCAGGATCAGCGCTTCCAGCGCGAGATAGGCGAGCGCCTTTCCGAGGACCGTCGCCAGAGGGGCAGCGGAGCTGGCGGCCGCGTCGGGTCCGGAATTTGCACCGGGCGAGGTGCCGAGCAGGCCCACCCCGATGAGCAGTGTCTGCTGCAGGATCAGAATTTGCGGGTTGAAGAGGGGCTCGGCCGTCAGCGGCATGGGGTCGGTGGCGGCGACGGCCAGAGCCGGATCCACGCCGATACTGATCAGGCGCGCGGTTTCGACTTCTGCACCGAATGTCCGGGCAACCGCCGATACGCCGCCGGAGATTCGTTGGTAGATCAGGAAATAGCCGGCATCGGCATAGAGCGCGACCGGCGAAGGCCGGCCGTGCAGAAGTTCACGTTCGAAGTCCTTGGGGATCAGCAGAATGCCGTAGATGTCGCGCGCGAAAACTTCCCATTCAGCGCTCGGCAGATCCGGCAGGACGATCGCGACCGCGACGTCGGGCGTCGCATCGACACGGTGTGCCAGCTCTCGGCTGCTCGCGGTTCCGTCCCGATCAACGAGCGCGATCGGAACCCTGCGCAAGGCTTCGTTGAGATAGGGCTGCGGGTAAAAGACCGCATAGATCGCGGAGGCCAGGACCAACACGGCGAATGCCGGCTGCAGCGAGAAAATCCGGCGGAATTCGCCTCGGAAGACAGCGAGCAGTCCGTTCACGAGGCCACCTCCGAAAGCGATATTGGTGCGTGGCCCGGACTCGGCACGACACGGTGGCGCATGCTCTCCAATCGCCAGGCACAAAGACTCGCGAGGGCCACGACGAAGGCGAGCAGAACGAGCACGGGCCTCCAGGAGAGATCGAGTGGGGTGCCTCTGACGGTCTGGTCGATCCGGGCCATCAGATACCAGGTTCCCGGCAGCATAGCGCCGAAGCCATAAGCGAAGGCGTTCATGGCGAGACGGGGAAAGCCAATCCCCATGAAGCCGAAGGCCGGGGACGTCAGCAGCGTGCCGATGCTCACGGCGGATGCCATGGGCCGCAGAAGCAGCGCCAGCATCAGACCAAGAAACTGACAGGCGAGGATGAAGAGGAAGCTGGCGAGAAGAAGAAGCGATCCACTACCGCGCAATGGCAGGCCGTAGATGCCGAAGAGCACAGCATCGGACAGGCAAAGCACCAATAGGAACAGAAGCGTGTAAGGAAGCACTTTCCCCGCAACTGCGGGCCATAGTCCGCCGCCGAGTCGCCTGAGAATCCTCAGACGATACCGCGTCTCGAGATCGAGCCCGGCGGAATAGGCTGACGTCGTCACGACGACGATCTGCAGGACGCTCGGCAAGAGGGCAGCGAGCAGAAAATGGACGTAGTTCAGGGTCGGATTGAACAATGCATTCGTCTGCACGGGAATCGGCGCAAGCGACGCCTGGGCTGCCCCTGCCGACTGGCCTTGGGCCGTTCGCAGTGACAGGCGAATGCCGGCAGCCGCGCTCGGCACAGCGGCGCTGATGCCGCGCAGAACCAGGTTTCCGGTGGTCAACGTCTGCGCGTTGTAGAAGAACACAACCTCAGGCCGGCGGCCGGCCCGGACGTCTCGCTCGAGATTGCGGGGCAGCATGAGAAGTCCGTGGATCCGGCCGGAAACGATCATGCTGCGTCCCTCCGCGAGGTCGCCGACACGCTCGGCCACCGCGGCGTCGGGCGTCGCATCGACAATGCGAATAATCGAGCGGGAGAGGTCGGAGCCATCGAGATCGAGAACTCCGATCGGTAGCCGCGTGGCCAGTCCGGCGCTGAAGACCGCGGTGAGCAGCGCCATCAGACCAAACGGTGCGATCGTCGTTAGCGCGAGCAGGAAAGGACGGCGGCGCAGCCAGCCCAGCTCGCGCCAGAAGACCAACCAGAATCCGGGTCGGACGGTGCTGCGCCTCTGCATCTCACCGCCTCCGCCTCGACCAGGAGGCGATCGCGCTCATGCCCGGGCGCAGCCCCTCGATCGCTTCCACCGGCACGGCGCGAACCTCGAAGGTGCGCAGATCGAAATCGCCGGTGGCACGCGTCGCCCGCCAGGTCGCGTACTGCCCCTGCACGTTGATCACGGTCACGCGCACGCGGATGACGTCGGAGTTGAACGCCGGCACGGTGACATCGAACGTGTCGCCGATCTTGAGGCCGGCAAGCAGATCCTCGCGCAGGTTGAAGGTGAACCAGACGCCGTTCATGTCGATCAGCGAGAACAGCGGCGCGCCGGCGCTGAAATTCTCCCCGATCTCGGCGACGCGGGTGGTAACCTGTCCCGAGATCGGAGCGCGGATGGTGAGTTCGGCGATATCTGTGGTCCGCTGACCCAGTGCAGCCTCGGCCTGCTTGACCTGCGCAGCCGAGAGAGCGCGTTCCTCGTCGCTCGCCCCCTTGATGGCGAGCTGCAGCGCGGCTTCGGCCGCTTCCCGCTTGCGGATGGCCGCCTCGAGGTTCCGGGTCGCCTCGTCGAGTCGCGCCTGCGGAGTGTTCCCCGAACGGGCCAGCTGGGCCTGTCTGTCGTAGGTTTCCTGGTAGAGCACGACGTCGGCTTGCGCAGCCGCGAGCTCGGCCTTGCGCGCGGCGATGGTTTCCGGCCGGGTGCTGTTGACCCGATCGAGATCGGCCTTGGCCACCTGCAATGCCGCCTGGGCAGCGACCAGTGCGGCGGCAAATTGAGGATTGTCGAGCTCGGCGATCACCGCTCCACGCTCGACGGTGTCGCCGACGTTGGCTCCGAGCGTCTTGACGCGGCCAGCCACGCGCGGGCTGATGTCAACGCGGTCAGCTGATACTTCGCCCTGTACGGTGAGCGGCGGCGGGCGTGTAGCGAGCCACAGCACCGTTCCGAATGCGGCCAACACGAGCACTCCAGCTATCCACCGGAGGGACCTCAAGCGTCCCATTTGGGCTGCTCCTCAGATTCGTCGCGTCCCGATTCTGCGAGCGTGTCAAGCCGGCTGTCGGCCATCGACACGTCCTCGCCCGCCGCGACCGCTGGCCTTTCAGATTCCCTCATAGACCAGCCGGGTGAAGAAATCGAGATCGATGACGAACTGCAAATTGGCGTCGGAGGCGCGGATCATGCCGTCGATATTGCCGCCGGTCGAGTAATCGATAAACGGATAGACGCCATTCAAGAAGGTGTCGCCGGTGTGAAGGATGTCGGCGTCCGTGATGCGACCGAGATGTCGCCGTCGGTGTGAGCCGGCCCATAATGCTTCAACACGAGCGTGGCCCCGTTGAGATTCACAATCCGGTTCGTTGCGAAGACATCGGTCGGGATGGCGCCCGAGGGCGATGCAAAGGCAAACCCACGGCGCGAGAGCAAATGTTGCTGTGCCAATGTCATAGTGTCCTCCTCTACGGCGCCCGCCGAGCGCCTTGGCAACTGCGTCTCGTGCGTGACGTCCCGGCATACGCCACGTCACCTACACGCGCGCCGGTCCGGATCACGGTGAGGATAAAAAGCCTCCGCTCGTCCGCGGGCTAGGGAGGCGGGCGCGCGGCTTCGGCGGCGTCCGCGCTTGCCGTCCGTTTGCCGGCGATCCGAGCGGTGACACCGAAATAAAGGTCGTTGCGGCACTCGGCACGGATCTCGATCCCGAGCAGCAGCCGAATCGTCAAGAGGCCAGCGGCCACGCCGACCGCGAGCGCCGCGTAGCCTGGCAGCGCGTGCGGGGAGAGGATCGGGATGGCATAGAGCACCAGCGAATCGTTGCCGCCATGCGCGAGCGCAACGCCGAGTCCCATCAACGCTCCGGCAAAAAGGTTGACCAGCCAGCTCGGCCGCGGCTTCCAATCGAAGCGAAAGCTTCCGCGCTGCAGGGTCGATGTCAACATCCCGGCCATCGCCGCGGCCAATAATACCCAACGCGCGGCCGCCGGCGAATCCTGCCGGCCCAGCAAGGCTTCGATGCCCTGCTGCACCGTGCTGGCGTAACCGCTGGGTCCCTGAATCAGGTAGATCAATCCCGCCGCGAGCCCGATCAACATGGCTGCGGTGGAGAGACGATACTGCGAGGCGAAGACGAGCTCGCGTATCGAGTGATCGGGGGGTCGCATGCGCCACAGCTGCACCGCTTCGTAGCTGACGAACGCGACAAGGGCGGCTGCGGAAAACCCGCCAACCAGCGTTTCGAGCCGAGGCAAGCTAGGCGACGGCCGCGACAGCCACGCCAGGTCCAGGAGCACGACAAATCCCAGAATGCCAAGCCCGAACCCGATGACCGTGATGGCCATGGCGACCTCGCCGTCGGCGAGCCGCGCCATGGTGGAATAGACACAGGCTCCGTTCATGGCGGCGCCGAAGCCGAACACAAACCCGCCGAGCGTCGTCATCGCCGACAACTGCCAAGCTCCGGCCGGAGCAGGTGACGTGTCGGACAGCAGGAAGAATGGGATTGTGACGGCGCTGATCCACAGCATGGACTTGACGACGCTCGCCAGCATGAATCCCCGCCGCGAATGCAAGAGCTCGGCAACCGCGCGCACGGTGCAAATGCTGGCGCGATGGGCGGAAAAGCCCAGAATGGCCGCAAGCACTGCTGTGGCTACAAGAGCGGGCATGGGGTCAACAGCCTAGTGCACATTTCCCGACATTAATCCGGCATTTACCCCCCGATGCCTCTGCCGAAGAGAACGATCAAAGGGCGCTAAAATTCCCGGCCGATACCGAACGCGAAAAAGAATGTGGCAAGGTATTCCCCGGTGCCTCCCCCTCGTGCAAATCCTCCTTGCCATGACGGCAACTGCCGAGCAACGCATGAAAGGTCACGGCTTGCCTCCTACGGATTGTTTGCAATTGCAAGCAGAGACTGGCCGGGCAAAGCAATTATTCTTGTAGCCGCTCAATCTTTTGTGACCAGCCGAAGCGTGCGGACCCGAACAGCAGCGTTGGGCTCTGGTAAATGTAAATAGGCAAGCAGCAACGTGTCACCGTAATGAAATCCAGTGCTATCCCTTTACTCTTTTTTGTTTCCCTGACGCCTGGCCTCATCGCATAATTCAAAAAATACAAGTTCTTAACTATAGCTGTTGTCGAACTCGTTCTTGCGCAATAACTCAAAGAACGTTCCCATCACCTTTGCTAAATCTGCTTGCTCGCTTAATAAGCGAATCAACTCTGCAAATGAGTCAGGTTCGCGCTCGATAAAAAGCGCCACATACCGCCTCATCATTGCTTCGTCGGGGAACAATTTGATTGGAAACTTCTTGAGAAAGTCGTCAGCCATTTGCTTCCACGCCTTAGCTCTATGGGTTCATGTTAAGGCGCGCGCAACGATGAGGCCCCGGTGTTCATGATTGTTGGGTCTCGTGAAGAACTCGACCCAACCTACCGCTATTGCGTGAACGCGGCGCCGGGGGCGCCGCTCGCGAAAGCTTGACCGGTCTGCAACCACCCCTTCAGCGCCGACGCAAAGGCCCGCGAGACGCGATCAATCGGGTCGGGAAAGAGCTGCTCGGTCGCAACTTGAAGCGGGCCGGCTCCGCCCGCGGCGAAGCCATTGAAATCCGGGGCGGCGACGAGCGTTTGTCCGGTCTTTCCGTCCACGACCTGGATCTCGGCTCTGATCGCATGGCTGCCGCCAATGAGAATCCTCTGAACGACGCTTGGCACCTCGATATAGCGGACCGTGACTCTCAGGCGGGCCGGATCGGTGCCGCGAAAGGCGGGCGGTATGTGGGCCGCGAGCGCAGCCTTCAGACGGCCGGCCGCCTTTTGCTGCAGGAAAGCGCGGCGCGCAGCCGGCGTGTCAGGCGCTCCACTGCGCTCGAATTCGCCCATCGCATCAGGCCATGAAATAATGGCATCCGGCGCGAAGCTCAGCTCGACCGAGTCGATCCGCAGCGCATCCCGTTTTGCCTGTGGCAGGGTATTCGTTGCCGAGGTCGCGCAACCAGCGATCCAAACCGCGGCCAGCGCAGCGACGAAAGCTCCCCGAATGCCCATCCCCAAAGCCCCCGCAATGAGAGGTTACAGACCATTAGCTGCAATCATGGGTAAAGGCAACCGAGCGGATGAAGGAACCCCTCGGCTTGGAAGGCTCTTGCTCTGCTATTGGGCCACACCCGCGTTCGGACGGCCGACGACGGATGACAGTAAGGAGGTCGAGCCCTTCGCGATGCCCAACGCTTCGGAACCTCCTTATACAATAATACAATATCGAATGTACGAGTCCGTTGGGATCGAGTTCTGCACGAGGCCTCATAAGGCAGTGCCCGCGATTGTTGGGTCTCGTGAAGAACTGGACCCAACCTGCGGGGTACGGGCTGGTGCATTAATGAAAACAACAGATATGGGCCCGCGGCGGCCCCGGGGGGAATTGCAAAACCCGAAAATCGTTCCTATTTGGTTCTGTTAGGTGCTGGGCGGCCAAACCCCCCGACTACTCCCAGCCGCCCAGCATTTAGCCCCGGTAAGCGCATCCCCCATGTCTTACCGGGGCGCATGATTCTGTCCCCTCTTGATCAGGCTACCCCAGCGTTTGCGGCCTTCTTAAGGCGGCATCGGCGCGGCGCCATGCGAGCTCTACCTTCAATGTCATCTGCGTTCGCGAGTGTTGGGTCTCGCCAAGGGCTCGACCCAACCTACGTTGGCTCAAGCCGCAGTCGCGCCGTCGAGGAGGGCAAGGAGGCCCTGGAGCAATTGCTCGGGGCGGGGCGGGCAGCCGCGGATGTGGAGATCGACCGGCACGACCGCAGCGACTCCGCCGACGACCGCGTAGCTTCCCTGGAAGATGCCGCCGTCGAGTGCGCAATCGCCGACCGCCACCACCCATTTCGGATCGGGCGTGGCGTTATAGGTGCGCTCAAGCGCCTCGCGCATGTTCTTGGTGACCGGTCCGGTGACCAGGAGCACGTCGGCATGGCGGGGCGAGGCGACGAAGCGCAGGCCGAAGCGCTCGAGGTCGTAGAACGCATTGTTGAGGGCATGGATTTCCAGCTCGCAGCCATTGCAGGAGCCGGCATCGACCTCGCGGATCGACAGGCTGCGGCCGAGCCTGCGGCGAGCGGCGCGGTCGACGCCCGCGGCAAGCTCCGCCAGCGCCGCCTCGTCCTTGGGCGGCGCCGCTTCGCTGAGCGGCCGCCGCATCAGGCTCTCGAGCAGGATTCTGCGCATGGCTTGGTCCTTAGAACGAATTCACGATGAGTGTCAGCTTGTGCCACGAGTAATTCACTGATCGTGTCGCGATCTCGGTGGCCCCCTCTCCCCGCTTGCGGGGAGAGGTGGAGCAGACTGCAGGCGCCACGATGACATTATACATAATGCGATTCCACTCTGGTTGAGCCCGCATCAAAGATCGTGTCCCGAATAGGAGCAGTTGAAGGACTTGTTGCAGAGCGGGAAGTCGGCGACGATGTTGCCTTCGATCGCGGCTTCCAGCAGCGGCCATTGGAACCAGGATGGATCGCGCAGATGGCAGCGCGCGATGCGGTCGCCTTCGAGCCGCACCCATGCCAGCACATCGCCGCGGAATCCTTCGACCAATCCGAGGCCTTCGCGGGTTCCACCGCCTGCGCCGTCGATCGCGACCCGGATCGGGCCCTCCGGCAGGCGCTGCAGGATCTGGCCGATCAGCGCGAGGCTTTGCTCGACTTCGCGGATGCGCACCCAGACCCGGGCATTGACGTCGCCTGCCTCGAGCACGGGCAGATCGAAGTTGAGCCGATCATAGGGCGCATAGCCGGGGGTCTTGCGGGCATCGAAGGCGCGGCCGCTGGCGCGTCCCACATAGCCGCCGGCGCCGAACTGGCGCGCCAGCTCTCCGCGCAGGATGCCGGTCGTGGCGGTGCGGTCCTGCAGCGAGGCGGTGTTGTCGTAGAGCTCGACCAGTTTCGGGAACACCCGGCGGATGTCATCCATCAGTTTCGCCAGCTCCGCCACCCGAGCGGAATCGAGATCGACAGCGGCGCCGCCTGGAATGACGCGGTCCATCATCAGCCGATGGCCGAAGCATGAATCCGCCGCGCGCAAGGTCCGCTCGCGCAGAATGCCGCATTGGGCATGCATCATGGCAAAGGACGCATCGTTGCAGATGGCGCCGATGTCGCCAAAATGGTTCGCCAGCCGTTCGAGCTCGGCCATCAGCGCGCGCAGATGAAGCGCGCGCGGCGGAACCTCGATCTCCAACGCCGCCTCCACGGCCTGCGCGAAGGCGAGCGCATAGGCGACCGTGCTGTCGCCGGTCGTGCGCCCGGCAAGGCGCGCGGCCTGCTCGAGCGACGCCCCCCGCATCAGCGATTCGATCCCCTTGTGGACATAGCCGAGACGCTGTTCGAGCCGCACCACCGTCTCACCGTTGGCGGTGAAGCGGAAATGGCCAGGCTCGATGATGCCGGCATGCACGGGGCCGACCGGAATCTGGTGCAGGCTCTCGCCCTCGGCGGGGAGGAAAGGGTAGGGCGCGCGCGACGCCGTCGCCTCGCGGGGCGAACCGAGCGGATGCTCGACGCCCCAGAAGCCCAGATCGAGCCAGGGCCGCGCATCGGGCAAGCCGACAGGCTCGAACCCATAGAGGTCACGCAGCGCGCGCTCGAGCCGGATCGCGGGCGGGTGCAATGCCCCGACCGAGGGAAAGCTCCCCTGCGGGCATTCGATCGTGACGACCGCGATCCCGGCCGCAGGCTCATCGAGCACGGCCATGTGCACCGCGCCGGTGTCGCCCCACAGTCCGAGCAGCGTCCAGCGACCCGCGGTCATCTCACCGACGGCGGAGCGCCAGCCATCTTCGTCGACGACAAGGCGCGGCCAAGGACGATGCCCCTCGACTCTGTGCCCCGCAATCATGTCGATCGATGCCATAGGTCTATCCGAGCAGCTTCGCCACGTTCTGGAACCAGGCGACGAGCGCCGGCGGCATGTAGATGCCGGCGACGAGGACCAGCGCGAGGTGCACGAACATCGGCACATAGGAGGCCTTCGCCTCGGCGCTCGCGCCGCGCGGCTCGCCGAAGGCAATCCCGTTCAGCCGCAGGAACAGCGCGGCGACGCCGACCAGAATGCCGAACACGAGGATGATCGCGAGCCAAGGCTCGCGTGCGAAGGTCGAGGTCACGATCAGGAACTCGCTCATGAAGATGCCGAGCGGCGGCAGCCCGGCGATGGCGACGACGCTGAGCACGAGGCCCCAGCCGAGCAGGGGATTGGTTTCGGTGAGCCCGCCCATGTCGGCGATCCGCTGCGTGCCCTTCACTTGCGCGATGTGGCCGACTGCGAAGAAGATCGCCGACTTCGTCAGCGAGTGCATGGTCATGTGCAGGAGCCCGGCGAAATTGGCGAGCGGTCCGCCCATGCCGAAGGCAAAGGTGATGATGCCCATGTGCTCGATCGAGGAATAGGCGAACATGCGCTTGATGTCGCGCCGCCGGTAGAGCATGAACGCGGCGAAGACGAGCGAGATCAGCCCCATGGTCACCATCAACGGCCCCGGCGCGACCGCGTTCGGGTTCACCGCGAGCAGCATCTTGAAGCGCAGCAATGCATAGAGCGCGACGTTGAGGAGCAATCCGGAAAGGACCGCCGAGATCGGGGTCGGGCCCTCGGCATGGGCATCGGGGAGCCAGGCGTGCAAGGGCGCCAGTCCGACCTTGGTGCCGTAGCCGAGCAGGAGAAACACGAAGGCGACGTTGAGCAGCGCCGGATCGAACGCCGCCGCATGCTCGACCAGCACGGTCCACACCATCGCATCGAGACCCTCGCCCACCACCGGCCGCGCGGTCATGTAGACCAGGATGGTGCCGAACAGCGCGAGCGCGATGCCGACGCTGCCGAGGATGAAATACTTCCATGCCGCTTCGAGCGCCTCGTGGGTGCGATAGATGCCGACCATGAGCACCGTGGTGAGCGTCGCGAGCTCGATCGCCACCCACATCACGCCGATATTGTTGGCGATGAGCGCGAGGTTCATCGCAAACATCAGCACTTGATACATTGCATGGTAGAAGCGCAGGAATGAAGGCCGCAGCCGCCCGGTCTCGAGCTCGTGCCCGATATAGCTCGCGCTGAAGACGCTGGTGGTGAAGCCGACGAAGGTGGTCAGCACGATGAAGACGTTGTTGAGATCGTCGACCAGGAGATAGGGGCCGGGCTGCGGCCGGTCGAAGAACAGGAACAGCGCCGCAATGAAGGTCAGCAGCGCCGCGACGACATTGAACCGGGCGGTGATCCGGTAGCCGGGCAGCGCTGCAAGGAGCGCCGCCGCGAGCGCGGGGATGATCAGGACCGCGCTGACCGCCTCGAACGGGCCGGTCATGGCCGGTCTCCGCGGAAGCGGTCCAGTTCCTGGACGTCGACCGTGTCGAAGCGCTCGCGGATGCGGAACAGGAAGATGCCGATCACGATGAAGGCGATCAGGATCGAGAACGCGACGCTGATCTCCACCACCAGCGGCATGCCTTTGGCGCCGGTCGCGGCCAGCACCAGGCCGTTCTCGAGCGACATGAAGCCGACCACCTGGCTTACGGCATTGCGCCGCGTGACCATCATCAGCAGGCCGAGCAGGACGACCGAGAGCGCGAAGGCGAGGTCCTCGCGCGCGAGCGGGTCGGCCTCGGAGGTGACCCGCAGCATCACCACCATCGAGAGCGCGACCAGGCCCATGCCTAAGAGCATCGCGAGGCCGACGCCGACGACCTTCTCGATCTCGCGGTGGATTCCGAGCCGCACGATGATCCGGTGCAGCGCGACCGGAATGATGATCGCCTTGAACCCCAATGCGATCGCCGCCGTGACATAGAGATGCGGCGCGTCCTGGACGTAGGCCTGCCAGGAGACCGACAGCGACAGCACCAGGGCGTGGAGTGCGAAAATATTGAGGAGCGCGTAGAGCCGGTCCTGGTAGAGCTGCATGAAGCTCACCAGCACCAGCGAGCCGGCAAGCATATGGGCGACGTCGAAGACGAGACCGCGCATCAAAGGCTCCGCGAGACGAACAACAGGAGGGTGGCGAGCAGACCGAGCATCAGCGCGGCGCCGAGGAATTCGGGCACGCGGAAGACCCGCATCTTGGCGATCGCGGTCTCGAACGAGGCGAGCAGGAAACCGCCGAGCGCAAGCTTGCCGAGGTAGGCGGCGACGCCGATCGCCAGCGCTGCGAGGCCCGCCGCCGGCGTCGCCAGGCCCCAGGGCACGAACAGGCAGGCGATCAGCGAGACATAGAGCAGGAGCTTGAGCGATGTGGCGAGCTCGATCAGCGCGAGATGACGGCCGGAATATTCGAGCACCATGGCTTCGTGCACCATGGTGAGTTCGAGGTGGGTCGCCGGATTGTCAACCGGAATGCGCGCGTTCTCGGCGATCGCCACCATGATCAGGGCGAGGAGCGCCAGGCCGAGCGACACCCGCAGGCCGACCGCGGGCGACACCAGGTATCCGGCCATGGTCGAGAGCTGGGTCGAGCCCGCAATCAGCGCCAGGGTGAAGACGATCATGATCATCGCCGGCTCGGCGAGCGAGGCGATCATCACCTCGCGGCTCGAGCCGATGCCGCCGAAGCTCGTGCCGACATCGAGGCCGGCGAGGGCGAGAAAGAATCTCGCGCTGCCCAGCAATGCGATGATGGCGATGAGATCGGCCGACCAGGAGAACAGCAGTCCGGTGCGGAACGTCGGCACCAGCGAGGCCGAAACCCAGGTGGCGGCGAAGATGAGATAGGGGATGACCCGGAACAGCCAGGAGGCGTTCTCGGCCAGCACCACGTCCTTGCGCATGAGCCGCACGAGGTCGCGGTAGGGCTGGAGCAGCGGCGGTCCCTGCCGGCGCAGGAAGCGCGCCTTCACCTTGCGCACGAAGCCGGTGAGCAGCGGCGCCAGCAACAGCACCAGCAGCATCTGCGCGCCCTGGACGGCGAAATCGAGAATCAGGGCCATGTGGCGAGCACCAGAAGGAGGATCACGAGGGCCGCGAAGACCAGGCTGAGGAACTGGCGGACGGTCAGGAATTGCAGGTGGTTGAGCCGGTCGGCGACAAAGCCGATGCCGCCTGCGATCGGGGCATACAGGGCGTCCCAGACGAGATCGCGCAATTCGACCGTCAGCCGCGCCGGACGCAGGCTCCCGGGCGGAGGCATTTCGCCGATCTCGCGGGCGCGGAACACGACCGTGCCGAACACGCGGCGGATCGGCTGCGCGAAACTGTCGGCGGTGTATTGGGTCGCGGGATCGGCGTCGGGATAGCCACAGTCCCAGGGCGGAGCGCGGCGCAGCTTGTCGGAGGCGAGGCGGTGGATCGCCCAGGCCGCCAGCGTGCCCGATATCACCATGAACAGGAACACCAGCAGGCCGTTGTAGGAACTGCGGCTTTCGGCGATGGGCACGATCGAGAGCCAGTCGACGCCGGTCTGCCACGGCATGCGGTCGCCGACGAGGCCCTGCACCACTCCTCCGAGCGCATCGATGAAGAGGCCGGGCAGAATGCCGGCGACGAGGCAGAGCGCCGCAAAGAAGAACATCGCCGCGAGCGAGAACCGGTCGGTCTCCCGCGCGCCCTCGGCGGCGAGGGTGCGCGGGCGGCCTTGAAAGGTCACGCCGAACGCCTTGACGAAGCAGGCGGCGGCGAGCGCGGCCGACAGGGCCAAGAGCGCGCCGACCGCGGGCACCAACAGCTTCAATCCCCAGGAGGGCAATTGCGGGCTCAACAGGATGGCCTGGAAAGTCAGCCACTCCGAAACGAAACCATTGAGGGGAGGCAGCGCCGAGATCGCGGCGCAGCCGACCAGGAATGTGAACGCGGTCTGCGGCATGCGATGGATGAGGCCGCCGAGGTGCTCCATGTCGCGCTCGCCGGTCGCC
>WNGL01001086.1_pt1 | contig 33138 bp, 34 predicted proteins | sample 5400591 | NCBI WGS metagenome assembly WNGL01 (sample SAMN13153377, study PRJNA577476) | soil metagenome | isolation source: 80 cm soil or saprolite under Garry oak tree replicate 1 | place: USA:California | collected 2016-06-15
CCTCTGTGACCCAGACAAACAGATTAACGATGTGATGTAATGGTGTAGCACGCATATGCAGTACCTCCGTTTAGCTTTAGCACTAAGAAGAGTAGCTGCTATGCGTGCTTTTTGTCTGTTGGGTTTTTAGATTCGGGTAATGCAACGTTGACAAAAACACTAGATCGTGTATAATAATAAATGTTGTGATCACAAAACAAACATTAAAAAAACTAACAAGAAAAGGCTAAAATGAAATGAGCATTTTCACCAAAAGTGGTCTTGCGTTTGAGTTTTCTCCAACAAAAGACAAAAAGATCCTTCGGATCGATAGAGTACTCGGCGCTTAAATCGGCACGTTATAACAGTACGTTATATGAGTATTCGCTAGCGGTCAGTTAAGTCAAAAGAAGCCCTGAAACCATCAGGGCTTCTTTTATTCGGCAAAAAAGAGCGCAAGGCTGGCGAATAGCAACGCTAGGTCGCGAAAGGTGATGTCGAACGCGTGGACATTAGAAGTCACGATGCCGGCGAAGGTGAGGGCACACAACAGTCCGGCGTAGCGAACATATTTGCCGCTCAGGAGCCAGAGCGCAAGCAGCAGCTCGTAGACCGAAAAGAATTTAAGCAATACATCTGCGCGAAGGTAGTGCGTGAGCAGCGTTGGCAAAAAACTCTCCCAAGCCGCCGGATTTTTTAGCGAAGAGATAGCGGCGTACAAAAACGCGAGCGCAAGCCCAAGCCTCAAAAGCAGGGCTGACATTTTCTGGTTTCGGCTAGCCAAAGTTTTCAAAACGGTCAGCCTAGTTTACAGCTATCGTAATAAGGTAATCTTTTTTTACGCCGCTTTGGTACCAGTAGGGCTGAAACGTAAAGCTGTGGTCGGCAGTGAAGGTAACGGTTTTGGAGCTGCCTGGCGCGATGCCGCCACTATCGATTTGCGGGCTGGTACTTTTAAACTCCAGGCCGCCATGGTACACGCCATTGGTGTCAACCATGAAGGTTAGGCTGACATTGGCGCCTTTCGTCACGCTGATGGTTTCATGGTCGGCACTGCTGTCATTGGCGTTGATTGTAAAACTCGGCGTCATATTGGTGCTGGAAAGCGTGCCAGACGAACCGCCGCTTGTAGAAGAAGAGCTGCTCGATGATGGTGATTTTGGATTGCGCCCAATGATGACAGCTGCAACGACTGCAACGATCGCTACCACAACAACTATGGCGATAATTTTCTTATTCATATGCAATACTCCTTATAGTTTATATAGTACGCTTTTAATGGGCCGGATAAAAGTAGTTCAGCACGATTAGCCGCAGGCAGGCCAGCGGGTGTATACTATAGGAAGCATATGGACATTGTGATTATCGCCGTTGTTCTTGGCGTTATATTTATTGCCGAATTGCCAGACAAGTCATTGTTCGCGTCACTTATGTTAGGCACGAAATTCCGCGGCTTGTATGTATGGTTTGGCGCCGCCGCCGCCTTTTTGGTGCATGTAATCATTGCCATCTCTGCCGGCCAGGCGCTGACACTGTTGCCGCACAAGTTGGTCGAAACAGTCGTTGCTTTACTTTTCTTGGCCGGGTCGTTGCTTTTGTTTTTTGGCAAGCAAGGATTTGAGGAGGCGAAGGGTTCTGTGATGCCTCAAAACCACAGCTTTTTGAAAGTCTTTAGCACCTCGTTCGGGGTGATTTTTATTGGCGAGTGGGGCGACATTACTCAAATTACCACCGCTAACTATGCGGCGCACTATCATAATCCGCTGAGCGTTGGAGTCGGCGCGGTATTGGGGCTGTGGGCGGTCACCGCCTTCGCCATTGCTGCGGGTAACAAAGTTTTGAAACGCGTGCCCAGCCGTCTGCTGCAACGTGCCACCGCCGGTATTCTGCTGCTGTTTGCTCTGTACAGTTTTTGGCAGATCGTACGCTGACTTTTGCTTACGCTCCACACTAAATCGGCGGATTTTGCTATATAATGCGGACTATGAAAAAAATTAGTCTGACCATTATCGCACTTATCGTATTGGGCGGCGGTGCCTGGTTTGTTTGGCGGCACGAAAATGCTGCAAAAACGGCGTCGAGCACGCAAAGTAAAACAAACGGCATCACCGCGACCATCTCTGGCTTTAACAAAAAGCAATATTCCCTAACCGATCCAACCAGTATCTGGATAATCGTGAACAAACAGCATCCGCTGAATCCAAAGGATTATGCACCGAGCGACCTCGTCGTACCGAACGTGCCGCTCCGCGTGCCGGGCAACGAGTCGATGGAGGTGCGCCACGTGACGGCCACGGCGCTGCAAACCATGTTTGCCGCCGCGAAAAGCCAAGGCATTAACTTGATGCTGGCCAGCGGCTATCGTTCGTACGGCTACCAAGTCAGCCTGTATAATGGCTATATACAGACCCAAGGCCAAGCCACTGCCGACACGCAAAGCGCCCGCCCCGGCTACAGCGAACACCAAACCGGCTTGGCTGCCGACCTGGAACCCGCCAGCCGAATCTGCGAAGTCGAGCAATGTTTCGCAGGTACGGCCGAAGGAAAATGGCTGGTCGCGAACGCCTACAAGTACGGCTTCATCATCCGTTATAGTGCCGATAAGGTTGCGGTGACCGGCTACGAATACGAGCCCTGGCATGTGCGCTACGTTGGCACCGCACTTTCCGGTGAAATGCGCCAAGAAGGCATTGAAACGCTCGAAGAGTTCTTTGGCGTTTCGGGCGGCCCGAACTACAATACCTGACCTGCTCTACAGCTGCTTTGAAGTAATGAGAGGAATCTGTAGGCCATCGGCATTGAGCGTGCTGCTCATGCGCTGCTTTTGAGCGTCGATGGTGGTGTGCAACTGCTGGGCGTCGATCATGCTCTGCGTGGCGTCCTCGAGCAAATATATGTGCACGTTTGTTCGCGCGTTGGTATTGTCGGCGGCAGCTTGGGCGGCGGTCCACTCATAGTGCATGTAGGTTGGCAAGAACTGCATGCTCGTGATTTGCTTGGTTTTGGTGTCGAAGTCGATGGCCGGTAAGCCGTTAAATAGTGTTTCCGGCGGCTCCTGCGTATTCAAAAAGTTGCCTATGCTGTACCAAACGGTGGCTTTGTTGCCGCTTGCGCCGGTGAGCTGCTGCACGGGTTCGAGCTCGTGCGAGCCCTGGCCGATGAGCAAATTCACGCCTTGATCGGCCAAAAACTGGGCGTCTTGTTTTTGCTCGTTGTTGACCGAGCTTGAATACTCAGTGCCCCAGCGCATACTGGCAATGATAATTTGCGCGCCGCTAGCTTTGGCCTCTTTCACTTGCTGCGCGGCGAAACTCTGGCTAAAAATATTCACGCCATAGTTGTCTTGGACTGGCGCATCAGTGTTGGAGTAGGTGGTGTAAGCTAGATAGGCAAACTTAACACCTTTCATGGTGAAGTAGTGGACGGTATCGTGCTCGGCCTGCGTGCGGTTTTCGCCGGCCACGGCCAGCATGTTCGGCACGCTGGCCCAAGCGTCAACCGAGGCGCTAATGGCGGCTTGGGTTTTATCAAAGCTGTGGTTCGAGGCGGTATTGACCAGGTTGCAGCCTAGCTTGCCCATGTCGGTTACGAATTCGGTAGGCGAGTTGAATTTGGGGTAGCCGGCGATGCCAAACTGCGCGCCGCCGTTCAAAATCGGGTCGTTGCAAAAACGGATGTCGGCTTGTTTGAAGATCGGCAGGAAGCCACTCATCAACGGTAAATAATTGTACGAACCATCAGGCTGCTTGGCTGCGGCGTTCACCGAGTCATGGGCGATAAAATCGCCAGCAGCTAGCAGGCGAATGGTGTTTGAGCCGCTGGCAGTTTGGGTTGGTGCGCTTTTGGCTGAGCCGGTTCTGTACGCATGATTCGCCAGCCTCCAAAAAACGCCAGCGATAATAACGATTAAAACGCCAGCGAAGGCAATGTACTTTCGGGCTTTTCGATGGTTTTGGCGGTGGCGCATAGCCGCATTATACAACATAGGTCGCCCGAGGCTCTTCTCTCGACCAGAAGGGTTCAGCGTGCAGCCGGACAAGCTATGCCCGCGTAACGCACTTCCTGGTCGAGAGAAGAGCCTCGGGCATGGCTTCGGATATCAATCTGGAAGTGTCATACTATTGTTCATGCCTGATCGTAAACAATTGCGCGAACGCCATGTTACAATTCACGGTGCCCTGCCCTCACTGGTGCGTCGGAAGCTTAGCTGGAAACTACTGACCGTTTTGTTGATACTGATGGTGTTGCCCGCCCTCGCCGTGCATTTTTTTGACCGGCTTGCGTACCAGAATGATCTCAACCAACAACAGCAACAATATGGCGCGTTGCAAAACCAAGCCAACCAGCAGCACCTCGACCTCAAGCACCTGATCGACGTCACCCAAAGTCAGCTCAACTGCCTGCAACTCCAATCGGATGCCGCCAAGCAACTTTGCCAAAAGCACGACACCATGGTCCAGCTATAATAATCTTGGAGGGGCGCTGCCATGCTCATCGCCAAACAATAGTTACATTTTGGCGTGAGGCTTTGCATTCGCGGCATTGGTGCGATTGTGGCCAACCCCAACAGCCAGACTGACAGTGCCGGCAATTGCCAAAGCCAGCCCGAGCGACACATCGTACCAGCGCCCGCTGCGTACCGTATCGCCCAGTAGTATAAAGCCAATCAGTGTTGGCACAAATGTTTCGGCGGCGGTCATACAGGCGTTGACGACCGTGGCATGGGCGCGCTGCAAAGCAGTCGAAAATAACAATACGCCAACGAACCCGCTGGCCAGCAGTCCGTACGGTGCCGGGTTAAGTGCGGCATGCCACAGCGGGTGCGGCAATGGAAAGGTGCGGCTAATGACCGAGGTTTCACCAAAAGCGATACCGCTGAGTAGCGCCACGCCAATGGTTGCGACTCCGCCCTTAAAGCGGCCGGCTCCGGCCGCCAGCAGACCAACGCCAAGCGGCACGACAGCCAGCCACCACTGTGCGGCGAGGCTGACGTGCCGCGCGGAGCCGGGGCTGGCCGCAAGCGCCATCACCGCTAGTCCGGACAAAATGAGCGCTGTCCCGCCATACGTCACCTTTTTGAGCGGCGTATGTAACACAATCCGTTCCAAAAAAGCCGTGATTACTAGATTGGTGGCGATAATTGATTCCACAAAAAACAACGGCAAATGCTGCACGGCGATGTAGGTCAGCACCCAGCCGGCGGCATCCAGAACAACCGCCAAATTGTAGCGCCAGTTGCGTAGTAGTCGCCACAGCAGCCCGACTTGCACACCGCGAGCCGGCTTTTCCTTGTTGACGCTCACTTTTTGCAAGATGGCTGCGGTGCCATTACAGGCGGCGCATCCGGCTGCCGCTAAAATCGAGATCCAAAAGAGCATGCCTTTTAGTGTAAGGCATTTTGCCGCGAGCCGCTGCAAGACTCGCACACTTGAAGCCGGCGAGTTTGGTATACTGAAAGGCATGCTCGACAACACACGCAAAACCTATTTTTCGCCGCAAGACGACACGCTCAAAACATTTTTGGAGTTCATTGCCGCTGCCCAAAAGAAAATTCGCATTGCCGACTATTCCTTTAACATTGATCCGCTCGTTGATCTGCTAATTGAAAAACACAATGCTGGCGTTGACGTGCGGCTGGTGCTCGACAAAAGCCAATCGGCTGGCGTAACCGAGAAGCCGGAAGTCAAAAAGCTGCATGCCGCTAAGGTGCGGTTCGTAATCGGCACATCAGAAAAACACAAAATTATGCACAACAAATTCACCATTGTTGACGACGCGTGGGTGCAGTCTGGCTCGTGGAATTACACCAACGCTGCCTCTGACGAGGATAACTTTTTCGACATTGAACACTCGGTTGACCGCGCCATGTTTTTCACTGCCGACTGGCAAAAAATGTATGATTGGATTAACAAAAACGAGCCGCAAAAATAATTGCCGCTGCCCAAGCTGCAACCTGACGCTGCGCTGAAGAAAATCGCCGTAACCATACAATCGCGCCAAAAGCTTAAGGTTTTTCTAAAGGTTTGTACGCTACGATTGCAGTAGTTTCAGTCGGGCAAATGCAGGCGATTGAAACAAAAGTTTAGCAAAAAAGGGGGGGGGGAAGATGCACGCAATTGAACTGCCAGAAGATTACGCGTTGGTGCTGCAACAGGTTGACGAAGACGGTGAGGAGGACTTTGGCATGCTGGCCGAGAGTTTGCAGCTCGACCGGCGCCGGCTAACGCACATCGTGCAGGCGCTGCGTCACAAAGGTTTGCTGGCTATGAGCGGCCGTGCAGATCAAGATCCGTGGATTCGGCTTAGCGCCAAAGGCCGGCAACTGATGCGTTATGTGTGGCCGGAATCGGCGCCGGGCGCTGCCTAAACTTCACTCGTTTACAAGAGAGTTCTAGCCCGAACTCTCTTTTGTTGTAAGCGCATGTGGCTACCACTGTGCTTTTCGGCCAGGCCACTTTCTTTAAGCAAAAATTAATGAAATGCCCATACAGTAGAAACATGCGTGTGCTGATTATCGAAGATGAACACAAGATTGCCAATGCGGTGAAGGACGGACTTATGGGCGAGGCCTTTGCCGTTGACTTGGCCTACGACGGGCAGGAAGGCTTGAACGCAGCGCTCTTCGAAGACTATGATCTGATTATTTTAGACCGCATGCTGCCCGGCGGCATGGACGGCGTTGACATTTGCCAAAAACTGCGCACCGCTGGCCGGCACACCCCCATTTTAATCCTCACTGCCAAAGATCAAGTCCGTGACCGCGTGGAAGGCTTGAACGCCGGTGCCGACGATTATGTAATTAAGCCGTTTTCGTTCGAAGAACTGCTGGCACGGGTCAAAGCCTTGCTGCGCCGTCCGCACGAAGCTTTGGGCGAAATCCTGAAAGTTGCCGACCTGACGCTTGATACGAACGGCAAAGAAGTGCGCCGCGCCAAGCAAGCCATCCAACTTTCCAGCAAAGAATATGCCCTGCTCGAATACCTGATGCGCAACAAAGACAAGGTACTCAGCAAAAACAATATCATGACGCATGTCTGGGACTTTGATGCCGACATTTTGCCAAACACCGTCGAAGTTTTTATCACCTATTTGCGGGCGAAAATCGACAAGCCCTTTAAAGACCCAAAGCTTATTCAAACTGTGCGCGGCTTTGGCTATAAAATTGGGGAAATTTCGTGAAGCAGAGCCTGCTCGACATATGGCAAAACCTTCGGACCCGAACCGGACGGCTCGGGCTGTCGTACCTCGCCATTATTATGGCCATGAGCATCGGCATTAGCATCGTATTTTATAACACGTCATCGCACGAACTTGGCCGGCAGGTGCCCACTCCTTCAGTGCTGCATGGCTACGTGACGATCGTGCCCAACGAGAGCGTGCCGGATTATCGCGGGTTTTTTCGGCAGCGAATCCAAGAAGGTCGCGGTGATTTGCTCGGCAAATTAGTAATCCTTAACTTGTTAACTTTAGTTGGCGGTGCTTTTCTGAGCTATTACTTAGCCCGGCGTACGCTCATGCCGATTGAACAGGCGATGGAGGCGCAGAGCCGCTTTGCCTCGGATGCCAGCCACGAGCTGCGCACACCGCTGGCTGTCATTCAAACCGAAAACGAAGTTGCCCTGCGCGCGCCGGATTTAAGCCTGAAGCGCGCCAAAGAGCTGCTGCACAGCAATCTCGAAGAAGTGACGCGCTTGCGCGACATGTCGGATGGCCTGCTGCATTTGGCCCGCGGTGACAGGAGTATAGAGTTACAGCCGGTGTGGCTGGACGACATTGCCAGCGAAGCTATGAATCGGGTCATCAAAACTGCCCAAGCCAAAGATATCAGCATTGAAGACGCCGTGCCGCATCTCCAGGTGTTGGGTGATGGCCAAAGTTTGACGCGGGCGCTGGTGGTTTTGCTCGACAATGCTATCAAATACAGCACCGAAAAGACGACGGTGACAATGTCGGGCAGCTTGCACGGGCAGCTCGGTACCGTGAGAGTGGAAGATATTGGCATGGGCATCGCCACCGAGCAATTGCCGCACATTTTTGACCGGTTTTATCGGGCCGACCAAGCACGCAGCAAGCGGCAGACAAGTGGTTACGGCCTGGGTTTGTCAATCGCCAGAAAAATCGTTGAGCAGCATCAGGGTCAAATCCACGTTACAAGCACACTTGGCAAAGGCTCAATCTTTACGATCCGTCTGCCGCTGGCATAAGACGCCAACTTCTTAAGCTCGCTTTAAATAACGCCGTGCTACATTCAGGCTATCACCTAAATAAGGATAAAATATGAACGCAGTAACCAGAGGAATACGCAATGCCTTTCGCAACGTCGTACGGACGGTTTCGATTGTAGTAATTCTGGGGCTGAGTGTGGGCCTGGCACTGGCTATGCTTGTGGCGCACCGGGCGGTCGGACAAAAGATCGCGTCGGTACAGAGCTCGGTCGGCAACACAGTGAGTATTTCGCCGGCTGGCGTCCGCGGTTTTGAGGGCGGCGGCAATCCGCTTACCCAAGCGCAGCTTGCCAGCGTGCAAAAACTGGCGCACGTAACGAACGTGAGTGAGAGCTTGCAAGATCGGCTGACGAGCAGTGATACCAACTTGCAGTCGGCGATCAGCGCCGGCAGCCTTGGTCAGAGATTCGCAAACAATAGCGGCCAGTCGTTTGCGCCCCACGGCGGCGATTTTAGCAGCAGCGGCGAAAATGGCGGTTCGAGTACGATCGCAACAACCTTTACGCCGCCAGTGATGGTCATCGGCACCACGACGCCAACTGATCTGTCGGGCACCCAGGGCGGCGGCACTTTTACGCTCAGCAGCGGCGTAGTGTTCAACGGTACAAACACCGATAACGTGGCATTGGTCGGCAGCTCGCTCGCTACCAAAAACAATCTGAAAGTCGGCTCGACGTTTACTGCCTACGGCTCGACGATCAGGGTGAGCGGCATTTTTGACGCGGGCAACATCTTTAGCAACAACCAAATTATTATGCCGCTCGCCACGGTGCAAAGACTGTCCGGGCAAACTGGCGACCTAACGAACGCGACCGTCACGGTGGATTCTATTGCCAACGTCGCCTCCGTAACGACCGCTGCCCAAAAGGCGCTCGGCAGCGCCGCCGACGTGACCAACGCGGCACAGCAGGCGCAAAACACCATCGCGCCACTGCAAAATATTCAGACTATCTCACTGTACAGCTTGATTGGCGCAGTGATTACCGGCGCGGTGATCATCCTGTTGACTATGGTGATGATCGTCCGCGAACGGCGCCGCGAGATCGGCGTGCTTAAGGCAATTGGCGCTTCGAACTTCAAAGTCATGTTTCAATTCATGGCCGAGGCGACGACACTGACAGTGCTTGGCGCGGTTATTGGCATTGCGCTGGGTGTAGTTGCCGGCAATCCTATTACCAAACTTTTGGTGAACAACAGCACAAGCACGGCGGCCGTTCAGCAAGTTGGCGGGCGTAGCTTTGGCGGCGTTGCAGTTGGTGGTGCAGGCCGAACATTTCATGGCGCATTTGGCGGGTTGCGCGGCAGTTTGTCGAACATTCATGCGGCCGTGGGCTGGGATATCATTCTGTACGGTTTGGGCGCGGCCATCATTATTGCCATTGCTGGCAGTGCGCTGGCATCATTCTTCATTGCTAAAATCCGTCCGGCCGAAGTGATGCGGGTGGAATAAGGGGAAGCCTGAAAGGAACAACATGTTAGAAGTTACAGATCTGAAACGGACGTTTAAATCGGGTGACACGCTGGTGCATGCCGTGAGTGGCGTGAACATGCAGGTGCCGGACGGGCAGTTTGCCTCGATCGTTGGCAAAAGCGGCAGCGGTAAGTCGACCTTACTGAGCTTGCTTGGCGCACTTGACCGGCCGAGCGGCGGCACAATCGAAGTCGACGGCCAAGACGTTACAAAACTGCACGACCATTCGCTCATCCAATATCGCTGCCAAAAAATTGGCTTCGTGTTCCAGAGCTACAACTTGGTGCCGAACCTGACGGCACTCGAAAACGTCATGCTGCCTATGGAATTCGCTGGTGTGAGCAAACAGCAACGCGCCTCGCGGGCCAAGCAACTGCTCAAGCAAGTGGGTTTGAGCGCCGACCAAATACTCCGCAAACCCGGCCGGTTGAGCGGTGGCCAGCAGCAGCGGGTGTCGATTGCGCGGGCACTTGCCAACCATCCCAAACTTATTTTGGCTGACGAACCGAGCGGCAACCTCGACAGTCAAACCGGCAAGATGATTTTCGATTTACTGCACAGCCTGGCGCGCAGCGAAAACACGACGATTGTGGTGGTCACGCACGATTTGGCGATCGCTGGCAAAACCGACAAAACTTTCAAGCTGGAAGACGGAAAAATCACGGAGAAAATAACATGGAAGAATACACAACAATGGCGCCAAAGCCAACGCCCAGCAAAACCACTGGCGCTGGCCTTGCCAAGCCGACGGAGTATGTGATCGGTGGCATGGCAGTGCTCAATCGGGACAAAGGCGCGGTCGATCGCGCCACGTTATATCAACGAGAACCATATCGCCCACTCGTCATCGACTGTAGCGGTGGGTAACCAGATCTGGTACCCGAGTGGATTCCCTGGATGATGCAGGCACTTCAGCGAGCATGCCTAACGGAACAGGTTACCTTTGGTCTGATGACAATCTGAGTAATGACTACTACTGGGCGCATCTCGATATCCCCGGCAAGCCATACATTCTCGTCAAGACGACGCAGTCATGTTGGCTACAATGGAGCCTCCTCGCGATTAGGCAGTCTGAAATATATGGCCGATCGCCCATGCAAGTACTCATAACATCGCCGGTAGCCGGGCGCGTTGCCGTCAAAAGTTGCCGTCAAAGCCGAATATCGTTGATAAAATTACATCTTCTATATCTGGTAGCGGCGAGTGGACTCGAACCACTGACCCCAGGCTTATGAGTCCTGTGCTCTAACCAGCTGAGCTACGCCGCCGTGTTGCTGAAGTGCTGTCAATTAGGTAATACGATAACAGCTCAGAATATAGCACGTTTTTTCTCTGTTGGCTAGCTCTCCTGCGGACGCATCCTGAGCGAGATGGGCTAAAGTCTTTAAAACACAAAAATAATCTGTGTCTATAAAAAATTCAGAAATTGGCGACCATTTTCTGCTATTATTCTACTAAAGTTAATGGTGGGGGTCTTATGAAAATATTAGTAAATATGGATGGCGCCGCCAATATATGGGCCGGCATACGCCAGGCCAGAGACTTGGTAGCGCTGCTTGTTGTAATGGCAATGCCGTTGTCTATGACGGCTAGTGTGCATGCCGACGCAAGCTCGTTGCTGCGGCCGCAATGTCAGGACGTGACCATTCCCGCAACTATCGACAGCGGCCCGGTAAGTATTTACGGCCAGTACTGCCGCCCGCTTTTCGGACGGCCAACAACTGTGCAGCTGTTAGTGCATGGTGCGACGTATACGCACACCTACTGGAATTTTCCGGGGTTTGACGGCAAATATTCATACGTTGGTGTAGCTAGCCGGGCTGGTTACGCGACGCTGGCCATTGATCGGCTGGGAACGGGTAAATCATCGCATCCGGCTTCGCAAGATGTTACATATCAGGCGGAAATTTCAACTATCCATCAGGTGGTGCAGGCGCTTCGTAACGGTGGCGTAGCGCACACGGCGTATCCGCACGTGGAATACATTGGACACAGCTTTGGCTCGGCTTATGGCGTTGGCGAGGTTGCTACGTATCACGACGTTGACGCTCTCATGCTAACAGGCTATGGCCATCAGACAAGTACGCTAACTCGCAGCCAGTCGAGCACTTTCTTCTACCCGGCTAATAACGAGCCGCGGTTCAGTTCACTTGATTCAGGATATCTCACAACCAAAGCCGGCTTGCGCGGGCAGGGTGGATTGTTTTATGATACAGCGCTGGCTAGCCCGCTGGTCATCGCTGCCGACGAGGCAACCAAAGACACCGTCACTACAGCAGAATTTTCAACGCGTCCGGCAAATCTTGGCACGCTCACTCCTAACATTACGGCGCCAGTGCTGATCATTGATGGGCAGGAAGACACGCATTATTGTACGCAGGGCGCTAACGATTGCACGAGCAGTCAAACGTTTTTGAACGACGAAGCACCTTTCTTTAACACTTGTCTGGCGGCGGAACTGGTTCAGTCCGGTCACGATATCAATCTGCACGTTACAGCACAATCATCGTACCGTGACTTCATTAGGTGGTCGTATGCGACGCTGCCGCCTTACGCAAGCCACGCCCACTGTACTTTGCAGGGAGCGCTGTAGTATCTAACCTCTACTGTAATAGGAACAAGTAGGGCTCAAGCGCCGCTCCGACTGCACGAGCGGCGTGGCCGCCCCGCCCATCGGCAATTGTGTAACTTGCTGCTGCCGACCGGCTCACCCCAACTGCGCTCGTTTAGTACTGCCTCGCACTAAACGCTCCTTGAGCCAGGGGGCAAGTTGGTGCCAGACAGTTTGCCGATGGTCGGCTGATGTTTCACCCCGCTCGTGAAACTCGGCGTTGCTGTGTTTGCCGCCATCGAACGAAGTTATAGTACTGTGCGGATAGGGCGATTTACCGCGAATTTCGTGCAAGAGCACCCCCTCGATATCCACATAAAAAAGCTTTTGGACAGCCGCATCTTGGTAGACTGCAAATTGACGCAGGAAAATGCGCCGGTCGGCTAGGACGGAAGTAAGACGCAGCCAGTCTTCCGGAGTGAACCAATCATTCATTGACCGCATATAAGGACCAGGAAAATTTTTCAATCCGGGAATGAGCCAACTTTCATCAGAGGTAATTATTGGCTTTTGAAACCGGGCAAATGCTTTTTCGGCCTTGTCGCGTGCTACCGGCTCGCCATCTTCGCTCTGGATTTCGGGCACGTCCAGAATGTCCTGCTTGAGTACGATACCAAATTGCGCGCATATATTCTTGCCTAGCTGAAATTTGATAGGATTGCCAGTGGCGAAAATCACTTCGTGCATGCTGCTACAATTACAGCATGAATGTGCAGCTGGCGCCAGGAAAATATGTGGTGGCTGTGTCCGGCGGCGTTGACTCGATGGTGCTTTTGGACGCGCTGTGTCAATTGCCTGGCGTCTTATTAACGGTGGCGCACTTCGAGCATGGCATCCGCGCTGACTCCGACGAAGACCGCAAGCTCGTCGAACAAACCGCCAAGCGCTACAGCCTGCCGTTTGCATATGAGCATGGCAACTTGGGTGCGAATGCAAACGAAGCCGCGGCTCGCGCTGCCCGCTACGATTTCTTGCGCCGCGTGCAACAACAGACGGGAGCTGCCGCAATTCTGACTGCACACCACCGAGATGACGTGCTTGAGACGGCAGTTTTCAATTTGTTGCGCGGCACGGGACGCAAAGGCCTCGCCCCGCTCGGTCCAAAGGCTGGCGTTACCCGGCCATTTACTCATATATATAAGAAGGAGATTGTGGCCTACGCGTGGGCGCATCGCATCGTCTGGCGCGAAGACAGCACCAATAGCGACGAAACATACACCCGAAACTACATTCGGCGCATCATCATTACCCGGCTGAACCAGCGACAAAAACAATTACTTGAGACACACATTTTGCGCGCCGAACAATCAAATCAAGTCATCGACCGTTTGCTTGATGCGCTGCTTGCGCCAACAACGAACCGACTTGCCCGCAGATGGTTCATTATGCTTCCGCACCAAGTCGCGCGCGAAGTCATGGCAACCTGGCTGCGCCAAAACGGCTGCCGTGATTTTGACCGCAAAAAGATTGAGTGTCTCGTAACGGCGGCAAAAGTGGCGCTGCCAGGCAAGACAAGCGATATCAACCGCGACCTGTTGCTGCATGTCGGAACAGATTCAATAGAAATTCGCCAGCGACGCCAAAACCTTCTCTCGTAAAAACGGCTAACCAGTGTATAATGCTGTGGTATGGATAATCAAAAATCGTTTCGCCCGAGAAATGGCAAAGGCGGCAGTAGCAATCGTGGCTTCCGCAATGCCGGATTCATCGCACTCCTTGTTCTACTTGCCTTGATCGTTTTTGCAGCGTATGGCCAGTCTAACACGCTACAGACCGTGCCCATCACCCAAGCCGTGCAAGACGGCAATGCCGGCAAATACCAAAAAATGGAAATCAGCGGCAATCAAGTCGATATCACCGTCAAAGGCAACGATCACGCCACGCTCAAAGCCTACACCGAACCGAACGCCACGCTCAAAGACGAAGGCTTAAACTTATCGAAGGTTGAAGTCTCGGCCAAGCCGAACTCCTCGACCGGCTCAACGCTGGCCAGCATTGGCGCAACGTTGCTGCCCGTGATTATCATCAGCTTGGTGTTGTTCTTTATGCTGCGGAGTGCACAAGGTCAGGGCAACCAAGCCATGAGCTTTGGCAAAAGTCGCGCCCGGCTATACGGCAACGAAAAAGACAAAGTGGTGTTCACTGACGTTGCCGGCAGTGAAGAAGCCAAGCAAGACCTGCAGGAAGTGGTTGAATTTTTGAAGTTTCCCAAGAAGTTTGCGAGCCTTGGTGCGCGGATTCCGAAGGGCGTCCTGCTGGTTGGCCCTCCGGGTACCGGCAAAACTATGCTGGCACGGGCTGTAGCCGGCGAAGCTAATGTGCCGTTTTTCAGCATTTCCGGCTCGGAGTTCGTCGAGATGTTTGTGGGTGTTGGCGCCAGTCGCGTCCGCGACCTGTTTGCCAAAGCCAAAAAGAACGCGCCCTGCATTATTTTCGTTGACGAAATCGACGCCGTTGGCCGACGTCGTGGTTCCGGTATGGGCGGGGGCCACGATGAGCGCGAGCAAACGCTCAACCAAATTTTGGTTGAAATGGATGGCTTCGAGCAAGGCCAAAACGTCATCGTGCTGGCCGCGACGAACCGAGCCGACGTGCTTGATCCGGCACTGTTGCGACCCGGCCGCTTTGACCGCCGCGTGAACATCGGCTTGCCGGAGCGCAAAGACCGTGAAGCTATTCTGAAGGTTCATTTTGCCAAGAAGCCGCTTGCTAAAAACGTTGACCTCGATGCTCTGGCCGCGAAATCTGCCGGCTCGTCTGGCGCCGATCTCGCGAATATCGCTAACGAAGCCGCCATCATTGCAGCTCGCAACAACCGTCACGAAATTATTCAGGCTGATGTCACCGAGGCCTTCGAAAAGGTCGCCATTGGCCCGGAGCGCAAGAGTAAGGTGATGAACGACCACGAAAAGGAACTGACCGCTTATCACGAAGCGGGTCATGCTCTCGTCGGTCATGTGCTGCCGGACAGCGACCCTATCCACAAAGTAACTATCATTCCGCGCGGCCAGACGGGCGGCGTTACATGGTCGATTCCAACCGAAGACCGAATGTTTACGTCGCTGGTCGAGTTTAAGGACGTACTGGCACGTACGCTTGGCGGCCGTATTGCCGAAGAGGTCGTGTATGGCCCGGATAAAATCACAACTGGCGCTGGTAGCGATTTGCCAAGTGCTGCCAATTTAGCCCGCGATATGATCGTCAACCAAGGTATGGGCAGCCGCAAATTGCGCAATCAAGTATTTCATGTGGACGACGGCATGATGCTTGAGCGTTTAGTGCACGAGCGCGAATATTCCGACGAAACCGCCAAAACGATTGATGACGAAGTTGAAGCCCTGATAACTGAGGCTGCCGATCGCGCCCGTGAAGTTATTAAAGCGAACATGCACTATCTTAAAGCCCTCAAAGCCCGCTTGCTCGAAAAAGAAACGGTCGAAGCCGAAGAAGTCGCGGAAGTCTTAAAGGGCGCACACATGCCCAAGGCCGCTGCCCTATATTAGGCGGTTGTCCCAGGCAGAAGTTAATTTTGCCACATACGCTGCCCGCACAAAATCTCATAAACGAGTAGGCCGCCAGCCCAAACTTGTGTATAGTTATTGATTAGGGCGGATTCTTTGGCACTGAAAAATGCGGCAAGTGGCCGCGAGTATATACGCTGCCATCGCAAAACCCTGTAATCAACGCTCACTAACAGATGCAAGAAAAACCGGCCAAACAAGCAAAACCACGTATATCGCTCGGCAACGCGGCGACGTTACTTGCGACCACTGCTTTGTTGGGCCAGGGACTCGGTTTCTTACGTACGAAGCTGGTGAATGCCAACTTTTCCAATCTCGGTCCGCACAGTACCGATGCCTATTTTGCCGCTTTCAATATCCCCGACTTCTTCTTTTATACGCTGGCGGCCGGCGCGTTGGGCGTGGCTTTCATGCCGGTGCTGGCCGAGCATTTACACCGGGGGGATCGCAAGGGCATTTGGGAGTTGTCGTCGAGCTTGCTTAACTTGTTGAGTATTATTATGGCCGTGGTAGCGGTGGTCATTTTTGTGTTTGCCGAGCCGCTCATCCACCACATCGTGGCGCCGCGGCTTGGCCCCTCGCAGCTCCACGATGCTGCCACTATAATGCGCTTGCTGGCACTCAACCCGTTGCTATTTACCGTTTCTGGCATCCTGAACAGTGTGCAACAAACGTTCGGCCGTTTTTTCTTTTTCGCCATCGCTCCGCTGTTTTACAACCTGTCTATCATTATCAGTATTTTTGTATTCCGGCATAATATTGGGCTGGTCGGATTGGGCATCGGAGCCTTGATCGGCGCGATTTTACAACTTGCGGTGGTTGGTTTCGGTTTAGTCGGGTCGAAGTTTCGCTGGCATCCAAAGATTTCCTTTAAGAGCGCCGATTTTCGATTGATTTTACGGCAATTGCCGGCACGCTCCATCGATCAAGGCATCGACCAGGTTGAGTCAATCGTCGAAACGAACTTTGCTACTCGGATGGGCACCGGCTCGGTTACGGCGTACAATAACGCCTATATTTTGCAGACAGCGCCAATCATGTTGATTGGCACTGCGATTGCGACCGCAGCGTTTCCGTCGCTCACGAATCGGCTGGCGCAAGGACGCCCTGATTTGTTTAACAGAGACTTCCTGCGTATTTTGCGGGCCATGATTTGGATCGCCTTGCCAGTTGTCGTGGCCTGTTATTTTTGCCGTGGCTATTTGGCGCGGCTCATCTTTTCGCGCGGCTCCAACGACATTGCTTTGATTTTCGGCTACCTCACTGTCGCGATCCTGTTCCGAATCGTGTATACAATTATTTCGCGTTGGTTTTATGCCCAGAAGGACACTAAAACACCGCTGTTCGTCTCGATTTTTACGATCGCGCTGAATATTGTGCTGGCCAATGCCTTAGCGCGGCCGTCGGCGTACGGCGTGGCCGGTTTGGCGCTGAGCCAATCGATCGTGGCCATGACCGAGGTGATTATTTTGTCGGTCATTATGCTGGTTCGTGATCGCCGCTTGTTCGACGCGAAGTTTTGGGGCGGTTGTTTTCGCATCATTTCGGTGACCGGCTTTAGCGTGGTGATGGGGTTTATAATGGTGTCCCTGTTTCCACTGGAAGTGACCGACCGCGGCTTCGTAACGCTCGGCACCAAGCTGCTCATCATTGCCGGCGCCGTGTTCGCGGTGCATATTTCGCTGTCGTCGCTGTTTGGGCTGGAAGAAGTGCAGCCGCTATTCAATCGCGTGCGTAAAATCATCTTCAAGCCCATCAAAATTCAATATTAATGCAGTCAGGGTGTGGTCGTGGCGAGTTCAGTTTTCATTAAAGTACGGCGGTTGCAGTATATGGGCATCTGAGTGCTGCGCTTGTCGCCACCAGTGATTGGAGGTACATTTGCGGCACCCTGCTTTTGCTCGCCACCAGGTTGAAGTTGTCCATCGCCGCACTCTGCAGAGTCTGGTGCCACAGCACGTGACCAATAAGCGGTACGCTCAAATTCCATGCCTCGCTTGTCTTCCCAATTCCATGTCCGCAGCATATGCTGTTCGCCTGGCTCCGTCAAGCCTGGTTCAACGCCTCGAGCTGTTATAATGAGGGTTCATGGAGCAGATTCGGAATTTTTGCATTATTGCGCACATCGATCACGGCAAATCGACGCTTGCTGATCGTATGCTCGAAATTACTGGTACGGTTGAAAAGCGCGACATGAAAGAGCAGCTGCTCGACCGGATGGATTTGGAGCGCGAGCGCGGCATCACCATCAAGCTGCAGCCAGTGCGTATGAAGTACCAAGATTACGAGCTGAATCTGATTGACACGCCCGGTCACGTTGACTTTAGCTACGAAGTGTCGCGTAGCCTCGAAGCCTGCGAAGGCGCTATTTTGGTGGTCGACGCCACGCAAGGCATGCAGGCCCAAACTTTAGCGAATGTGTATTTGGCGCTGGCCGCCGAGCTGACGATCATCCCGGTTTTGAACAAGATCGATTTGCCGGCCGCCGACGTGGAGCGCGTGAGCGCCGAAGTTATCAGCTTGCTAGGTTGCAAAAAAGGAAACATTTTGCTGATCTCGGCCAAGACGGGCGAAGGCGTGCCGGCTGTGCTCAACCGTGTGATTACAGATGTGCGGGCGCCAAAAGGTGACGTAGCTGCACCGACCCGCGCCCTCATTTTTGATAGTTACTATGACGACTACCGCGGGGTGATTTTGTATGTGCGCATCGTGGACGGCGCAATTAAAAAGGGCGGGCATATCACAATGCTGGCCACAAACGCGCATGGTATCGCCTTGGAAGTTGGCGCGCTCAGGCCCGACATGGCGGCGATGGCCGAGCTCAAAACCGGCGAGATCGGCTACATCGTCACGAACCTAAAATCGACCCGCGAAGCACGGGTCGGTGACACTGTGACTTTAACCGTTGTGCATGACGATCCCCCTCACTCCATTGTGCCGCTGCCCGGCTACCAAGACGTCAAGCCGTTTGTGTATGCCGGCTTTTTTCCAGAAAGCAATGAGTTTTACCAAGAGCTGAAAGATGCGATTGAAAAGCTTAGCCTCAGCGATTCGGCCTTGCAATTCGAGCCGGAAAACTCGCCGGTGCTTGGCTTTGGTGTGCGCGTCGGATTCCTCGGGCTGCTGCACATGGATATTGTGCGCGAGCGGCTGGAGCGCGAATACAATCTCGACCTGATCGTCACCAATCCGTCGACCGATTACCAAGTCAGTCTGGTAAATGGCGAAAACGTCGACATTAAGAGCGCTGCCGATTTGCCTGATCCGGCCAAGATTGCTGAGATCCGCGAGCCGTGGATCAAAGGCGAAATCGTCGTACCAAAAGAATACGTTGGTGCGGTCATTCAGCTTATCGCCAGCAAACGCGGTATTCACAAAAATTTGAGCTACATCGACGAACGGGCGCTGGTGAGCTTTGAGGCGCCACTCGCCAATCTTCTGACCGACTTTTATGACCAACTTAAAAGCCTGACCAGCGGCTACGGCTCGTTCAATTACGAACTTGACGATTACCGTGCCGAAGACTTGGTGCGCGTCGACTTTTATGTGGCTGGCGATCGCGTCGACGCGTTGAGCGTTATGGTGCACCGCAGCGAATCGGCACGCGTCGGGCGGGACGTCGTGCAGAAGCTCAAAGACGTGATCCCGCGCCAGCAGTTTCCGGTTGCCTTGCAGGCGGGAATCGGTGGCAAATTCATCGCCCGCGAAGACATCAGCGCGTTTCGCAAAGATGTGACCATCGGCTTGTATGGCGGCGACGTCTCGCGCAAAAAGAAAGTGCTCGCCAAACAAGCAAAAGGCAAGAAGCGCTTAAAACGTTTTGGCAAAGTCGACATTCCGGCCGAAGCTTTTACCGTCATGCTTAAAAGGGATTGACCATGATTCCGGACTTCGAGACCATCCAAAATTTACACCAAAAATACGCCAGCTTCGCCGAAGCGCCCGGTTTGTACGAATTAGTTTTCGAACATTGCCAGATTGTGGGTGAAATCGCGCTGTGGTGTGCCGGCAATGTTGAGGAGCCGGTTGACCGTGGCGTCTTGCATGTGGCGGCGCTGTTGCACGACGTGGGCGCCTATCCATTTTTCGATCAAGACGGCAAAACCGACGGATATGGATTTTATCCGATGCACGCGTTCTTGGGGGCGAAGCTCGTGCTTGACGAAGGATTCGACCCGCGTATAGCACAAGTGATCGGGACCCACCTCGTGCTTGGCATCAGCAAAGAAGAAATTTTGAGTAGAACCGGGCGCCAGTGGCCGCTGCCAGTTCATGACTATCGTCCGACCAGCATAGAGGGCGAGCTGCTGGGCTACGCCGACCGCTTCCACACTAAAACGCCGCAATTTAATGATCCTCAAAAGTATCTCGCACGCATGCGCGAACGAACGCCGGCCCAGGCGCCCAAGTTCGAGGCTATGATACAGCGATTCGGCATGCCGGACCTATCAACGCTCGCACAAAAATACAACCAAAATATTCGATAGTTCCTTTACGCTTCCGCGCAAACAGGGTTAAATGGTTGAGATGCAAAATCCAGCTACATACCAACCCAATCCCACTGTCCTCAGCGCACTACAAAACATCACACTTGTCGCCATTGTCGGTCCGAGCGGCTCCGGCAAAACGACGCTTGTTAAGCTTGCGACTGAGCAGGATCCGGGTTTGCACGTCGTGATTAGCGATGTCAGCCGCCCGAAACGCCCAGAAGAGCAAGAAGGCGTCGATTACTTTTTCCGCGACAAACAATCCATGCTCGAAGCCATCGAACGGCAAGAATATGCGCAGGTCGCGCCCAGCAACAGCGGTGACATCTATGCTTCGCACGTCGAGAGCTACACCACTGACGGCACGGCGCTCATCACCGTGTGGGCCGATGCCATGCCGGTATTCCGCGCCTTGCCGTTCAAACGCTTACGGACTGTTTTTATTGTGCCGGCCAGCTACGAAGCGTGGCAGGCCCATCTCGGGCTGCATGGTTTTGACGAGACGCTACGGGCCAAGCGCTTGAGCGAGGCGGAGCGCTCACTGCGATTTGCGCTTGAGGATCCCGAGGTCGAACTACTGGTCAACGACGACCTGGCGCAAGCCACCATCGACCTTCTAGCCATCGTTCACCGCCCGCCAAACGAGCCGATGCCCGACCAGAGCAAGGCTCGCCAGGTGGTGCAAAACATCCTCGACCACTTGGTAGGAAACGCTTTCAATATCACACACAAAGGGGATTAGTGAGCGGAGCACCATCGACGCCAGTAGCACCCACTATTTTCGCAGACCTGGTGGAGGCTGTTATAATCACTCTATGAAAAAGAAGCATATCATAACGCTCGCCGGCCGGCCGGGCAGCGGAAAGTCAAGCACGGCGAAAAAGCTGGCAGCCCAGCTAGGTTATCGTCATTTCTCCTCAGGAGATTTGTTTCGAGCGGCCGCTCGTGCGCGCGATATTGATGTGTTGCAAGCCAATTTGTCTGCTGAGCAAAACGCCGAGCTGGATCATTTAGTGGACAATCGCCTGCGGGAAATTGGCCGAACCGAAGACGAGCAAGTTATCGATTCGCGTACGGCATGGCACTGGATTCCTGATTCTTTTAAGGTGTTTCTCGACCTTGATTTACCCACAGCTGCTCAGCGCATTTTGAATGAATTGGGTGACGACCGTTTGGCCAGCGAGCACATTCACCGTGATCCGATTGCATACGCCGACACCTTGCAGAAACGACTCGACAGTGAAGCACGCCGTTATAAAGCGCTGTATGGTATCGACCCGCAAGACATGGCCAATTATGACCTCGTGGTTGATACTGCGGTGAACAACCTTGAGCAGGTGGTAGAGCTGGTTCTGCGGGGTTACCGCGATTGGCTCAAAAGGTAGTCAGAAGTTGTTGGCACTCTTGACGTTTGAGTGCCAAGACCGTATGATAAGGTAATAGTCCGGCCTAAGAGGATCAAGCAATGACCGAACGCCAAAAGCAAATTTTATGCGCCATTATCGAGCAGTACGCCGAAGTAGCTGTGCCTGTCGGCTCGGTGACGCTGGCCAAGTTATTTGGCGTGAGCTCGGCTACCATCCGCGCTGAAATGGTTGAGCTAGAGCATCTCGATTACATCGCCCAGCCGCATACCAGTGCCGGGCGCATTCCGACTGACAAAGGCTACCGCTTTTACGTGAACCGTTTGGGCGAAAGCGCCGACGTGCCCGCCGAACACCGCGGCGAACGAGCACTCTCGGCCCGCGTGCAAGACGGCGGCATGCCCGAACGCACCATTCGTAACGCCGTTGATACGCTGGTCGAGCTGACGCACAACCTTGGCCTTGCCACCATCGGCAATCAATTGTATATAAGCGGCTTGTCCAACTTGTTCGGCCAGCCGGAATTCATGAACGGCAACCAAGTCCAGCAAGTAGCGCGCTTGCTTGATAACCTCGAGCCGTGGCTGCGCGAAGCCGCGCCCAACGAAGCGCTGAGCGTCTACATTGGCCGCGAAAATCCGGTCGGTCGTGCCGCCGGCTGTACGCTTATCATTAGCAAATTTCACAGCCCGTACAGCGACCGCAGCTACATCGGCATGCTTGGTCCTACGCGCCAAAGCTACCGCGATGTCATGCAGCTAGTGCGCCATGCCGGCCAAGCCTTAGAAGGAGCTTTATATGAATAGACAATCCCCGAGCGATAACCAAAAAGACGACCAAAAGTCCAAGCCTTCCAAAACCGTTGACAACATGATGCTCTTACAGCAAAAGGTGGATGAGCTGACGGCGGCCGTCCAGCGCGAGCGGGCCGATGCCACCAACATGCGCCGGCACCACGAAGTGCAGATCGCCAGCCTTAAAAACGCCATCAAGGCAAACGTGGTGCGTGACCTTTTGCCGGTTATCGACAACTTCGAGCGGGCGCTCAAGCATGTGCCAGCCGACCTCGCCGCCAATGATTACATCAAAGGCGTCCAAGGCGTTGTCAAGCAGTTCGATAAAACACTGGCTGACTTAGGTGTCGTACGTATTAAAACCATTGGCGAGCCCTTTGATCCGCGCTGGCACGAAGCAGTTGTTGTCGAAGACAGCGAAGGTGGTACCATGGAAGTGGTGAGCGAGGAGCTGCAAGCCGGCTACCGATTGGGCGACGAAGTGGTGCGCCACGCCATGGTCAAAGTCACCATGCGCTAGCGGCTTGCTTCACGAGAAGTTCTTACTATCAAAATCGATAAGGCAGGTTATCTGTACCCGCAATACTTGCCGCGCAAACTACCCGATTAGACTTGGCGAGAACGAAATACACTTAATGTGTGTATAAGTCCTTGTGCCTTTAAATGCGTCTGCTATAGTACGGGTTTTGCATAAAATGAATGGAGTTAATATGGCGGGTGAATTAGGGCAGCCAGCAATTACTGGCATTGGCGGCGTCTTGGGCGAAAGGTCTATTTCGAACGAAGAGTTAATAGCTGTAACCGGCATTGATTCATCACCGGAGTGGATTGAGGCACACACCGATATCGAGCATCGCTACTGGGCATTAGATGGCGTGCTGGCCTCAGATCTGGGATTTCAAGCCGCAGTTGAGGCGCTCGAAACCGCCAGCATGGAAGCGCGGGAATTATCGGGTATTTATCTGACCACGCTTACCCCCGATTACCTCGGACCCTATACGGCGACGGAAGTGCATCGTCAACTCAACGCGTCGCGGGGATGTTTTGCACTTGAAGTTGTGTCGGCCTGTGCCGGGAGTGTCGTAGGAATTTCCGAGGCTGCCGACAAAGTTAAGCTTAGGCCGGAGACCACGATATTGACCATTGGTACGGAAATACTGTCTCGAGTGGTGAACCTAAAGGACCGCCGCAGCGTCATTTTGTTTGGCGACGGGGCTGGCGCGACGGTTATCCGGAGCGTTCCTGGCGCCACTGAGCCTGTATTTTCAATGGCCACGGTTCCGGATCGTGAGGCGATTTATGCGCCAGCCGGCGGTTTCGCCGAACCTATTAAAGGCCCGGATGATGAACGTGCGAAACTACATATGGACGGTCCACGGGTGGCGCGCCATGCGCTCGACATTATGCCCGGCGTCCTGCACGATGTGCTCGTGCAGGACGATGCGATAAATTCCGCAACCGGCAGAATAGACTGGGACAGATACGATCTGTTTGTGCCTCACCAGGCCAACGGCAAACTCATTGCACAGCTGTGGGAAGGATTGGAGGTGCCCAAAGAAAAACGAGTACTTACAGTGGATCAACATGGCAACACATCTTCGGCCTCCATCCTCCTGGCTTTGAAGGAGGCAATGATGGCCCGCCGCCTGACGAAGGACCGTAACCGTATCTTGATGACTTCTGTCGGCGCTGGTATGATTGGCGCCGCTGGCGCAATCGACGTGCACTTAGGGTGAGGAAGTCGCCATACGTTAGCGGATCTTGACCGAGAATACGGGGTTATTGTATCGTACTTGCGTGACGCGACCCGAATCTTCTCAAAATCCCAACCCTTTTGATTTCATGGTTCTCCACGACGGCACGCAAAACGAGATTTCCGACGCAGAAAAGGCGTTGGTCGGCCAAAGGTTTGCATCGTTCGTGGACATTGAAATGTTGGCTGGCAGATTTGGCGGCAATGTGCGGCCCGGTGACGATATAATGGTGCCAACCTCACTCTTGCTGCGCCGTCTTGTGGCACCTGACGAATACTGGGTAATTTCCGTAGAAGACTTCAGGCCTTTCAGCAGCGACCTCCCTCCGGCCGAGTCAATAATAAAAAGCATTTTACTACAGCGCGTATCTGGTGAGGCCGGCCATGAGATCGTTGCGTATCGTCTTGGAGGCGATGCTGTTGTCCGCCGCTGGGACGGCGGCGACGCGGCTACGCACCTTGAGCACGACAGGCAGATGGGAGTTAATCTACCGCCCGACGAGATGTCGGAAGTAGACCTACGTATTCGGGAGTTGCTCGGTTATCTCCTAGGGGGCCGTTCGAATAGGCGGCTAGAAGCAGATATGGGCATCAATCTGCAGCCGATTGGTCTGCCTGAGCTGGAGGGTCTGATCGCTTTTGTAACGCACCCGGACGCGGCGCCCGCGCCAGGAATCTAGAAATTGCATTAGCACTCTTGACTAGCGAGTGCTAATTATTTATGCTAGAATTGTTTTAGCACTTTAGTGATGCTTTTGCTAACGAGAAAGGATTTTGCAACGATGGGAAAAATTATTGGAATCGACCTCGGCACGACAAACTCGGCAATGGCCGTGATGCAGTCGGGGAAACCGGAAATTATTGCTAACAGCGAGGGCAACCGCACCACGCCGTCAGTGGTGGCTATCAACAAAAATGGCGAGCGCTTGGTTGGGCAAGTGGCGCGCCGCCAGCAGGTGACAAATCCCAAAAACACCATTTATGAAGTGAAGCGTTTGATCGGGCGCAACTGGAGCGACAAAGAAGTCCAGCGCGATCTCAAGCTGATGGGCTACGAAATGGTCAAAAGCGGCAACGGCGTCAAGGTAAAAATGGGCGACAAAGAGTATAGCCCAGAAGAAGTCAGCGCCATGATTTTGAGCAAACTCAAAGCCGACGCCGAAAGTTTCTTGGGCGAAAGCGTATCAGAAGCGGTAATCACTGTGCCAGCCTACTTTGACGACTCGCAGCGCCAAGCTACCAAAGACGCCGGTAAAATTGCCGGCCTGGAAGTGAAGCGTATTATCAACGAGCCGACCGCGGCTGCTTTGGCCTATGGCCTCGACAAGGCCGATAAAAAAGACGAAAAAATCGCGGTCTACGACTTGGGCGGCGGCACGTTCGACGTATCGATTTTGGAACTCGGCGACGGCGTGTTCGAAGTTAAGGCCACCAACGGTGACACGCATCTCGGCGGCGCCGACTTCGATCGCGTGCTCGTTAACTACTTTGTGGCCGAATTCAAAAAAGAGCACGGACTGGACATCGGCGACGACAAAGCCGCTATGCAGCGCCTGCGCGACGAAGCAGAGAAAGCTAAAATTGAACTTTCCACGGCCCAAGAAGTGGACGTTAATCTGCCATTCTTGACCGCTGACGCTGATGGTCCGAAGCATTTCGAGCACAAATTGACACGCGCCAAGCTTGAGCAATTGGTGGCCGAACTGATCGACCAAACCGCCACGCCTTGCGAAAAAGCCTTGAAAGACGCTGGCCTGAAAGCCAGTGACATCAACGCCGTGGTGTTGGTGGGTGGCATGACGCGCATGCCGGCCGTGCAAGAAAAGGTGAAAAAGATTTTTGGCAAAGATCCGATGAAAGGTGTCAATCCGGACGAAGTCGTGGCCGTAGGCGCAGCCATCCAGGGCGGCGTGCTGCAGGGCGACGTGAAAGACGTGCTGCTACTTGACGTCACGCCTTTGAGCCTTGGCATCGAGACTATGGGCGGCGTGATGACCAAGCTCATCGACCGCAACACCACCATTCCGACCAGCAAGAGCGAAACCTTCTCGACTGCGGCCGACAACCAACCGCAAGTGGAGGTGCACGTGCTGCAGGGCGAGCGCGAGATCGCCGAAGGCAACAAGAGCCTGGGGCGATTCATCCTTGATGGCATTCCGTCGGCGCCGCGCGGCGTGCCGCAAATCGAAGTGACATTTAACATCGATGCCAACGGCATCCTGAACGTCACTGCCAAAGATAAAGGCAGCGGCAAAGAGCAGTCAATCACCATTTCCGGCAGCGGCAACCTCGACAAAGCCGACGTTGAAAAAATGGCCAAAGAAGCTGAAGTCCATGCCGACGAAGACAAACAAAAGCGCGAGGCGGTCGAGGCCCGCAACCTGCTTGACAACGCCGTCTATCAGGCCGAGAAGATGACGCGTGATTACAAAGACAAGTTGAGCGAGGAAGACCTGAAGACCTTGAACGAAGCCACCGAAGCGGCCAAAAAAGTCACCAAAGACGATAAGGCCGACAAGGACGCGCTCGAAGCTGCAGCCAAAGAGCTGAACGACCAGCTCATGCCCATCGGCGCCAAGATGTACGAGCAGGCCGAAAAGAACGCACCGGCTGCCGATGTCGAGAGCAACGACAAAAAAGAAGACACGAAAACCAAAGACGACACTGTTGAAGGCGAAGTAATCGATGACAAGGACAAAAAGTAATGCTCCGGTCTGCCGACGCACTTGGTGCTAATCATCTGTTCGTTGATGGTACGACACCCATCGAGGACTTGGAACTCGGCGATATTGACCAGGCGCCCCAGGTCGAAACTGGCGCGCACGTCCGAGTCCTCACCGATCCAAAGGAAGTGGCTTTTTATCTGTCACGATTCCTTAGCAGCGAGGTCGGAAGCCAAACGCTTCGTCTGGAGCTAGCAGATCCGGATAAGACAGATGTGGCAGAGCTTGCCGAGGGTTTGCCGCCAGTTCGGGATTGGCCGACAGAGGAGCCAGAAACTTTTGACCCTACTGCTTATGCGACGACGACCTACGTCTCACCCGTGCCCCAACCTGTGAAATAATGTAAGGACGCTATGGCAAAACGTGATTACTACGAAGTTTTAGGCATTGGCAAAAACGCCAGCGATGACGAGATAAAGAAGGCGTTCCGGCGCTTGGCCATTCAACATCACCCCGACAAAGAAGGGGGCGATGAAACCAAGTTCAAAGAAATCAACGAAGCCTACGAAGTCTTAAAAGATCCGTCCAAACGCCAGCGTTACGACCAGTTTGGGCATGCCGGCGTGGGCGGCAGCGCGGCGAGTGATGGCAATCCGTTTGCCGGTTTTGGCGGGGGAGGCGGCCAAAATGTGAACTTCGACTTTGGCGATCTGGGATTCGGCGACGTTTTTGAAAGTTTTTTTGGTGGCAATGGCGCCCGCGGGCAGCAGGCGCGTGGCCGCGACGTTGAAACGCGCATAGAAATCAGCTTTGAAGAAGCGGTGTTCGGCACTGAAAAAACAGTGCAGCTCAACCTTGATAATGTCTGCGAGCACTGTCATGGCACAACGGCCGAACCGGGCTTCGAACTCAAAACCTGCGACAACTGCGGCGGCACCGGCCAAGTCATGCACGTGATGCGCACCATTTTCGGCAATATCCAGCAAGCGGCACCCTGTCCGAGATGTCACGGCAAGGGCAAAATTCCAGAAAAAGCATGTTCGGTGTGCCATGGTAAGGGCACGACCCGCCAAGGCAAAGCCGTCACCCTGAAAGTCCCGGCCGGCATCGACGACGGCGCTACCATCCGCCTGCGCGAACACGGCGAAGCGATCGCTAGCGGTGCTAAAGGCGACCTGTACGTGAGCGTCCGCGTTCGGGCACACAAAAAGTTTACGCGCGAAAGCGACCTCATTCTGAGTGCCGAGCATGTCGGTATGGTCGAGGCGGCACTGGGCACCGAGATTGATGTCGAAACCGTCGACGGCCCGGTGCGCATGAAAATTCCGTCCGGCACGCAGAGCGGCACCGATTTTAAACTGAGCGGACACGGTGTTCCGCACTTGCGCGGCGGCGGACGTGGCGCCCACATCGTGACTGTTATTGTGGATACGCCCACCAAACTCAGCAAGCAACAGAAAGATTTGCTTGATCAATTCCACATTGAGCCCGGCAAGCGCGGCTGGTTCAGCTAGCTGCGCAACGTGTGAACCTTCGCCAATCGTGCAATCGATGGAACAGATCGGCTCGACTACTTTAGTAAAAAATGTTAACGTATGGCAAAGTTGATATAACGTCGCTGACATTCAACAATTGAACGCCGATGCAAAGGGGACGCGGGCATGAAAGTTACGTTTGACAAAAACATACGCATCGCTGGTATTGGCCTCGTGCCATGGCCGCGGCTCGGTCCGGAGCGCTGGCTGCCGCAGTATAAAATCGCGTCCTTGTATGACTGGGATTTGACGAGATTGCCGGGCGCACCCGAAGTTATTGCGTCCTCTTCGAGTGCCTATGGCGTGCCAGAGCTAGATAAGCAGCGCTCACAGGACTTAATTGATTCGACGCAATTTCAGCAGCTACTCACTGACAAATTACCAGGCTACGATTTTATCACATACAAGCCAGTCATTCCGCCCCGGCGGCTACTTAACGCGGGCTTTCGCTTTTTAAGTGTAAACCAGGCCTTAACACAAACACTTGAGAATAAAGCTGCCTTCCGCGAAAATTTTGCTGACTTGGGTTTGCCGTTCCCGGCGTATAAAATCATGTCGCGCTGCGATATTATGAACGGAACCGTCAGCCTCAAAGATATCCTAAGCGGCCGCGAGGCAGTAATTTTGCAGGATGAATCTTTGGATGGTGGCCGAGGCACGTTTGTCGTTTCCGACGACAAGAGTTTGCAATACGCGACGGAATCGATTACTCGGCTGGGCGGCGAAGCCCGCGTGGTGATTTCGGAGCTCATACCGAATGCCTTTGAGCGCAGCGTGCAGTGTTGCGCCACGCGCTACGGCACGTTTGTCGGGCCGTTGCAAAAGCAAATCATTGGTCATCCGCTGCTGGCGAACTTGGAAGCGCCGGATGGCGACCGGTTTTGCGGCGCCGAAATTTCGCGCAGCGACCCACTGCAATCAAACTACCACGAGATAGAAGCTTACGCGCTAAAAATTGGTGACCGGCTGTGCGCGCTTGGCTACCGCGGCATTTTTAGTCTGGATTGTCTGGTGGATAAGGCTGGCAAGATGTATGTACTTGAGATCAATCCGCGACTCACCGGCATCACGCCGCTCCTAACCATGCTGTACCGCGAAGGTCATGACATTCCTTTTTATCTGTTGCATATGCTCGAAACGGCTGGCTTGCCATATAAAATCACTGATGATTTTGTCGATCCAGTACAGGACGAGGGGAGTCTACTGATCTTGCACTCCCCGGCAAAAACGTGGATGGATATCGCTGACGCACCGAACTCAGGCACTTATGATCTGAATACGCTGGCCTTTAAGGAGGCGGCGTACCAACTTGACGGTAATGCTGCGCATTTACTCGTGCAACGCTATACGCCGCCAGGTTTCAGGCTAAAACCAGGCGGGCGGCTACTGAGTATCCTAACGCGAAGCCGGGCGCTTGATGATGCAGATCGTCTACGCCCTGATATGGGCAAAGCTGCGGAAACGTTCTTGGATCAGATTACTTTAAAAGAGGTGGCACTATGAATGAGGAACGCAGAAAACTTAAATCAATCGTCGGCCGCGCTGAGCGGATTGATTTTCCGGAGGCCGCCATTGCCGGCGTACCCGCCAAAATCGACACCGGCGCTTTCCGCTCGTCGGTTTGGGCGTCGAACATTCGTGAAGGAAACGGCGTGCTGTACTTTACGCTGCTCGGGCCCGAATCGGAATTTTATTCGGGCCGGGAGTGTACGGCTACCAAATACGAACTCGTAGAAGTTGAGAATTCCTTCGGTCAAACTGAGCATCGCTATAGCGTACATTTGCAGGTCAGGCTCGGCTCGCGACTGGTACGCAGTAATTTCACACTTGCCGATCGTTCCAAAAAGACCTACCCTGTGCTGGTAGGGCGTAAGCTTTTACGGGGTCGCTACATGGTTGACGTCAGCGAAGGGCAGCCTATTAACGACGAAGAGGAGTGAGTAATGAGAATAGCAATTTTGTCTCGCGGCCCAGCTAATTATACTACCAAGCGCCTCAAAGAAGAAGCCAAGCTGCGCGGTCACGAAGTACAAGTCATCAACTACGCCAAGTGTTACATGACCATCGAAAAGGGCAATCCGGTCGTATATTACAAGGGCGATGTGCTCGACAATTTCGATGCCATTATTCCGCGCATTGCTCAAAGCTATACCAAGTATGGCTGCGCAGTGGTTCGCCAGTTCGAGATGCGCGATGTGTACAGCACGAACAAGTCGATTGCCATTGACCGTTCACGCAACAAATTGCGTTCGTATCAGCTGTTGGCCAAGGCCGACGTGGGCGTGCCCAAAACGGTGTTCGCGCACGAAACCGCTGATCTGGAAGACGTGATCGACAAAGCCGGGGGTGCCCCGCTGATTGTAAAGGTCGCCCGCGGCACGCACGGCAATGGAGTGGTGCTGGCCGAAACCAACAAAGCGGCCAAGGCGGTAATGCAGGCCTTTTATGTAGAGGGCGTGAGCTTTTTGGTGCAAGAATTCGTCAAGGAATCGGCGGGCGAAGACATCCGGGCGCTGGTGGTCGGAGGACAAGTGGTAGCCAGCATTAAGCGCCAAAGCCTGGACGACGACTTTCGCTCCAATACGCACCAAGGCGGTGTCGGTGCCCCAGTCAAACTCACAACCGAAGAAGAGCGTACAGCTGTGAAAGCCGCCAAAGCCATGGGCCTGGCGTTTTGCGGCGTGGACATGATGCGCAGCGAGCGCGGTCCGTTGGTGCTTGAGGTAAATTCGTCGGCCAGCATCAAAACGCCAGAACAACTCACCAATCGCAATATCGCCGCAAAAATTATTGAATACATCGAGCGCAACGCCAACCAGCGCAATCGTAAAGACCGCGTCGGCGCCTAAAGCCTCCGCCCCCTCGCTGCTTACGCTTTACTGGCAGGAGTGCTATGATGATGGTGTAGTGTCACACGATATACCGCTGATTGTTGCTCTGTTGGTGCCTGTGTTAGCCCTCGTCGTGTTTAGGGTAAACGCGGCCATGGTTTTTTTGAGCCTGTGCCTCGGTCAAGTGCTTGTCAAATACGTGGCGGGCGACGCACTTTCCGGATTCGCGACCATATCGCCGCATACTAGTGACCTCAGCAAAAGCACGCTGCAACTGGCGTTTTTATTTGCCCCGGCGCTTGTGACGATGGTTATCATGATCGGCAGCGTTCGCGGCAAAGTACGCCGGATAGTAAACGTTTTGCCGGCACTTGGCGTTGGACTTTTAACAACGTTGTTGGGCGTGCCGCTGGCTACGTCGGGACTGCGCGGTGCGATCGAGTCGGGTCCATTTTGGCAACAGCTCAATCGCGGCCAGGCGTTAGTGGTTGGCACCACCGCATTCATCACTTTGCTGTTTTTGTGGTCGCAGCGCCGCAGCTTCAAGGGCGAAGAAGGCCGCTCTGCTCGTCACCGCGACTAGAGAGACGGCTTTAGCTCCTGCGGCAGTGCTTTTAGACGCCCCTGTTTGCTTGTCCCGAAGATAGCTGCTGTTCCTGACAGATATCCCTTCCGTCACTTAAACAATCGGCTCCTTTGGGGCGACCGTGGTGTGGAGGGATAGTCTCGCCTACGACATTATTGGTTGGAGATAGTTTTTATTTTATAATTACTCCCATGGAACCTATTGAGGTTATGCCTATCACCGAAATCGGTAATTTCGCGCAGCTGGCTGCTGATTACGCTGCACTCCTTACGCATCCGTCGAACAAGGATCTCCTTCTCGATTTTCCCAATACAGTCGCAAGATATGGCGGGGAGTCGGATGAAGCTGTGCGCAGATTCGAGCTAGCCCGCCAGCGGTGTGCTGACGTGGAACGGCACCAGTTCTTAATCATGGTTGATGGCAGGGCTGTCGGTAATGCCTCGGTCGATCAACCGGCTGAGGTGCCGGCCGATGTATCCGCCATCTACGCGAACGCATCACTTTTTGTGTGTCACCCTTTCAGGGGCCGTGGCTTAGGCGGGCTGGCGCTGGATACGCAGCTAACTGTTATTCGTGCTAACTACGCTGGAGCGTGGACGACTGTTCGTGCCTCAAACGTGGCATCCCACGGGCTTATCAGAAGCCGGGGCTTTAAACCCATAGGTGCTCAACCTGGCAGAGTTGAAGAGGAAGTTATCTATATGTGGCAGGACACCAGCCGCTCCCTCTAGGCGTAAGCACTCTTTAGCATCCTTAGCAGAAGCAGGTTGCTATGTTGGCCCGCCTGACGGCTTGACGTTGACTTTTTCACCAAAAAAGCGATAATATGAGGTGTTTTCACGCGGCAAAACAAACATGCGCCAGCGGGAAAAATACGGGCCAGTAGCTCAGCTGGTTAGAGCACCTGCCTTTTAAGCAGGGTGTCGTGGGTTCAAGTCCCACCTGGCCCTCCATCCAAGGAAATTCCTGAATTTAGAGCCTTTTGAGGCTCTTTTTCATAGTTTTATCCCTGTAAATTGCTGAAACTCTGGGGGTGTAAACTTTTTTCTGTCGTGTCACGAAAAATCCGTCCGGATATAGCAAAAGTTCGCACCGCTTACGTCTATCCCAGTCCAGCTTCCAATATTTAGCCTTGAGTTCCTCGGTGTAGTTGATTGAATAGGCGATAAAGTCCTCTACTAACCGTGCCAGAGACCCCCGGGCTTTAGCCCGGGGATGAATGGTTCCCTGGAGGAGACACAAAGTCTTGTGTCTCCGGAAGCAAACAGGCATGCTTGGTATGTGAGCAAGTATAACGTTGGTGCGCATACGACCCACC
>WNGL01004413.1_pt1 | contig 33128 bp, 25 predicted proteins | sample 5400591 | NCBI WGS metagenome assembly WNGL01 (sample SAMN13153377, study PRJNA577476) | soil metagenome | isolation source: 80 cm soil or saprolite under Garry oak tree replicate 1 | place: USA:California | collected 2016-06-15
GAATGCCGTTCAGGCGGGCCGCGTCGAAGATCGTCGTCCCTTTCGGCACCGACACGTCGCGGCCGTCTATTGTCAGGGCGATCATGCCTGTCAGCTCGCTCACGCCGACGCCCCTATCCGGAAACAGACGCCCGCGGGGCAGCTGCCCTTCGCGTGGGCTTCGACTTCATCGGGGAAATGCTTCATCACCGAGGCGATCGGCACGTGAACGACCTGTCCGAGCCCGCAGATCGAGGCGAGCCGCATCGCGTGGCAGAGCGCCTCGTACAGCGCCAGGTCGTGCGGGCCGCGGCGGCCCTTCGTCCACTCGGTCAGCATCTCCGTCAACTTCGTGGAGCCCGTCCGGCACGGAACGCACTTGCCGCAGGACTCGTTGCGGAAGAAGCGGACCGAGTTGAGCGCCATGTCGAGCATGCACGCGCGGTCGTCGCAGGCCGGCCTGCGTCATGGCGTTCCAGTCGAGCGGCAGGTCCAGGAGCGACGCGGGGAGGTATCCCCCGGCGGGGCCCGAGGGCGCATACGACTTCAATGTCCGCCCCGCGGGAACACCGCCCGCGTACCCTTCGATCAGCTCGCGATACGGGGTCCCCATCGGCACCTCGAAGACGCCGGGATTGACGACATCGCCGCTCACGCCGACGAACTTCACGCCGGCGGATCCGTTCCGCCCCGCCGACTTCATCCAGTCAACCCCCTTCGCGAGAATGACCGGCACGAAGAAGAACGTCTCGACGTTGTTGATGACCGTCGGCTTCGCCCACAGGCCGCCGCCGACCTGTCCCGGAAAAGGCGGTTTGTTGCGCGGCTCCGCGCGCTTGCCCTCGATCGCCTCGAGCAGGGCGCTCTCTTCTCCGCAGATATAGAGGCCGGGACTGACGAAGATCTCGAGATCGAACGCGAGATCGGATCCCATCACACGGCTGCCGAGGATCCCTTCGCGGTAACAGCGATCGATCTCGTGCTGGAGGATGTGCTCCTGATCCGTGTACTCGTGGCGGATGTAGAGGATGCCGTACCGCGCCCCGGCGACAAGGCCGCCGAGGATCATCCCCTCGACGAGCAGATGCGGCGCGTTGGTCATGATGTGCCGATCCTTGATCGTCCCCGGCTCGCTCTCGTCGGCGTTGCAGACGATGTACTTGTCCGGGCCCGGCTGGTTGCGCACCAGCTCCCATTTCATCCCGGTGGGAAACCCCGCGCCGCCAAGGCCGCGCAGGCCGCTCGCCTTCAGCGTCGCGATCAGCCCGGCCCAGTCCTTCGACTGCACGAACGACCGGAGGACGCCGTATTGAGCCGAGGTGCGAGGCTCGAGGTCCGAGGTTCGGTCGCCTTCGGCGACATACGGATCGCACTTGATCGGCGTGCGCGCGGGATGCGCGCGGCGCGCCGCGAGCTGTTCCGGCGACGCACCCGCGAGCGCGAAGTCGACGAGCGACGCCGCGTCGCTCTCGCTGACCTTCTCGAAGATCTGATCGTTGACCGCCATCGCCGGCGCAAGATCGCAGCGTCCCAGACACGAGACGTGCTTGACGTTGACGTCCTGTCCCTGAAAGCGCGACGCCAGGCGCTCCCGAAGATCGTTGCCGCCATGACGATGACAGGCCATGTCGCCGCAGACGCGCACTTCGGCGCGCGCGGGCGGCTTCAGGAAGAAATGCGGATAGAAGCTCGCGACCGCCTGCAGACGGAACAGCGGAAGGCGAAGCCGGTCGGCGAGCGTGCGCAGCTCGCTCTCCGGCAGATAGCCGTGCGTCCGCTGGATGCCGCGGAGTTCATCGAAAACTGGAGAGGTGGGTGCGCGGCCCTGCACGGGCAACGGAATATATCAGGGAATTGGTGATATAAAACAGCCGCGATGCGCCGACTGCACCGATTTCTCCCTGGGGGCGCTGCGGCGCTGATGTTCGCCGCGGTCTTCACGAGATCGCTGAGCGCGTCGCTGCCGTCACCGATCGCGGCCGCCCGCCCGCAAGCGCCCGCGGAGGCTCCCAACTACGTCGGCCCGGGCTCCTGCAGCGCCGTCGCGTGTCATGGCGCGATTCGGCCGGCGCCCGGCGCGCGAATCCTGCAGACCGAATACAGCACCTGGATCTCGCAGGACCGTCACGCGCGCGCGACAGACGTCCTCTCGAGCATGGTCTCGCAGCGCATGGGGCGCATCCTCGGCGTCGGCAATCCCGGGCAGGCGCCGAAGTGTCTCGCCTGCCACGCGCTCGATGTGCCGATCGCCGTGCGCGGACGCAACTTCGCCACCGAAGGCGTGAGCTGCGAAGCGTGCCACGGCCCGGCGACCGGTTGGCTTGGCTACCACGTCACGAAAGACGCCACGCACGACGAGTCGGTCAGGCGCGGCATGTACGACACCAAGGACGTCGTCAAACGCACCGAGAAATGTTTGACGTGTCACCTCGGGACCGCCGACAAATTCGTCGATCACGAGATGATCGCGGCCGGACATCCCGATCTCGTCTTCGAGCTGGAGGCGTTCAGCGCCGCGATGCCGCGGCACTGGCGGGAGCCGAGCGATGCCGATGCGGATAAATCCGTGCGCACGTTCGCTGTCGGACAGCTCGTGCACCTGCGCGCGAGCCTCGATCGGCTCGCCCGCCGTGTGAAGGGTCCGATCTGGCCGGAGTATGCGGAGCTCGATTGCTTCGCGTGCCATCACAGCCTGACACGCGCGGAAGACAGCTGGCGGCAGGCGCAAGGTTACGAGAATCGCGCGCGCCCCGGACTTCCGCAACTGCAGGTCTCGCGCTATCTCACGGCCCGCCGCGTCCTCCAGGCGTACGACGCGCAAGCGGCGCCGGAGTTCGACACCGTGATGGCCAGGCTGCAGGTCGAGGCGAGCCGGCTGAAGGTGCGCGAAGACGAGGTCGCGTCGCTCGCGACGCAGGCGCGCGGGATTGTCGATCGCGGCGTCGGCAAAGCGCTCGCGTCGGCGCCGGCGCCCGAGATCGCGTCGGCGATGCTGCGCGGCCTGTTCGCCGACGCGCCGTCGCTGGCCGAACGCGGCGAGCGCGCCGCGGAACAAGCCGCGATGGCCGTCGAAACGCTCGCGACCGCGCTCGCAAAAGCGCGCGGACAGGATCCGAAGTCCATGAAGTCCATCTTCGATGAGCTCTTCCAACAGTTCGAATCGCCGTCCGCTTACGATCCGCGCAAGTTCGTCGCGGCGATGAAAAAGGCCGAATCCTCACTTCCCTCTCGCTAAACCACGACGTTCAACACAGAGCCACAGAGTTCACAGAGACGCAACGCACAGAGGATTCCATAGTCACTGAGTACGCGGACGGCACGGACACCGAGAAGAGCAGCCGTCGCGCGCCGCCCGAAGGCCTCATGATTGGCCACATTCTTCTGGGCGTGCGGGCGATTCGGCCGCCGGGGTCGGCCTGCGGCCGGCCTGGGGAGGTCGGAGTACCCGCAGACACAAACGCCGCATCCCGCATGAGGGGCGCTTGTGTCTGCGGGTACCCCGACCTCCCAGCCGCGCGGAGCGCGGCCCGGCGGCTCTCTGCCCGCGCCAGTCCGTGCCGTCCGTGTCGTCCGTGGCTGATCCCGATGAGGCCGCTGTACTGAGTTCCGGGATCGGTAGAATCGTCATGCTTCGGGCAGATCTTTGATTTGGCTCTGACGTATGCGCACGCATCCTCACTTGTACGAAATCAGCGTCTGGCCGTGGCTCGAGCGGCTATCCGCGGACGAACGGCGGCAGATCACGCTTGGCAATGTCCCCGCGGGGACGTGGGACGCGCTCGCGCGGAAGGGTATCGATTGCGTGTATCTCATGGGCGTGTGGCGCAGGAGCCCGATCGGCCGGCTCATGGGACGGACGGACGCCGGTCTCATCGGCGAGTACGATCGCGTGCTCCCCGGTTGGTCGATGCGCGACGTGCCGGGCTCGCCCTACTGTATCCAGGCCTACGAGCCGGACGATCGCATGGGTGGATGGGAGGGGCTCGATCGCGCGCGCGCCGATCTCGCGTCCCGCGGCATCGGCTTGATCCTCGACTTTGTGCCGAACCACACCGGGTTCGATCACGCGTGGACCCGCACCAACCCCGAGTTCTACGTTCAAGGCACACTCGACAACTACCGCCTCGAGCCGCATCTCTTCCATCCGATCGAGGACGGCGATGTCGTGCGCTTCTTCGCCTGCGGACGCGACCCGTTCTTTCCACCGTGGAGCGACGTCGCGCAGCTCAATTACTTCAATCCCGCGACGCGCGAGGCGATGATCGGCGTCCTCTCGACGATCGCGCGCCACTGCGACGGCGTGCGCTGCGACATGGCGATGCTGGTGCTGAACGACGTGTTCGCGCAGACGTGGGCCAAGCGCGTCGATCTTCTCTGGGCCGCACCGTCAGGGGAGTTCTGGCCGGAGGCGACGCGGCGCGCGCCGATGACGTATCTCGCGGAGGTGTACTGGGACCGCGAGTACCAGCTCCAGCAGCAGGGATTCGATTACACGTACGACAAGCGCCTGCTGGATCGCCTTCACCACGGGCACGCACATGAGGCGCGCGGGCACCTGCAGGCCGATCCCGCCTACAGCGCGAAGCTCGCGCGCTTTCTCGAGAACCACGACGAGGCGCGAAGCGGGCCGCAGTTCGGCGATCGGATTCACGCGGCGGCGGCTCTGACGTTCACGCTGCCCGGCCTCCGGTTCTTCTTCGACGGACAGTTCGAGGGCGCGGACGTCCGGCCGCCCGTGCAGCTCGGACGCTGGCCCGCCGATCCGGATCGCGCGGACATCCGCGATCTGTACGCGCGGCTCCTCCGCACCATCAACGCGCCGCTCTTCCATGACGGCTCCTGGAGACTGCTGGACGTCGGCGCCGCCGCCGATGCGACCAATGACGATCTGATCGCCTGCTCCTGGCGACGCGGCAATGAGATGGCGGTGATCGCGGCCAACATCACCGGCCACGAAGCGCAGGGGCTGGTCCAGATCGGCGATCTGACGGCAGCAGACCGTTTCGTTCTGGAAGATCAGCTGGCGCCCCGATCGTACCCGTGCACGCGCGCGGATCTCGCCAATGGACTGTTCGTTCGCTTGCCGTCAGGCGACGCTCACCTGTTTCTGGTCAAAGCTGTCTAGTGGCCCGTATCGACTGAATCACTACCAGGCGCGGGCCGGTCACGCCCGGACTCACGCCGAGGCACGCAGGAGAGTTACGTAGAGATTCTCATCCTGGTGTGATGGCAATCACACGGAGGGGACTGCCGCTGCCGTTGACAATCTTGAGCGGCGCCGCAATCACGATCGCACCCGTCGGTGGCAGCTGATCGAGGTTGCACAGGCTCGCAAGCCCGAATTTGCCCGCACCGTGCATCGTCGCGTGATTTGGAAACGGTGGATTGAACGTGCCCGCCTGGCCCGCGTCGGTACCGATCGTCTCGACGCCGACGCCCAGCACGTTCCGGACCTCGGCGAGCACCTTCGACGTGCGCGCATCGAACCCCGGGCTGTGCGGACCGTCCTCGCGCGCGTTAATGAACGACGCGACGTCGGCCCGGCGGCTCCATCCCGTTCGCAGCAGGACCCAGGCGCCGCGCGGAATCCGCCCGTGCTCCGCCTCCCACGCTTCGAGCCGCTCGGGCGTCAGCAGGAAATCGGGATCGCGCGACACGTCGCTGGTGACGTCGATCACGCAAGCCGGCCCGATGAACCGCGACACCGGGATCGTGTCGCATGAGTTGTTCGGAAGATCCTTCCCGGTGATCCAGTGGATGGGCGCATCGAAGTGCGTGCCGGTGTGCTCGCCCATCCGGATCGTGTTCCAGTACCACGCGGGACCGTTGTCGTCGTACTTCGAGATCGCGTCGATCGTCACGCCGGGCGACGGCGCGAAGATCGGCGGCAGTCCGATCACCGGTGTCCACGGCCCGAGCGGCTGCGTCAAATCGACCATCTTCAGCGTGCCGCGATTCAGTGCATCGACCAGTTGGGTCAAGAGGCTGCTCATGGCTTCTCCCGCGTTGTCGACGCCGACGGTGTGTCCGATAGAGCAGCCGACCGCGGCGCCGCCGGTTTCCTGCCGGCGATCCATCGCTTGAAGCGAAACGCGTTTTCCGGCAGCTGTAAATCCATGCCGTAGTGATTCGGGCCTACGGCAGCGACCTTCGCAACGATCACGCTGAGATCATTTCGCGCAAGCGCATCGATCGCCGCCTCGCCGAAGGCCATCACCGAATCGACCGCGGCAACACGCTCAATGCCAGCGCCTCGCGCCATCGCCGCGAGATCCGTGATCCCCGACGTGGTGTGCGAGTCGAATCCTCCGGTCGAGAGCAGGCTACCGTTGTCGAAGATGAAGTGGACGAGATTCCGCGGCCTGTATCGCGCGAGCGTCGCGAGTGTGCCGAGGTTCATCAGTACCGAACCGTCGCCATCGAGGACGACAATCTTCTCGTGCGACAGGTGCGACGCAAGCCCCAGGCCGATCGAAGACGCCAACCCCATCGCGTGCTGCAGATAGAAGAAGTTGTCCTTGTGCCCGAGATCGTAGAGCTCCTGCGCGCACGCGCCCATGATCGTGACGACGACTCTGTCATCCAGCTCCGGATAGAGCATCCCGATGCACTCCGCGCGCGTCATTTCTTACCGAGGGGCTTTTGCCCCTCGGACTCCCCTACACGCTCGCTCGCGGGCACCCGCTGCGCGGCCCACTCCGCTCGCGTGGCTCACTCGCCCCGCTCGTTCGCTCTTCATAACGCCTCTTCCATTAGGTCGCGCGTGAGGAGTAGCGCGACCGGCGACAGCGAGCTTTGCGAGAGCGTGTAGGCCTCGCGAATCTGTCGCCCGACCTCTTTCGGACTACGCGCGTACTCGAATGGGATATTCAAAGCCCGCAGCACGCCTTCGGTGACGATGCCGCCACGCGTGTGCCATGGATACGGCTCGCCCCAGTGGCCACGGAGCGCAATCAGCATGCACAAGGGAATTCCGTACAGCATGGCGAGCGAGACAATGCCGTTCATTGCGGCAAGGAACCCGTGGTTCTGCATGAGCAGGATATGCCGCTCGCCGGCGAAGTACGCACCCGCGGCGATGCCAATCGCCTCTTCCTCCTTCGCGACCTGGATCAGCCTCACGTCGGGATCCCTTTCGGCGTGCTGCAGCAGCAGCCCCAGCCACGTCTCGGGCAGCGCCGAGAGCGACGTGATGCCGGCGTCCTTGATGCCCTGGAAGACGATCTTCGAGTTCTCGTAGGAGACGGACATGAACGGCCGGTGATTGTAACTCTTCTGTGACGGGACGGCTGTCAGGGGATGGAGGTACGGTGGCGGTGTGACTGCCTCAGCAGCAGGTACGCGATGTTGAGGACGAGGAGGTACACGACCCCGCTTGCGAAGGCGAAGGGTGAATCCCACCACGTCTTCAGGATCGACAGGACGATCAGGACGAATCCGATCGCCGATCCCGCCGCGCCGAGCGGCGATCGCATCGGCAGCGTGGCCAGCTCGCTGACGCTCACGGTGCGACGAAACCGCACGTGAGATGCGAGCGAGACGAGCCAGGAAAGCAGCAGGCCAAAGAGCGCCGCGTTCAGGATCGACACAAACGCTTCCTGCGGCGCCCACCGTTCGAGCACGAGAGCGAGGACGATGGCGGACGAGGAGGTGATCACGGCAGGCATCGGCGATCCGGCACGATTGAGTCTGCCGAGCGCCGGGGGGGCCCAGCCGTTGCGCGCAAGCGAAAAGAGCATACGCGACGCAGCGTAGAGCGCGGCGTTCGCACCCGAGAGAGCGGCGGTCAGAACGACGAAGTTCATGACGTGGCTGGCGCCGGGAATCCGCACCGTCCGGAACACCGTGACGAACGGCGACTCGCCCACGCCGGCATGGTTCCACGGCATCACGCCGGTGAGCACAACGATCGCCCCGAGGTACACCACCGCGAGCGTCGCGAACGTCAGCCGCGTCGCGCGCGCGATCGCTTGCGTTGATCGCGACTCGCCGCTCGTCACGGCCACGAACTCGACGCCCGCGAAAGTGTAGAGCGCGAATGGCGACGCGAGCAGTGTCGCCAGCGCGCCGTTTGGAAAGAACCCGCCGTGCGCCGTGTACTGCGGCGCCGTCCTGCCGCTCAGCATCAGCACGGCGCCGAGGACGATGAAAGCGGCGATGACGACGACTTTGATCATCGCAAACCAGTACTCGAAGCGGCCATAGTGATGGACGCCGAGGAGGTTCACCCCGAGCAGCAGCAGCGATGCCATCGCGATCCACGCAAGTGCGGGGACCGCCGGAAACCAGAACGCCATGTACGTGGCGGACGCGACCATCTCGGCGCCGATTGAGATCGCGATCGCGGCCCAGTATCCGGCGCCGGACAGAAACCCCGCCCATTCGCTCAGATAGAGTTCGCCGTAGAGCCGGAACGATCCAGCGGCCGGATGGCGGCTCGCGAGCTCGCCGAGGGCGAGCGTGACCGTCCAGGTGATGAACGCCGCGAGCCCGAAGGTGAGGATGACCGCCGGTCCGGCGGCTTCGATTGCCGCCGCAGATCCGAGCAACAGCCCCGTGCCGATCGATCCGCCGACGGCGACCATGGCCATCTGACCGGCCGTGAGCTGGCGCTGCAGTCCCTCCTCGCACGGGGCCGGTTCGAGGGTCTGCACGACGAAGGTATATCAGAGACGGCGACCGGCGCTGTACAGGACCTGACGACGAGAGTTGGCTGTGGGGTCACCTCGTTAGATTTGTGGGTGCGGCGTCTCGAGATGGCCGGCTCATCTCCGCTGTCGCTCGAAGAAGGCCCAGATCATGTCCGGTCCATTCGGTTCCTTGGGCCACGGGCATTGGGATAGACGACCGCAAAACCATGTGAGTCGGCAGTGCGATCGAACCCATATCCCGTTTCTATCCGCTCCGTTTTCCCCAGATCGGATAGGTCGAGATAAAAGGAATGGAAACTAGAGAAAGCCATTAATCAGCCACGTTCCGTGTTCCTTCAGCACATCCAAAGCCACGGTGGGCGTCGCCACAGGCGGATCCTGTCCCAGTTGCCAAGGCGCGACGCCGCACGCGTACGCGACCGTATAGGTCGCGCGGATTTCGTTGACGAACTGGATGTCGATGTTGGAAATGGCGCAGACAACCGTGCGGTCGCGCACGTCCGACCGGCTGCTCTTGGCCCTCTTTGCCGCGATGGTGTAAAGCGTCCCCGTATCGTGCCTGAGATCGTGGTGGATGGCCGCGCGCTCGACGACGGCGCGCTCGGAGCTTATCGGCTCCGTCGAGAGGCACCCACCGGGCACCATTGCCACTGCCAGCGCGGTCAGCAGCCGTCGCGTCGCAGCGATCTTTCTCATTCGTCCCTCATTCCGCGCGTCGCCCAGCGGTGGACGATATAACGCAAGACGAGTGCCGCAGAAGCGACATCACTGTGGCTGTGCGGAGATCTCGCGACGCTGGGGCACATTGCAATTCCGGGTCTGACTGACGGATCTGTTGGTTGCCCTGGCGGGATGAACCACACCCACACCGGGTATCCGGACACGAATGCCTCGGGGAACACCACGAGGTTCGCTCCGTCCCGGCCGGCCTCTTCGATGAGTGCACACGCTTTGTCGCGCGTCCGCTCCAAATCGAGATACACAGGGCAAGCCTGGACAGCGGCAACTCGAAAGGATTCAGAATGTGTCACGTTGGCTTGCAGCGGTCACTTCGAGAGATCGACGATCCACTGAGGAAGGGCCGGTTCTTTGCGCGTCCGGTCCGGCAGGTGCTTCGTCACGCGCCACCGATGCAGCCACGATGGGCCGTCCGGTCCGGCGTAGTCGTCTGGTGTCCGATACACCGGATCCTTCATCGCGTCGCCAAGCGTGACGAAGCGGTACCCGCGGCGCTCGAGACGCGTGAGCAGCGCGTCGAGCACGTCGGTGTGCAGATCGTTCGAGTGGATCAGCAGGACCTGCGGGATCTCGCGTCCGAAATCCTCCTTGGCCAGCGTTTCGAACCACGCCAGCATCGTATCGGCGTAATCCAGGTACGCGTCGCGGACGCGCGAAACGATCGCCTCGTCGTGTGCCGCCTTCGCCTTCGCATACACCGGTGAAAAGACCCAGTCGCCGACGATCGCCGTGACCGGCGCCACACGGTAGCCGCGGATCGCCAGGAACTTGTTCAGCGCCGCCTTGGTTTCCTTCGTCGGACCGGTGTGCAGGTACGGATGGCGGAACCACTTGACCGTCGAGTGCCCGCGCATCAGCCGCGTATACGTCTTCTCGCCGCGGATCACGTTGTTCTCGTATCGCCGCAGCGGCACATTGTTGATGTCGATGTGGCTGTAGGTGTGGTTGCCGAGCGTCACGCCCGCGTCCACCCACGCGCGCAGCAGCGCGACGCGCTCGGGGACCAGGTGAATGCCCTTGTACAGCTTCTGCTCGTTGACAAACGCAACGGCGGGCGCGTGATGTGCCTTCAACACCCGCAGGATCGATTCCGTCGTCCGGCGCGCGCCCTCGAGATCGGCGGCTCCCTCGGATTTTGGCAGATCGTCGAAAGTCAGCGCCATCGTTCGCGACATCTGCGCCGAGACGGCCCACGGCTTCATCACGAAGATCACAAAGATCACCAAGGTCACAAAGAGATATGACCGGTAGATCTTTGTGATCTTTGTGGCCTTTGTGACCTTCGTGAATCGATGCCGTGGCACGTGTCACCCGCCAAACAGATTTTTCAACACGAACGTCACGTTCGCCGGACGCTCGGCGAGCCGCCGCATGTACCACGGAAACCAGTAGTCGCCGTAGCTGATGAGCACGCGCAGACGCTTGCCGCTCTGCGCGAGACGCTGCTGTTGCCCGCGCTGGATGCCGTAGAGCATCGCATACTCGTACGCGGACGCCGGCACGTTGCGCTCTTCGATAAATGCGGTGAGGCGATCGGCGAGAGCGACGTGGTGCGTCGCGATGTGCAGCAGCGTCCCTGCCTTCTGTGCGTCTTCGGCGAGAAGCCGCGTGCACAGCTTGTAATAGTTCCCGTCGACGTCGGCCTTCTTTGGATACGCGACGTCCGGCGCCTCGAGATAGGCGCCCTTGACGATGCGGATCGCGGGACCGAGGGGGATGAGATCTTCGACGTCCTTCACCGTCCGGTACAAATACGCCTGCAGCGCGATGCCGACGCCCTTGTAGCGCTCCCCGCTCTTCCGGAACAGCTTCAGCGTGGGATCGACGTACGGGGAGTTCTCCATGTCGATCCAGACGGGCACATTACCGAGGCGCCCGGCCTTTTCACAGATGCGATCGAGGTTGCGCTGGCACTGGTCCGCGTCGATATCGAGGCCCAGTTGCGTCGGCTTGACGGAGATCTGCGCGTCGAGACCGGCGGCCTGCACCTTGTCGAGCACGTCGAGATAGTGCTGCGTGACCTGTTCCGCCTCGTCGATTCGCGTGACGCCCTCGCCGAGGCGCGTGAGGATCGTGTTGATGCGCTGCGGCTTCAGCGTCGCGGCCGCCGCGAGCGCGTCTTCGACGGTCTCGCCAGGCATGAACGCGGATACGGATCGGCGGATGAACGCGCGCTTGGTCGCCTGCTCGCGCAGGAACGTCGACGTCGACATCGCGAGAAGAACTTTACGCATCAGCGACATGTCACCTGTCCTTCCGCCTGAAGGTGGAAGATCCCCAATCTAGAGCACACTTCGGATCAATCCACCGTCAACCTGCACGGTGGCACCTGTCATGTACGCGGCGGCGTCCGATAGAATGAACGCCGCCACGCGGCCGTACTCGGGCGGCTCTCCGTAGCGGCCCATCGGAATCGTCCCCATGGATTTCGCCTTCGCCTGTTCAGGCGTCACGCCCTGCTTCTTCGCCGCGATTTCGTCGAGTTGTTTGATGCGATCGGTATCGATCCGGCCGGGAATGATCTGGTTGACGCGGATGCGGTCGCTCGCGAGCTCCAGCGCGAGGGTCTTCGACAGCGCGGAGACCGACGCGCGCAGGACGGTCGAGAGCCCCAGGTTCGGGATCGGCTCTTTCACAGACGCGGACGTCGACATCAGGATCGATCCGCCGCCGCGCTGTTTCATCGACGGCACCGCCGCGCGCACCATCCTGAGCGTGCTGAGGAGGAGCAAATCGATCGCGTTCTGCCACGCCACATCGTCGAACGAAATCGCCGCGCCGGAAGGCGGACCGCCCGAGTTGGTAAACAGCAGATCGACGCCCCCAAAGCGCTCGATCGTCTTCTGACCCCACGCGGCAATCTGATCGGCGCGGCGGACGTCGACCGGCGTCGCCAGCACCGTCGCGCCGGCGGCGGACAGGCGTTTCGCGGCCTCGTCGATGGAGGCCTGGTTGCTCGACGACACCGAGACCGATGCGCCTTCCCGTGCGAGCGCCTCCGCGACGGCAAAGCCGAGCCCGCGGCTCGCCCCGCCGATCATCGCGATCTTTCCCTTCAGACCGAGATCCATTCCATGCCTTTCTGCGAGGTGACCCACGCCAGCACGCGGTCGAGGGCCTGCTTCGTGGCTGCATCCAACCCGCCCGCGGGCGCCCGTGTCGCCGCGCTTGCCAGCGCGCCGCGGCGCTGGAGCACGGCCTTCCTGATCGCCATGCCGATGCCTTCCTGGAACTCGAACCGCACCAGCGGGACGGCGCGGTAAAAGACATCCGCCGCCGCGTCGACCTCGCCCGCGCGCCAGTGCGCCATGATCCGTACGAGGATTTCCGGAAACGCAAAGCCGGTCATCGCGCCGGTTGCCCCGGAAAGAAGTTCCTCGAGCAGAAACACGCCACCAAGGCCGCCGAAGATCTGGACGGGCGTGCCGGCCGACGCCTCGAGGATGCGCGCGGTCTTGAACGGCGTCGGCGGATCCTCGAGCTTGATCGTCCGCGCCGACGGAATTTCTTTCGCGATCCGGGCGAGAAGGGCCGGCTCCATCGCGAAACCGGTCATCGGCGGATAGTCCTGCACGACGATCGGCAGATCCACAGCGTCGGCGAGTGCCTTGTAGTGACTCACGACCGCCCCTGAATTGAGCTTCGGCATCCGCGGGGGACTGACCATGACGGCCGCCGCGCCGAGATCCCTGGCCTGACGGCTGTAGCTGATGCAGGTGCGCGTGCCTTCGGCCGACGTTCCCGCAATGATCGGCACGCGGCCCGCTGCATGCCGTACGACGACCTGGAGCACCTTCGCGCGCTCGTGCTCTTCGAGCCGCGCGACCTCGCCGGTGACGCCCAGCGCCGTCAGGCCGTTCACGCCCTTGCTGATAAAGAGATCGACCACGCGGCGCTGGCTTGCCTCGTCGAGATCGCCGGAGTCCGTAAATGCCGTTGGGATAATGGAATAGACGCCTTCGAACGCCATAAAGTACCGAATCATATGTCACGATAAAGAAGATCATGAAATCCACTCTTGCGGCAGCGCTCGCACTGGCGTGTGTGCTGGCGGCTGGCTGCGATCTCCTGAACACCAACAAAGACACGTCTTCGACCCCCACCTCGCCGTCGACGCCGACAGCGTCGCTGGACGCTTTTGCGGGAACCTGGCAATCGGTGACCGCATCGACGCCCGCGACAGGCTGCGGGAACCTGAAGTACACGGTGACGCCGGTCAGCTCTTCGAGCGCCAACGTCACGTTCACGGCGACCTGTGCGAGCAACATTACTGTCACGGGTTCGGGGTCAGGGACGCTGTCCGGCTCGACCATCAACTGGAGCGCGACCGGACTGGTCGGTCAGGGCGGCGTGAACTGTCCGTTCAGCTTCAGCAACAGCAAGGCAACGCTCGGCACGGACGGGAACATCGTCGTCGCCTACTCGGGCACGGTGTGCGGTATACCCGTGAGCGGGACGGAGACGGTCAAGAAATAGGGTCACCAGTAAGCCCGACCTTCAGGTCGAGCGTGCCCAAACGAGCGTGTTGCTGATTTCAGCCCGCCCGACCTGAAGGTCGGGCCTACTGGCGGCCAACCATCCAGCCGCAGCCCCCGTCAAATCTGCGAGGCTACGCCGTCCCGATGTCCGACACCCGCGATGCTCTGCGGGGCCTGAAGGCCACGCCCATCGTTTCTGCTGTCGCTATCCTCTCCCTGGCGCTGGGAATCGGCGCCAATACTGCCATCTTCTCGATCGTCAACGCCGTCATGCTGCGGTCGCTCCCGGTCAAGAACCCGCAGCAGCTCGTGCAGGTCCTGGCGGGGCCGACGCGGACGTCGTGGAGCAATCCGCTGTGGGAGCAGCTCCGCGACCGCGACCGCCAGCTGTTCGACGGCGCGTTCGCCTACACGACGCAGCGCTACAACCTCGCCCCCGGCGGCGAGGCGCGGATGGTGAACGGCCTGATGGCGAGCGGCAAGTTCTTCGAGGTCCTCGGCGTCCCCGCCATTCTCGGCCGGACCTTTACGCCCGACAACGACATCCGGAGGGGCGCCGGCACGGAAAATCGCCAGGTCGCCGTCATCAGTTATGCGTACTGGCAGCGCCAGTATGGCGGCGCGAGCGACGTGCTCGGCAAGACGATTGAGCTCGACCGGGTTCCGTTCGCCATCATCGGCGTCACGCCGCCGGAGTTCACGGGCCTGGACCAGGGGCAATCCTACGAAGTCGCGATTCCGCTGGCAAACGAAGTGCTGATGCGCGGCAGCGAGAGAGAAAGCGCCATGGATCAGCGGAGCTGGTGGTGGATTCGCGTCATGGCGCGACTGAAGTCCGCCGACTCGATGGATCGCGCGATCGCCGCCCTGCGCGGCGTTCAGCCGCAGATGCGTGCGGCCACGATCCCCCCCAACTATCGTCCGAAGGATCTCCCCAGCTACCTGAAGGATCCGTTCACCCTGCGCGCGGCTGCCAACGGGCCCAATAGCCTCGGGCGCCAGTACAAGGATCCGCTCTACATCATCATGGCCGTCGTCGTGCTGGTCCTCCTGATCGCCTGCGCGAACATCGCGAACCTGCTGCTGGCACGGGCGAACGCACGGCGCCACGAGCTGAGCGTGCGCGTCGCGCTCGGCGCGTCGCGGTGGCGGATCGCGCGGCAGCTCCTGGCGGAGAGCGCCCTGCTCGCCTTCTGCGGGACGCTGCTCGGCCTGGCGTTCGCCCAGTGGGGCGCGCGCCTCCTCGTGCTCGAGATGTCAGGCCCCGCCACCGCCAGCGCGCTGAACGTGGGACTGGACTGGCGAGTGCTGCTCTTCACGGCGGCCATCGCGACGACGACGGCGCTGCTGTTCGGGATCGTTCCGGCCATGCGGTCGACGCGCGTATCGCCAAACGAGGCCATCAAGGAGCAAGGGCGATCGATCGTCGGCGAATCGCGCTTGGGCTTCGGCAGCATGCTCGTAGTCGCCCAGGTAGCACTCTCACTGGTGCTGATCGTCGGCGCGGGACTGTTCATGCGCACCTTCTCGACATTGTCGAAGGTCCGCCTCGGCTTCGAACCGAATCCGCTCCTCCTCGTGAGCGCCAACGCCAAGCGGAGCACGATCGATCCGGCCGCCCGCGCCGCCCTGTACGAGCGCCTGCGCGAGGCCGCCGCCTCGGTGTCCGGCGTCCGGAGCGCGGCGCTGCAGAACATTACGCCGCTCACGGGCAGCCAATGGGACACGCTGATCGAGAACCCCGAAGGGATGTCGCTGCCGGAAAGCGAACGGGACGTCTACATGAACGAGGTCAGCCCCGGGTTTTTCGTGACCTACGGCACGCCGATCGTGGCCGGGCGTGATTTCAGCGCGCAGGACACGCTCGCCTCTCCGCGCGTCGTCATCGTCAACGAAACGTTCGCAAAGAAGTACTTCAAGGACAAGAATCCGATCGGACGCCGGGTCCGCAATGATCCCAGTCCGGGTGAGACCCCGCCGTGGAGGGAAATCATCGGCGTGGCGCGCGACGCGGTGTACGACTCCTTACGCGGTGCGATCCCACCGACGATGTACCAGAGCTGGGCGCAGGAGCCGAAGCCCGGCCCGGGCGTCACCATCGCGGTGCGGGCGGCGTCCGGATCGCCGGCGCTGCTGACGCGTGGTATCGCGGACGCGCTGAGCCGCGTCGACGGCGACGTGACCCTGACGTTCAAGCCGTACATGGAGACGGTGCGCGCGGCAACCGTCCAGGAGCGCGTCATCGCGATGCTGTCGGCATTCTTCGGCGGACTCGCGCTGCTGCTGGCCGGCATCGGCCTCTACGGCGTCATGTCGTATGCGGTCAGCCGCCGCCGGACGGAGATCGGCATTCGCATGGCGCTCGGCGCCGGTCCCGCGGGCGCGGTCAGGCTGATCCTCCTCCGCGTGGCCGTGCTCGTGGGATTGGGCGCGTGTTGACATCGATTGGCGCAATAGCCGGATGGCTTCCCGCGCGCAGCGCCGCGCGCATCGATCCAGCCCGGGTCTTGAGAGAAGGTTAACCAGTTGGCGCGGCATTTATGTCGCGCGTACAGGAGCAGCCACGCGGATGACCGATCTTCGCGACGCAATCCGTGCGCTCCGCTCCACGCCGATCGTCACGACGGTCGCGATCCTGTCGCTCGCGCTGGGCATCGGCGCGAACACGGCGATGTTCTCCATCCTCGACAGCCTGTCTCAGTTGCACCCGGCAGAAACACACGAGGTGGTCGGCTACGCCCAGGATGCGGTATATCGGAATCTTCGACAGACGGTGCCGCCGACGATCTTCATTCCATACGAGCAGTTCTCAGAGCACTCCACGGGCCTGAACTTCAGCCTGCGGTCGGCATCTGGCTCGCCGGCGCTGCTCACGCGTAGCGTCGCAGACGCTTTCACTCGCGTCACGCCCGATCTGTCGCTCACGATTCGAATGCTGTCAGAGCAGGTCGCGAATTCGCTGATTCAGGAGCGGCTGCTGGCGATACTCTCGGGATTCTTCGGCGCGCTCGCGCTGCTTCTCGCGGCAATCGGCCTCTATGGCGTGACCGCCTACGCGGTCGCACGGCGGCGAACGGAGATCGGCATCCGGATGGCGCTTGGCGCCGCTCCTGCGGGTGTCGTCCGCCTCGTGCTGCAACGTGTGGCCGCGCTCGTCGCGGCCGGCATCATCGCCGGTGCGGTGGCGACGGTCTGGGCCTCGAAGTTTGTGGCGACGCTCCTCTTCGAACTTCAGCCGCACGATTCCGCGACGCTCATCGGCGCGACCGCCATCCTCACGACGATCGCCATGGCCGCCGGCGCTGTCCCGGCCTGGCGCGCCTCACGCATCGATCCCGCGCGCGCACTCCGAGACAGTTAACTGCCTGCCGCACGCCGCCTCCTGCCTCCTGCCTCCTGTCTACCACCACCACAGCGCTCGCGTCGGCCGCCGTCCGCGCTGATACCCGCGGCATCCTGAGCGGCACGCGGCAGCGCGGCGCACGTCACGAGGACCGCGAACGCAAGACGGACACCGGGGCCCAGATGGCTGCCCATGGGCGAGCGATACTAGTCCCGTGGTGACCCGCTTCGCGCCGGCGCCCACCGGCTGGCTCCATCTCGGCCACGTGCTGAATGCCGAATACGTCTGGGGTTTTCTCGGGCCTGCCTCGCCGAGGCTGCCGGAGCAGCGACGGCGGGTGTTCCTTCGCATTGAGGACCACGATCGCGAGCGGTGCCGGCCGCAATACGAAGCCGGGATTCTCGAGGATCTCGAGTGGCTCGGCTATCGGCCGGACTTCCCTCTCGTTCGCCAGAGCGAGCGCGACGCCGTTTATTGCGACGCGGTCGACGCTCTCGCGCGCCAGGGGCTGGTCTATGCGTGTGATTGCAGCAGGAAGGCGATCGAGACACGCGCGGCGAATCGCCAGGCGCGGAGAGTCACGGCGCCGCAGGAGATCTGGTACTCAGGCCGTTGCCGCGATCGCAAGGTGCCGCTCGTCGACGGCGTGGGCTGGCGTGTCCGCCTCGATCCGGGCTTCGAGCGATTCATCGATGAAGCGCTGGGACCGCAGGAACAGGATCCGTCCGAGCAGTGCGGTGACGTCCTGATTCGGGACCGCGTGGGCAACTGGACCTATCAGTTCGTCGCGGCGGTCGACGATTTCCGCCAGGGCATCGACCTGGTGATCCGCGGCGTCGATCTCCTGCCTTCCACCGGCCGCCAGATCCGGCTCGCGCGACTGCTCGGCCGCGAGCGTCCCGCGGTCTTCCTTCATCATCCGTTGATCATGAAATCGCCAGACCAGAAGCTCAGTAAGTCCGACGGCGATACCGGCATCCGCAACCTCCGCGCCCGCGGCTGGACGCCGGAACAGGTGAAAGCCGCCGTTCGCGCTCCGCGCCTCGGACCTCGCGCCTCGGACGTATAATCACCCCTTCATGACCAATCAGACGACCACGGCGACCGAGACGGCGCGCGGCGCCAGCGCCGAAGTGCTCCAGAACTATGTCGGCGGACGATGGGTCGCGTCGCAGGCGCGGGAATTCGTGAACGTCCACAACCCGGCGCTCGGGGAGGTCATCGCAAAGACGCCGCTGTCGACCCGCGCCGATCTCGACGCCGCAGTGCAGGCGGCCGCGAAGGCGTTCCCGGCATGGCGCGACACGCCCGTCGTGCTGCGCGCGCGCGCGATGTTCAAGTTCGTCGCCCTGCTCGAGCAGCACGTCGAGGAGATCGCCCGCATCTGCACGACCGAGCACGGCAAGACGATCGACGAGTCGCGCGGCAGCGTGCGGCGGGGCATCGAGTGCGTCGAGGTCGCGTGCGGCGCGCCCTCGTTGATGATGGGCTACAGCCTCGAGCAGATCGCCACCAACGTCGACTCCAGCGTCTTCCGCCAGCCGCTCGGCGTCGTCGCGGCGATCACGCCGTTCAACTTTCCAGCGATGGTGCCGCTCTGGTTCCTGCCGTTCGCCGTGGCGACCGGCAACTGCATCATCATCAAGCCGTCCGAACAGGTGCCGCTCTCCGCGAGAGCCCTCTTCAAGCTGCTGGAGCAGTGCGATATTCCCCCAGGCGTGATCAATCTCGTCAACGGCGGCCGCGAGGTGGTCGAGGCCATCTGCGATCATCCGGGCATCCGTGCGGTCTCGTTCGTCGGCTCGACGCCCGTCGCGAGGGCCGTCTATCAGCGCGGGACGCACGCCGGCAAGCGCGTGCAGGCGCTCGGCGGCGCGAAAAACTTCGTCATCGTGATGCCCGACGCCAATTTCGAGAGATCGATCGACATCATCACCGAGTCGTTCTATGGGTGCGCGGGCGAACGCTGCCTGGCGGGCAGCGTACTGGTCCCCGTCGGGGACGCGCACAAGGAGGCGCGCGACCGGCTCGTCGCGTCCGCGCGAAGCCTCAAGGTCGGCGACGGCCTGCAGCCGGGCGTCAGGATGGGTCCCGTCATCAGCGGCACGCACCGCGATCGCGTGAAGCACTACATCGACCAGGGCGTCAAGGAAGGCGCCAAGCTGGTGCTCGACGGACGCGGCGTGCACGTGGACGGCCGCGAGGAGGGCTTCTTCCTCGGCCCCACGATCTTCGACGAGGTCTCGCCGAAGATGAAGATCGGCCACGAGGAGATTTTCGGGCCGGTCGCGTCGATTCACGCGGTGAAGGATCTGGATGAAGCGGTCGCGCTGATGGAGTCGCATCCGAACGCGAACGCGACGTCGATCTTCACGTCCAGCGGCAAGGCCGCGCGCGAGTTCGCGCGGCGGTCCACCGCGTCGATGGTCGGCGTCAACATCGGCGTCGCCGCGCCGATGGCGTACTTCCCGTTCGGCGGCGCGCGCGACAGCTTCTTCGGGGACCTGAAGGTCCACGGGCGCGACGCCTTCGAGTTCTACACGGACAAAAAGGTCACGATTACGCGGTGGTTGTAATTCACATGTGGAGGTGGACAGTGTCGTATCGATTCGTCTCGGCATGCGGCGTCGTGGGTCTCTGTCTCGCGGTTGGCTCCGTCGCGCTGTTGTCCGCGCAGGCCACACAGGGCGCGAAAAAGCCGGCCGCGGCATCCAAAGTCGGTATGGTGAAACCTCCGTCGACGGACGCGGAGAAAATCAAGAGCGCGATGTCGGCCGCGCCGGCCGCGGTTGCGAAGGACGCAACCATCATGGACATGCCCTCGATGAAGGTGCTGCGCAAGGGCACCAACGGCTGGACGTGCATTCCTGACGGGCCGTCGCCCGGCGTCGATCCCATGTGCCTGGACGCGAACGGCATGTTGTGGGCCGACGCATGGATGCACCACAAGGATCCACCGAAGGACAAGCTGGGATTCGGCTACATGCTGATGGGCGGATCCGATGCGAGTAACACCGATCCGTTCGCCACCGAACCGAAGCCAGGGGCGCGGTGGGTCGACACGGGCCCGCACGTCATGGTCATGAACATCGGCGAGAAGTTCGCCGGTTATCCGACGACCTCGGCGAATCCCAAGGTCCCCTACGTCATGTTCCCGGACACGCCGTACGCGCACCTGATGCTCCCCGTCAAGTAGCGCCGACCTTCAGGTCTGGCGATCTCACGCCTTGGACGCGGCGGCTTCGGCCGCCGCGTAGCCTTCCGGCGCGTCCTTCCCGCCGAAATACTCCTTCGCATCCGGTCGCTTGATCTCGCTGTGCGCGACGATGCGATCGCGGCGAAGGCCGCGGAAGTCGTCCAGCGAATACCAGCCCTTGTCGGCATGTTTGTCGAGGAAAGCCTGCATCCCCGCCAGCAGCCCCTTGATGACGTTGGGCCCGATCGCATGATCGAGCATCGCGGCGGTGCAGACCTGCGCCGTCCCGCAGCCGAGTAGAAAATAGTTCAGCGCCTGCGAGAAATCCGAGATCCCTCCGATTCCCGAGAAGCTCTTGTCGGGAAACGCGGTGGTCATCTGCGCCATCTTCGCCATCGATAGCGGCAGGATCGCGGGTCCGCCCAGACCGCCGTACGAGACCTTGCCTTCAACGTTGACCTCGAATTCGAGCGACTCGGGATCGATCGGGGGCAACGACGTGAACGTGTTCGACGACGAGATCGCGTCGGCGCCCGCCGTGAACGCCGCCTCGGCCTCCTTTGCGATATTCGTCGTCGTTGGCGTCAGCTTCACCCAGACCGGCCGCTTCGCGACTTCCTTTACCGCGCGCACGACGGTGTCGATCAACTGGACGTTCTTGCCGATGTTCGACCCCATGTCGACGCGGTCCATGTGCGGGCACGACAGGTTCAGCTCGAAGGCATCGACGCCCTGTTCCTGGCACGCGACGGCGAGCTCGCGCCAGTGGTTCAGTTCCTTTTCGTCCTCGGAGCCGGCCATGATCGAGGCGACGAGCACCTTGCGCGGAAACGCGTCCTTGATGCGGCGCAGGCGCGGCAGCCACCAGTCGACCGGCTTATCGGAGATGAGCTCCCAGTTCCAGGACGAGTGGAGCGCCGCGTTCGGCCGCTTCTCCATCGAGATCCGGTAGCTGTCAGAGTTGGACCGCACGAACTTCGTTTTCGGCCCCTTGACGTTGATGACCGGGTGCATCCCAATCGTCTTGACGACCACGCCGCCCCATCCGGCCTCGAACGCTCGAAGGATGTTCGAATCCGACTCGGTCGGCGGCGCCGAGGCGAGCAGAAATGGATTCTCGAAGTCGATGCCTGTAAACCGGGTCGCAAGGGTCGTTTTCATAGTGCCCCCAGGGGTGCAGATGATACTCCCTATCAGGAGCGTCGGCGACTAACGCTGGAACGCGTACGACAGCTTGACGAAGAACTGCCGATCCAGCGGCGCGAGCCGCCGCTGATCCGCGAGCTCGCGATCGTCCCCGTAGCCGACGAACATCACCGATTGCCAGTTCAACTTGTATGCGAAGAGCGCAGAGCCGCTGAAGTCGGCGGAGCGGCGATCGATGGCCGCCGTGAACAACGATGGATCGCGTGTGGTCGCCACGTACTGCCCGATGACACGGACGAACATCCGTGAGGTGAACGTATAGGTGCCTTTCGCGCGCGACACGCGCTGCACGAACAGACGGCCGCCGACGGGACCCACGTCGACGTGCAGGGAGCGCGTGTTCTCGATCAGATCGACCGCGAAGTGGTCCGTCGGCTGGAGCGTGGCGCGGAGGTTCAGCGTCACGCCCGTGGCGGGACGCGCGTTTTCGAAATCGATGTCCTGTCCCAACGTCGAATCGACGGAAAGGAAGGCGATGCGGCGTGTCGGACTGAACTGCGCGGTGTAGCCGAACTGCTGCCGCCCGATCAGCGTCTGCCCCGCGCGCGTGCGATCGTTGGTGTAGCGAACCTGCACGAACCCATTCCAGCGCGTATCCATGCCGAAGCCCGGTTGAACGTTCTCCGTGATGACCGCGCCCGAGGATTCCGTCTGGTACTGCACGTTCAAGAACGTCCGTTGTCGGGAAATCCGCCCTTTCGGGTGCACCGACCAGCCGGTCGATCCGATGGCTTCCCGATACCCGACTTGCGGCACGAATCCGGTGTCCGCGCGGAATCCGTCGCTGACGTCGCTGTACCTGGCGAACCAATCCAGGTGCCTCGTGCTATGCGTCCAGTACGTCTGCAGCGCTCCGCCGCTGATGCCACGCCCCGTCCACTCGTCGGCGAGATCGGGGCGATTGGGCGTGCGCGTGTCGCTGAAGAGCCACTGGCCCGTGACGACGTCCGCGGCGGAGAACCGCCACTCGAAATCCGGACCGAGCACGCGGTTATGGGCGTCGCCGGTGGTCGCCTCACGATCGGTCATGAGCGCCCCGACGAACGACCGGCCGATGTCCCGTTTCGCGCGTGCCACGAACACGCGCGACGAAAAGTCCTGCGGCGCCGACGACGACCCGTTCGCGCCCGGCAGAATCTCGGTCCCGCCGCCGGCGTCTTCCGTGACGAGCGCGGTGTAACGGATGCCGGCCTCCTTTCCGGTAATTCGTGCGCCCCAGGTGGGCGCGGTAATCGTCCGCGTATACACGGCCTGAATCGGCGTCTGGAACAGATCGACGCCCTCGAGGAAGAACGGCCGCTTTTCGGGAAAGAACAGCGCGAACCGCTCGTTCGCGGAGATCTGCGCGGTATCGGATTCGATCTGCGAGAAGTCGGGCTTCACCGTCGCGTCGAGGACGATGTTGGCGTTCGGGCTGTACTTCACGTCGACGCCGCCGCGGGCCTTCGGCGCGCCATTCGTGAGCGGCGCGCCAGGAACGTCGTCGCGCGGACGTGCCGTCTCCGCCGCGCTCGCGTACGGCGCGACCACGACGTGGCCGCCGCCCGGCAGCCGCTCGAGGCCGGTGAGCGAGCTCGCGCGGCAGACGATGCAGTTGCTCCCGCGCGGCACGGGCACTGATGCGAACTGGTAGCGGAACCCCCGTGGATAGTTGCGCAGAAGGATGATTCCCCATCGCCGCGGATCGGTGTTCTTGTACCGCAATGTCGAGAAGGGAATCCGCATCTCGAGCGACCAGCCCCGCGCCGTAATCTTTGTCGCCGAGTCCCAGAAGAAGTCCGGCGACGGATTCTCGCCCGTCGCGTCGTCGGTGATGGCATCGAACTGGACGTTGTGCTGGCTGACGAAGAATTCGAGCGCGGTCCGCTTGGTGTTCAATGTGTCGAGAAAGATGCCGCCGAAATCGGTATTGCTGCCCTGGAGCGAATCGTGATCGCCGAGCGGCGCGCGAATCTTCCGCGAATCCGGATCCACGAAGTCCATGGCCACGTACAAAAACCGATCGTCGTAGGTGAGATAGCCGACGCTCTTGACGGCGGGTTCCGTGTTGTCGCCCGGCTCCACCTCGTACCATTTCTCGACCCGCGTGGCCGTGCGCCAGGCGTCGTCGGACAGATCGCCGTCGATTCGAATCGCGCCGCTGGCTCGAGTGATGTGCAGGCTGGCGGCTTCGGGCGGCGACTGGGCCCAAACGGACAGGGACGGCGCGCATGTCAGCGCCGTCAGCAAACCGACGAACCAAATCTTCATCTCCGATTTAGACGCTATCGCGCGCCCGCAGTTCGGCGGAGCGCCGCGCAAATGTGCTACTTTCCTGTCTTCCGGAGGCAAAATCCATGGCACGGACGGTACGCGGCGGGTTGATCCAGGTCAAGGCGGACGTTTCCCTCGAGGGATCGACCGATGAGGTCAAGCGCCGGATGATCGATAAGCATCTCCCCTTGATCGAACAGGCCGGCAAGAAGGGCGTCCAGGTCCTTTGTCTGCAGGAGCTCTTCTATGGCCCATACTTCTGCGCCGAGCAGAAGACGCGCTGGTACGAGCTCACCGAGCCGATTCCGGACGGCCCGACGACGAAAATGTTCCAGGACATCGCGAAACAGCTCGGCACGGTGGTCGTGCTGCCGATCTACGAGGTCGAGAACACGGGCGTGTACTACAACACCGCCGCGATCATCGACGCGGACGGCAAATACCTCGGCAAGTATCGCAAGCATCACATCCCGCAGGTCGCGCCGGGCTTCTGGGAGAAGTATTACTTCCGTCCGGGCAACACCGGCTATCCCGTCTTTCAGACGGCCGTCGGCAAAGTGGGCGTGTATATCTGCTACGACCGCCACTTCCCCGAGGGCGCGAGGATTCTGGGACTGAACGGCGCCGAGATCGTGTTCAATCCGTCCGCGACGGTCGCCGGATTATCCGAGTATCTCTGGAAGCTCGAACAGCCCGCGCACGCGGTCGCCAACGGCTATTTCGTCGGCGCGATCAATCGGGTCGGGACCGAAGCGCCGTGGAACATCGGCGAGTTCTACGGGCAGAGCTACTTCTGCGATCCGCGCGGCCGCACCGTCGCCGAAGCGTGTCGCGACAAGGACGAACTCGTCGTCGCGGATCTCAACCTCGATCTGATCAAAGAGGTCCGCGACACCTGGCAGTTCTACCGCGACCGCCGGCCGGAGACCTACGGAGCGATCACGGCGCTTTGAACTTGTCGCGCAGCGAGTGACCAATGTCCCTGCTCATCAAGAACGGCCGAATCATCACCGCGTCCGACGACTACCACGCGGACGTGTACTGCGAGAACGGCATCGTCACGGCCATCGGCAGGGATCTGCCGTCGCATCGCTACCAGGCGGAGCGCACGATCGACGCGTCCGGGCAGTACGTCATTCCAGGCGGCATCGACGTCCACACGCATCTCGATATGCCATTCGGCGGCACCACGTCGACCGACGATTTCGAGACCGGCACGACCGCCGCCGCGTTCGGCGGCACGACGTGCCTCGTCGACTTCGCGATCCAGTATCGCGGCCAGACGATGAGGCATGCGCTCGACGAGTGGATGAAGAAGGCGTCGGGAAAGGCCGTCACTGACTATTCGTTCCACATGATCGTGACGGAGCTCCCCGACGCAGGGCTCGGCGAGATGGACACGCTGGTGAGACACGAAGGCGTCACCAGCTTCAAGCTGTTCATGGCCTATCCGGGCGTGTTCATGGTCGACGACGCGACGATCTTCCGGGCGCTGCGGAAGACGGGCGAAAACGGCGGTCTCGTCTGCATGCACGCCGAGAACGGCGGCGTCATCGATCTGCTCGTCCAGGAAGCGCTCCGCAAGGGGCAGAAGGCGCCGAAGTATCACGCGCTGACGCGTCCCACGCGCGCGGAAGGCGAAGCGACGGGCCGTGCGATCGCCCTCGCCGAAATGGCCGGCGTGCCGATCTACATCGTCCACCTCTCCTCGGCTGATGCACTGCAGAAGGTCCGCGAGGCGCGCGACCTGGGCCTGCCCGCGTACGCAGAGACGTGCCCGCAGTATCTGTTCCTGTCGTACGACAATTACGAGGAGCCGGGGTTCAACGGGGCGAAATACGTGATGTCGCCGCCGCTGCGCGAGAAATGGCACCAGGACGTCCTGTGGAAGGGACTCGCGAAGAACGATCTGCAGGTGATCTCCACGGATCACTGTCCGTTCTGCATGAGCGAGCAGAAGGAGCTCGGGAAGGACGATTTCAGCAGGATCCCCAACGGGGCGCCGGGCGTCGAGACGCGCCTGACGCTCGTCCACAACGGCGGGGTCCGGCCGGGCCGCATCAGCCTGAACCGGTTCGTCGAGCTGTGCTCCACCACGCCGGCGAAAATGTTCGGTTTGTTTCCCCGCAAGGGCACCATCGCCGTCGGCAGCGACGCCGACATCGTCGTCTTCGATCCGAAGAAGAAGCAGACGCTTGGCGTCAAGACGCTTCACATGCGCGTCGACTACAACCCGTACGAGGGCACTGTCGTGGAAGGGTCGCCGAGCTTCGTCGTCTCGCAGGGGACCGTCATCATCGAAGGCGACACGTTCGTCGGCAAGAAGGGCGCCGGCAGATTCATCAAACGTGGACCGAGCCTCGCTCCGGCGCTCTAGAGGATGGCTCATGGCTTATGCTTTCTTCCCGTGAGCCCTAAGTCGTGAGCCCTGAGCCTACTGCGACGCTCGCCGACGGACGCGTAGAGCTGATCGATCGAACGCGCATTCAGCAGAGCGCGCTCTTCAATCACGACCTCGCGCCGGTGCCAATCGCGCAGCGGAACTGGACCACCTACAACTACGCCGCGCTGTGGATTTCCATGGCGCACTGCATCCCCACCTACATGCTGGCGTCCGGATTGATCGCCTCGGGCATGAACTGGTGGCAGGCGCTGGTGACGGTGCTGCTCGGCAACACGATCGTGCTCGTCCCGATCCTGCTGAATTCTCATCCCGGCACGAAATATGGAATCCCGTTCCCCGTCTTCGCGCGCGCCGCCTACGGGACGATCGGATCGAACCTACCTGCTCTCATGCGCGCGCTGGTCGCCTGCGGATGGTTCGGCATCCAGGCATGGATCGGGGGAGAGGCGCTGAATACGTTCTTCGCCAACGTCATTCCCGGCTGGTCCGCGCTGTTTGGCTCCGGCTTCGCCGGCCACACCACGACCGAATGGCTGTCGTTCATGCTGTTCTGGAGCCTCAACATCTACATCATCTATCGGGGCATGAACCTGCTGCGCGCCGTGGAGAATTGGGCGGCGCCGTTCGTGCTCGTGATGACGGCCGACCTGCTCGCCTGGGCCGTGTGGCGTGCCCACGGACTCGGGCCGCTGCTCGCCGAGCCTGGCAAATTCGCGACGGCCGGCGAGTTCTTCAAGGTGTTCGTGCCATCGCTGACGGCCATGATCGGTTTCTGGGCGACGCTGTCGCTCAACATGCCCGACTTCACGCGCTTCGGCCGCAGCCAGCGCGAACAGGTCGCCGGCCAGGTCGTCGCGCTGCCGACGACAATGTTCGTGTTCGCGGCGATGGGCGTCCTGATCACGAGCGCGACGTCGATCATCTACGGCGAGATGATCTGGGATCCCATCAAACTGATCGGCCATTTCCACGATCCCATTGTCATCGCCGTGTCCATGTTCACCGCCGTCGTCGCCACGCTCGCCGTGAATATCGCGGCGAACGTCGTCTCGCCCGCGAACGACTTCGCCAACGCGTTTCCGCGGCTCATCAGCTTCAAGACGGGCGGCCTGATCACCGGGATCGTCGGGATCGTCATCCAGCCCTGGCGGCTGCTCGCCGATCCATCCGGCTACATCTTCACGTGGCTGCTCGGCTATTCCGGCGGACTTGGATCGATCGCTGGTGTGCTGATCGCGGACTACTGGGTCGTGCGCAAGAAGGAGCTCCGCCTCGAGGATCTGTATCTTCCCGACGGCGCATATCGCTACACGAACGGCTGGCACATGCCTGGCGTCATCGCGACCGTCCTCGGCTGCGCCGCCGCCTGGGGCGGCCTCGTGATTCCGGTCATGCGTCCCGTCTACGACTACGCGTGGTTCGTCGGGTTTGGAGTGTCGGGCGCAGTATATCTGGCCCTCGCTGCGCGATCGTAGTGCCAAGGGTGCTAAAGGTGACAATGGTGCCAAGGGTGCTGGTGCTAACGGTGCCAAAGGGGCTAAGGGTGCGCGCGGCACTGTTAGCACCGCTAGCACTATTAACACTCGCACCATTGGCACCGTTGGCACCCTCAGCACCTTCAGCACGACAGGCCCAGCCCGATGCCTCCCTCCTGCGCGAGATTCAGTCCATCCGCGCGATTGACGATCACGCGCACGTCGTGCGGCCGGTCGCGGACGACCACGACTACGACGCGCTGCCGTTCGAGCTGCTGGATCCGCTGCCGCCTGGGGCGATGCCCGGTCCGGTGCCCATGCGGGCGGACAACCCGGATTTCGTACACGCCTGGAAGGCGCTGTTCGGGTATCCATACGACGATGCGTCGGCTGTGCATGTGAAGGATGCGGTCGCGCTCAAACACAAGGCGATCGCGCAGCGCCAGGCCGGCTACCCGGCATGGGTGCTCGACCAGCAAGGCGTCGAGGTCGTGCTGGCCAATCGGATCGCGATGGGTCCCGAGCTGCGGGGCCCGCGGTTTCGATGGGTTCCGTATGCGGACGCGCTGCTCTTTCCGCTCGACAACTCCGCGGCGAAGCAGGCCAACCGTGATTACGCGGCGTTCTATCCGGCCGAGGAGAGACTGCTTCAACGTTATATGAAGGAGTCGGGAGCCGGCGCGCTGCCGGCGACGCTCTCGGATTACTGCAGGACGATCGTGACGCCGACGCTCGAACGGCACAAAGCGGCGGGCGCCGTCGCCGAGAAACTCGAAGCGGCGTATCTACGCTGGCTGGACTTCGGCACGGCCGCTGAAGCCGACGCTTCGCGCGTCTATGCGCAGCACGTCAAAGGCGGACAACCGTCGGCGGTGGAGTACAAGACGCTGCAGGACTATCTCTTCGCCTACCTCGCGCGCGAGGCTGGACGTCTCGGCATGGCGATCCACATTCACGTCGCCAACGGCGGCGGCGCCAATTACGATCAGCGCGGATCGAATCCTCTGCTGTTGACGTGGGCGTTCAACGAGCCTTCGCTGCGCAAGACGAACTTCGTCATCATCCATGGCGGCTATCCGTATTACCGTGACACCGCCGGAATGTTGAGCAAGCCCAACGTCTTCGCCGATTTTTCGGCGCTGGCGTACTTCGAAGCGCCGCACGGCGCGGCCGACCTGCTGCGCATCTGGCTGTCCGCCTGGCCGGAAAAGGTCCTGTACGGCAGCGATGCCAGCCCGACCACCGACGAGATCAGCTGGGAAGAGACCGGTTGGGTCGCATCGCACACGGCGCGCGAGGCGCTCGCGATCGCGCTGACCGGGATGATGCACGACGGCGAGATCACGCGGACGCGCGCATCAGAACTCGCGCGGATGGCCCTGCGTGAGAACGCGAAGAAGCTGTATGGGTTCTGACAAGGCGACAAAGACCACGACGCTCTTCGGCGTCTTCGTGATCTTGGTGATCTTTGTGCTCTTCGTGATCTTCGTGAAGCAGCCGTGGGCCGTGCAGTCAGACGTCGAATGGAGCGTCAACGGCGGCGCCGGCAACATCCGCTACTCACCGCTCGCGGAGATCGACCCGTCCAACGTCGCGCAGCTCACCGTCGCGTGGACCTACGATTCCCACGACGCCTTCAAGGGATCCGAGATGCAGAGCAACCCCATCGTCGTCAACGGGATGCTCTATGCGACGACGCCGTCGATGAAGGTGATCGCGCTGGACGCGGCAAGCGGACAGGAAGTATGGAGATTCGATCCGGCCGCAGGCGCGGCCCCCGGCGCGCGATTCCGGCATCGCGGCGTGGCCGTCGGTCACGGCCGCGTATTCGTAACCTATCGCAACTGGCTCTACGCGCTGAACGCGAAGACCGGGCAGCCGATCACGACGTTCGGAACCGAGGGGCGCGTTGACATGCGCGAAGGGCTCGGCCGTCCCGCGGACAAGCTGACGGTGACCGCCAGCACGCCAGGCGTCGTCTTCGAGAACCTGCTGATCATGGGCAGTACCGTCCCCGAGACGCTGCCGTCCGCCCCCGGTGATATCCGCGCGTACGACGTCGACACGGGCAGGATCCGTTGGACGTTCCACACCATTCCGCGTCCAGGCGAGTTCGGCTATGACACGTGGCCGAAGGAAGCCTGGCAGATTACGGGCGGTGCGAACGCATGGGCCGGCGTCGCCATCGATCCCGAACTGGCGATGGTGTTCGCCGCGACCGGTTCGGCGTCGTTCGACTTCTACGGCGCGAACCGGAAGGGCGATGACCTGTTCGCCGATTGCGTGCTCGCGCTCGATGCCCGCACCGGCCGGCGCATCTGGCACTTCCAGGGGCTGCATCATGATCTCTGGGATCTGGATTTTCCCGCCGCGCCGAATCTCGTGACGGTGACGCGCAACGGGAAGAAAGTCGACGCCGTGGCACAGGTCACGAAGACCGGATTCGTCTTCGTCCTCGATCGACGGACGGGCACGCCGCTGTTTCCGATCGAAGAGCGGCCGGTGCCTTCGTCAGCGATCGAAGGCGAACAGCTGTCGCGCACCCAGCCGCTGCCGCTGATGCCCCCGCAGTTCACGCGGAGCGGCCCGACCGAGGCAATGCTGACCCACCGGACGAAGGCAGCGCACACCGCGGTGCTCGAACAATTCCGAAAGCTCAAAACCGGGATGTTCACGCCGCCGTCGCTCCAGGGCACGATCATTTTTCCCGGCGTGGACGGCGGGGCCGAATGGGGCGGCGCCGCGTTCGATCCCGCGACGGCGCTCCTCTTCGTCAACGCAAACGAGATGCCGTGGATCGTGCGGCTGATCCCCAATGACGATACGTCGCTCTACGAATCGAAGTGCGCGACCTGCCATCGCACCGACCGCCGCGGCTCGCCCGCCGCGCCGACGCTGATCGACATCGGAACCCGCAAGACGCGCGAGCAGCTCGGCGACATCATCCGGCACGGGACCGGTCGGATGCCGGGCTTTCCCGACTTCGGCGCCAAGAACGTCACCGATCTCGTCGATTTCCTGATCACGGGCGTCGACCGGGGGAAAGACCCGAATCTGCTGAAGGAACCGACCTACGTGAAATACCGCAGCGACGGCGAGACGCTGTGGCGCGATCCCGATGGATATCCGCCGCTCACGCCGCCATGGGGCACGCTCAACGCCATCGATCTCAACGCCGGCACGATCCGCTGGAAGATTCCTTTCGGCGAGTTTCCGGAGCTGGCCGCGAAAGGCCTCCGCAACACCGGCAGCGATAATTACGGCGGACCTGTCGTGACCGCCAGCGGACTGCTGTTCATCGGCGCGACGAATTTCGATCGCAAGTTCCACGCGTACGACAAGCTGACAGGCACGCTGCTCTGGGAAACGACGCTGCCGGCCGCCGGCAACGCCACGCCCGCCATCTATTCTCTCAACGGCCGCGAGTACGTCGTCATTGTCTGCGGCGGCGGCAAGAACGGGGCGCCCTCGGGCAGCAGCATCGTCGCCTTCTCGCTGCCCGCGAGATCGTGATCACGGCTTGAGCCAGACCGGCTGCACGAACGCGCCGTCGCCCGCCGAATCCCATGCGGCAAACCGCACCCACGCCTTGCCCCTGGCGTCGAAAGGAATCGTGAAGCGGTTGGTCCCGAACGGACCCAGATCGGCCGCGGGGACGACCTGGCGATCGATTCGCATCCCATCCCCCCAGACGACCTCGACGAACGAGAGCGGGAACGTCCACTGGACGTCGGCGACGATCGTGCGGCGGCTGCCGGTTCCTTCGACGCGATAACCCGGGATCAGGATCTCGCCCGTGGTGACGAAAAAATTACCCTGGCGGAGCGTCTGGAGAATCGGGCTCCAGTCGTCGTCCGGCCCGGGGACCCTCTCGAGCTTCAGGTAGTTCACCGGGAAGTTGGGATAGAGATCGTCCTCGGGCCCCTTCTGATAGGTGTCGATGTCCGCGATGATGTACTTCGGCATCAGCCCCGACCCAGCGTAGAGATTGTTCATGGTATCGGCCGAGTCAAAGCAGCGCCACTCACACAGACGCGACTCGGACAGGTCCATGCCCATCCCTGGCTTGAAGGCGACGCCCAGATATCTGTCGTTCTTCGTCCACGCCTTGTCGAAGATCAGGTCGGGATAGCCCGTCGTTCCTTTTGTCCTCGGATGCGCGTGATACCAATACGCGCCTTCCGCGTCGAGCATGTGCTGCACGTCCGCTGCGCTTCCGGAGTGATAGACCTTCCCGTAGGCCGGATCCGTCTCCTCGAACGGCTGTCCGGCACGCCGAACCTTCGACCAGTACACGTTCTTCGGAAACAGGATGTTGTAGTGACCGCCGAAGTAGGCGCTGGGCTCTTCCCATGGCGTGACGAGGAAATCCTTGTCCGACGCGCGACGCGTCGCCTCCGCATAGTCCTTCTCGTCCCTGAATCGGATCGGACCCGGATCGGACGGATGCATGTCGCCGTGGAAGTCACTCAATCCGATGATGTTGAGCCCGAGGGCGCGCATCGCGGCGAGATCCGGAAGCGGCGTGTCGAACGATCCCGAGGCACGGATGCGTTCGGTGAGCCGGAGGTGAAAGTGGTTCACCATCGTCTTGTAGCCGGGAAGCGGCGAGAAGGCATCACCGTGCGTGAACGCGAGAACCTCCCGGCGCGCATCTTCGCCCGAGGCCGGACTCATATTGAAATAGACGGCCATCCGTTGCGCGGTGCCGGGCGGCGCGTTGAACAGCGCGAAGTTCTCGAGGTATTGCGGGTTCTCCTCGCGGTCGGGTTGCCGAATACCGATCGCGAAACGGTTGTCGGCGTCCTTGCGGTACCAGACGTAGCCAAGGTTCGTGTCGACTTCACGCGTGAAGAAGAACGTGTGCGGCGGGGGAAACGCCGCGAGCGAGCCGCCCGCGCCTTCGGCGACGAGCACGCGGTTTGACGCCTTCAGCGGCACGATCGACTCGTTTTGCACGCCGCCAAATTCGTAGTGCTGCGAGTGGCCGCCGGTGTCGTGCCACGTCACACGAGGCGTGAGGCCGGTCGACAATCCCTTCAGTCCTGCTTCATATTTGTAGGCGACCCACGGCTCGCTGGTGCTCGCGATCGCGTCCATCCGGAGCAGGTTCGCGCCGCGATACGCCGTGAAGCGCAGACCGCCCGAAAAGAGTCCCATCGAGAGCCCGGGAAAGTCGACTTCCAGACTCGCGCCGTCGGTCTTCACGCTGCATGACGGCGCGTTGAACGATGCAGTCGCGCGCCGGACTTCCGCAGCCGTGCGCGGAGGTCCCAGGACGCGCGACGGTGGCGCCGCCTGTCCGGGTCGCTTCGCCTGGATCTCCCGCATCTCGGGGCTGTCGGGCGTCAGGAGCGGCGCGTCCCAGAACGCATACCATCGGTTCTTTGCGATGACATCCGGCG
>WNGL01003230.1_pt1 | contig 33120 bp, 31 predicted proteins | sample 5400591 | NCBI WGS metagenome assembly WNGL01 (sample SAMN13153377, study PRJNA577476) | soil metagenome | isolation source: 80 cm soil or saprolite under Garry oak tree replicate 1 | place: USA:California | collected 2016-06-15
CAGGATGGAACCGGGGCTCTTCGGGTAAGCGCTTTGTGAAGGCTTTGGGACTCGGGTTCGCCGCTGCGGCGTTGGGGGCGGCGGTCTACTTCGGGATCGCAGCGCTGACCGGGTACGAGTTCGGCCTCGTGGCGGTGGTCGTCGGCGTGCTGGTAGGCGGCGCCGTGCGCAAGGGTTCGAACGGCCGCGGGGGGTGGCGCTACCAGCTGCTCGCCATGTTCCTCACCTACACCGCCGTCGTGGTGACGGATTCCTCACTGATCGCGCGCGAGCTGAAGAAGGAGTGGGGCACGCAGGCGGCCTCGCCCGCCGCAGTAGCCGACGGGATAAACGCCTCCAGCAACACGGCGCCGAGCACGTCGCATCGGCCGGGGCCGCTCGCGGTGGTCATCGGCCTCATGCTCATCATCGCGCTCGCGTACGCGGCGCCTATCATGATCGGCATCACGAGTCCGCTCCACCTGCTGATCGCCGGTTTCGCGCTGTACGAGGCGTGGAAGCTCAACCGGGGCGTCGCACTCCACGTCACGGGACCGTACCAGGCCGCCGCTCGCCCTGCGGCGGCCTGACCCATCGGCGATGACCGACGCCGCAGCACCCGGTCGGGCGCCGTTCCTGTGTGCGCAGTGCCGCACGCAGATCGCGCCCGCCCTTCTCGCCTGCCCGTCCTGCCAACGCCTGGTTCACGCCGAAGAGCTCAAGCGCTTAGCCGCCACGGCGGAGCGCGCGGCGCACGCCGGCGACCCGAGCGGCGCGTTGGCCGCGTGGCGCCAGGCGCTCGACCTGCTGCCGACGGACGCCACTCAGCATCAGGTCGTGTCTGCCCGCATCACCGCGCTGAGCCGCTCCCTGGACGGCGGGCCCGCGACCGGGAAGCACGGGTCCCCGTGGGGCAAGGGGGCGGCGGGTGTCGGTGCACTCGGCGCCCTGCTCTTCAAGTTCAAGTTCGCGCTCGTGTTCGTCCTCACGAAGGCCAAATTGCTGCTCTTCGGCCTGACCAAGGCGGGGACGCTGCTCAGCATGCTGCTCTCGGCGGGCGTCTACTGGACGATCTGGGGTTGGAAGTTCGCGTTCGGGGTGGTGCTCTCCATTTACGTGCACGAGATGGGTCACGTGCAGGCGTTGCAGCGCTATGGCATCAAGGCCACGGCGCCCATGTTCATCCCCGGGATCGGCGCCGTGATCCGACTCAAGCAGTACCCGGCCGGGCCCCGCGAAGACGCGCGCGTCGGGCTCGCGGGCCCACTTTGGGGACTCGCCGCCGCGCTCGCAGCCTACGTCGTGTATCGCGCCACAGGCATCGGGGTGTGGGGCGCCATCGCTCACTTCGGCGCGTGGGTGAACCTCTTTAACCTGGTCCCGGTTTGGCAGCTCGATGGCGCCCGCGGGTTCCGGTCGCTCACGCGCTACCAGCGCTGGATAGCGGTCGCCGTCATCGCCGTGATGTGGGGTGCGACATCAGAGGGGCTCCTGGTGCTGCTCGGCTGCGCCGCTGCGGCGGCCGCCGCATTGAGTCGCGCTGCAGAAGAACCGGATCACATCGCTCTGGCGCAGTATGCGCTGCTCGTGGGGGTGTTGTCGCTGATGACCCGGATCGCAGCGCCAGTCACCGGGCCTTGAACGGGGGGGAGACCCGTTCTAAGTTTGCGATTCGGCCCGAGTCCGGCGGCCGGAGCGACGTGAATTCCTGGAGCTTGAATGCCGTACATCATCGCAGAGCCGTGCATCAATGTGAAGGATCGGTCGTGCGTGGATGTCTGCCCCGTGGACTGCATCTACGAGGGCGAGGATCAGCTGTACATCCATCCGGACGAGTGCATCGATTGCGGCGCCTGCGAGCCGGAGTGCCCGGTTACGGCGATCTTCCCGGAGGAAGACACGCCTCCGCAGTGGAAGTCCTACATCGCCAAGAACCGGGATGTGTTCCAGGGCGCGAGCCCGCCCGGTAAGCCGCAGCGCAAAGGATCGTGAACAGCCGCCCCGGGGTCGTCACCCCGGGGTTCTCGCTTCAGGGAGACGGGAGCGCACTCAGGAAGTCGGCCAACAGCCGGCTGGCCGCGAGCGGCTGCTCCAGGGGTGCGATGTGGCCGGCGGCAGGGACGACGTGATACTGGGCGTCGGGGATGAGCTGCGCCATGGCGCGCGCCGCATCGGGGGGAGCGATCTCGTCCTCGCTCCCCACCAGCACGAGCGTCGGTACACGCACTCCCCGGAGGGTCTCGCTCGAGTCCGGACGGTCGCGCAACACCCGCAACGCGCCCACGAGTCCGGGCAGTGACCAACGACGCGCCATCTCGCGCACCTGTCCCGCCACCTCGGGCTGGGTGGCCCGCGTGGCCGGCGCGAGCAGCCGAGGGAGCAACCGCTCGATCACGGCATCCTGGCCTTCCCGCTCCGCGACGTGGGTGAGCTCGTCGCGCCCCCGCTTCGCGTCGGCCGAGTCCGCCTGAGGCTTGGTATCGGCGAGAATCAGCGCTCTCACGCGCTCCGGATGCCGGCGCAACAGCTCGAAGATGACGTACCCACCCATCGAGATGCCGCACAGCACGGCCTCCCGCACGCCCAGTGCGTCGAGCACGGCCACGAGATCATCGGCGTACCGCGACAGCGAATATCCGTCGGCACCGGGGGGCACCCCGGAGCCGCCCACACCGCGCAGATCGAAGGCGATGCGCCGAGCTCGCGAAAGCGTGGCGAGCTGGTGCCGCCACACGGTCCGATCGAACGGGAAACCATGCACGAACAGCACCGGCACCCCCTCGCCGCGCACGTCCACCGCAAGCTCGACGTCCCCCGCCGGCACCTGCATCGGCTGATGGCCCCCCGAGGGACGGGGGCCGAGAAAGCGGGCGATCTCGTCCGGAATCGGGGTGGCGCGCCCCAGTCGATCGATGCACACGAACACCATCTCTGCCTCCGCGATGGCGGCATCGTCGGAGATCCGCCGCACCACGTGGCGCAGGGTCATGCTGGTGGTGCCGCGGCCCGCGACCGTCGTCTCGATGCGCAGCACGTCGCGCGCGAACGCCGGAGCCCGATATTCGATCGTCGCCTTGCGCACCGCGGGCCACACGCCGTTCCGCTCGAACAGGTCCATCCCCGGGCCGCGGGCGAGCGCATCCCAGCGGGCGCGCTCGAGCAGCGTGAGCAGCGCCGCCTGGTTCAGGTGACCAAACGCGTCGCATTCGTATGGGTAAACGGTCAGCTCGACCGTCCCGAACGGCGTCACGGTGGCGGCTCCGGCTGGGGATCGGGAACCGCAAACGTATGCCAGAAAACAACCCGATGCACGTTGCACGTTGCACGTTGTAAGAGAAAGGCAAAGGCCTTTGCCCCATAAGTGGGATCGAGCGTGAGGCCGTGCGCCGACGCGAGACGACTTGCGGCCTCGCCCTCCGGCGTCGGGTGGCCGTAGCCCTGCCCCAGCCCGTCCACCACCTCCGGGGAGCGGGGAGCGGGGAGCGGGACCCCAAGGCGTGCGAGCAGCCGTCGGGCCGCGCGAGCGAGGCGCATCGTGCGCCAGCCATTCGCGATCAATCGTGGCGCCACGCGGACGACGATGACGTGCGTCGGCCAGCCGAGCGCGGCGACGGCGAGCGCGAGGCCCGCGGCCGTACCGCCGGTGCCGAGCGGTAGGACGATCGCGTCCGGCGGCGCGGCCACCTGTGAGACGAGCTCCAACCCTGCAAGCAGGTGGCCCACCACCGCGCGGGGATGCGCGCCCCCGCCAGGAATCCAGCGACGGGGGCCGAGGGCCCCGGCGCGACGCCACGCATCGAGCACCGCGAGGGGCAACGATCCCCTGGCCCGGGCGCGAACGACGAGCGCCGCGCGGGCCCGGCAGGCGGCGGCGACGGCGCGGCTCATGGCAGTGTCGGGCTGCGGGAACTGCGCGAGCACGGCGCAGCCAGCCGCGACGGGAGCGTGCACAGCGGTCGCGAGGCAATGACTCGAGCCGGTGCCGCCCAGGGTGACGAATACCGTCCCGGGCGGCGCGCCCGCGAACAGGAACTCGAGCGCGCGTACTTTATTCCCACCGTAGCGCGCGGACGACTGGTCTTCCCGCTTGACGCTGAGCTCAGCCACGCCGACGGCGCGGGCGAGCGTGGCGGCACGCTCGAGCGGGGTAGGCCAGTCGCCCAGGCTACACGGCATCAACGTCGCGCGTATCTTTTGAATCAGCTGCGCCGGATCCGACACCCGAGCCCCGATCCCCGAGGAGTCCGATGGTTGCCACCGACTACATCCGTCACGCCGCGCGCGCCGCCCGCAAGTGCGCGGGCGATCCGCTCGGCGGTGCGCCCCAGCCGCCGGACCCTGAATTTTACAAGACCCTCGCCAAGGCGCTGGAGGAGATCGCCGCCGGCCTGGACGCGCTCAGCAAGCACGAGTGAGCTACATCCGGACACCGGAAGCGCTTGCCGAAGCGATCGCGGTGCTCTCGCGGGAGCCCCTGGTCGCCGCCGACACCGAGGCCGCGAGCTTCCACCGCTACCACGACCGCATTTTCCTGATTCAGCTGTCGAGCCCTTCACGGACCGAGATCATCGACCCCTTGGCGGTGGCGGACCTCTCGCCCGTGGGCCGGCTGCTGGCCGACGCGCAGGTCGAGAAGATCTTCCACGACGCGGATTACGACCTGCGGATTCTCGATCGTGACTACGGATTCCGAGCGCGGCGGCTGTTCGACACGCGCATCGCCGCCCAGCTGTCCGGCGAGCCGGCGATCGGCCTCGCGGCACTGTTGGAAAAGTATGCCGGCGTGAAGCTCGCAAAGGAGCACCAGAAGGCGGACTGGTCGCGTCGCCCGCTCCCTCCGGCCATGCTCGCCTATGCGGCGGCGGATACGGCGCACCTGCCGGCGCTGCGCGAGCAGTTGCGCGCCCGGCTCACGGCGCTCGGTCGACTGGCGTGGGCGGAGGAGGAGTTCACGCACCTCGAAGAGCTGCGCTGGACAGGGGCGCCCGACGGCGGCGGACCGGATGCATTTCTGCGCGTGAAAGGAGCGAAGGCGCTGGCGCCGCGACAGCTCGCGGCGCTGCGGGAGCTGTACCGCTGGCGCGAAGCCCTGGGGGCCGAGCAGGACCGAGCCACGTTCCGCATCATCGGGAACGACGTCCTGCTGGCCGTGGCCAAGGCCCTTCCCCGCGTGCCCGCCGACTTGGTCGGGATCGCCGGGCTGCCGCCCAGCCTAGCCACGCGGCACGGCGCCGCACTGCTCGATGGTACGCACCGCGCCCTGGCGCTTCCGGAGAGCGAGCTGCCACACGTGGAGCGTGCGCCACGCCAGGCGCGCGACCCGGCGGTCGAGGCGCGGGTCGAGCGCCTCAAGGCGGCCCGCAATCGCGCAGCCGCCGAGCTCGGGCTCGATGCCGGGGTGCTGTGCGGGCGCTCGACCCTCGAAGCCGTGGCCCGGGCCCAGCCCCCTCCAAGCGATCGCGCCGGGCTCGCCCGTATCGGGGAGCTCCGGCGCTGGCAAATCGAAGCGTTCGGGGACGCGCTGCTCGCGGCGCTTGGCTAGAGCCGTTCCAACGCGGGGAGGCTGAGGTCAGAGATCCGTGCCGGGGAGGTTGGAACGGCCCTAGAGCCCCATCAAGGCCCGAACCTTGGGATCCATCCGCTCGGGCGTCCAATAGGGTTCCCACACGATCTCGATGTCGACGTCCTTCACGCCCTCGAGGGCGCGGAGCACGCGGTAGGCGTCGTTGGTGATCATCGGACCCGCCGGGCAGCCGGGCGAGGTGAGGGTCATCTTCACACGCACCTCGCCGCCGGCGGTCTCGACGTCGTACACGAGGCCGAGGTCGACGATGTTCATGTCGAGCTCCGGATCCTTGACCTGTCGCAGCGCGGTGCGCGCCGCTTCTGGGCTGAGCGCCACGGGTGCTGTCATCAACGACTCCTCTCCACCGATGCTGTTTCCGAACCTAGTGCCGTTCCAGCTCGTTTGCCACCGGAACACGCCAGGATGCCTCACGGTGCCGCCAGCTGGAACGGCACTAGTCGACCCCGGGGCCGCGCACCAGGCAGCGACGTCGCCGCGCGATCCAGGCGTACAGCCGCCGCGCCACGGGCGCCACACCGGGGACCCGGAATCCCCACGCCAGCCAGCGCTTCCCCGGCAACAGCTCCAGGAGCTCCGGAACCGCGTCCGCGCCGGAGAGCACGCGCCCGTCCGGGGGGGGCAACACCAGGTGCATCGCCGCCTCGAGGGCCGGAAGCGGGATGTGGAACGCGGCCACGCGGGCCCGATCCTGGAACGGGACCAACGCGATGCGACGTTCCCGGTCCCAACGCCGGAGCAGGTCGACCGAGCGCTGGCAGAAGCCGCACTCGCCATCGTAGATCAACGTCGGGCGCGTCCGGTCAGCGCGCATCGGATGCTCGTGCGGCCGCGTCGGCCACGGCGCTGCGCACCTGCTTCAACAGGGTAAAGGGCCGACGCGCGCGCGGCTGGTACGCGCGGTTAGTGAGCAGGACCACGAACAGGTCGCGGTCGGGATCAATCCAGAGCGAGGTCCCCGTCCAGCCGGTATGACCGAAGCTCCGCGGCCCGAACAGCGTTCCCGCGCTCGACACGCTCTCTCCCGTCGGGACCGCCTGCCAGCCGAGCGCCCGAGCTTCCGTCCGCGCCCCGAACGTCGTCGCCTTGGACGTGAACAGGCGCACCGTCTCCTCACGCAGCTGCCGGCGGCCGTCCAGACTCCTCCCGCCTCGCAGCACGAACTGGGCGAACCGCGCGACGTCGGCCGCAGTGGAGAACACCCCTGCATTGCCCGACACGCCTCGGAGCTTGAACGCACTCCCGTCATTGACGGTGCCGGCGACGGGATGGCCGTGCCACACCCCCGTGGGAGCGATCCGGACGCGCAGGCGGGGGGGCGGCCGGAACATCGTCTCGTGAAGGCCCAGGGGCGTGAAGACCTCCCGCGCGACGAAGGCGTCGAGCGGTTCGCCCGTCACGCGCCCCACCAGCTCGCCGAGCAGGATCGCATTCAAATCGCTGTAGATCACGCGGCTGCCGGGCGGGACGCGGGGAGTCTCGCGCAGCACGCGCGCCATGAGCGCCGCACTGTCGGGAATCGCCTTGAGCTCCGGGTCCGGGATGTCGGCGCGAAGCCCCGACGTGTGGGTGAGGAGCTGGCGCACCGTGATCCCTGCCGTTGCCGGTCTTTGGAGCTCCCTGAGGTAGGTCGAGGCCGGTTCATCCAGGCGCACCTGCCCCCGCTCCACGAGCAGCATCAGCGAGGTCGTTGTGGCGATGACTTTGGTGAGCGAGGCCAGGTCGTACATGCTGCTGTCCGGATCGACGGCCGGGCTCGACGCCGACCACGTGAGGTGCCCATAGCCCTTGGCGACTAGAATCGTGTCGCGCCGCCCGACGATCAGGGCCGCGCCGGGGTAGGCTCCCCGACGGATACCGTCCTCGACCAGCGGATCGAAGGTACCTGCGTTGAACACCGGCGAACCGGCGCTCTGCAGGGCCAGGAGCAGCAGCCCTACGACCACACGCCCGGAATCCGTCGGCCGCACGCGAAGCAGCCACCATCCGGGCCGATCCGCTGTTGCTTGATCACGTACCCGTACCGCTCGATCAGCAACTCGCCGCAGTCCGGGCACCACGTATGCTCCCAGCGCCCGACCCGGCCCGGGAGGTTGCCCGCGTAGACGAACTCCAGGCCGGCCGCCGCGCCGATCTCGCACGCTCGCACCAGCGTCTCGGCGGACGTGTTGTCAGGGTCGGTCATCCGATAGTCCTTGTGGAACGCGGTGACGTGCCAGGGGATCTCCGGGCTCACCGACGCGATGTAGTCGGCGGCCCGGCGCAGCTGGGCGTCGTCATCGTTGAACCCCGGAACCACCAGGGTCACCAGCTCGAGCCAGAATCCCCGCTCGTACACCATCCGGATCGCATCGAGCACGTGCTGGAGCACGCCACCCAGCTCACGGTAGCGGCGATCTTCCATCGCCTTGAAGTCGATCTTGTAACAGTCGGTCCAGGGGCGGATGTAATCGAGCACCTCGGGAGTCGCATTGCCGTTGGAAATGAACGCGGTCTTCAAGCCGTGGCCCCTCGCCACCTTGAACACGTCGAGCGCCCACTCGGCGGTGATGAGCGGCTCGTTGTAGGACGAGCCGACCAGCTTCGCTCCCTGCCGCAGCGCCAGCCGAACCAGGTCGTCCGGCGTGACGTCGGTCGGTACCACACCGGCAGCGTCGTCGCGTAGCGCCTGGCTCGTGAGCCAGTTTTGGCAGTACCCGCAGTGGAAGTCGCATCCCAGCATCCCGAACGTGAGCGTGTCGGAACCAGGGAGCGCGTGAAAGAACGGCTTCTTCTCGGTCGGATCGCACTGCAGCGCCGCGACGTAGCCGGCGGGGACGTACAGCGTCCCGTCCTTGTTGAAGCGGACCTTACAAATCCCCCGGCGCCCCGGCTTCACCAGACAGCGGTGGCCGCAGGCGAAGCAGCGCACCGCGTGATCCGGAAGCCGCTCGATCAGCTGCCCCTCGCGGACCCGCGCGTCCAGGGCCTGGGCGAGGGTGGCCAGCCCGCCGTCCGGAGGGGCTTCGTGGGTGAGGAACGAGACGATGCTGCGGTGCGCCATGGAATCCGCCGACTGCCTTTCCTCAATATAGCTCGACGCGGCCGGGCTCAGCCCCCGACCCGAAGCGACCCTGGCGCGAGGTCGTAGAGGAGGGCAGCTGTGCGGATATCGCGGGGCGAGAGGTCACGGACCTTGGGCTGCGCGTACATGATGTCGCCCGGATCTGGCGAGTGGTCGAGGCCGATCAGGTGTCCGATCTCGTGCAGGGCGAGCACGCGGACGTCCTCGGGCCCGAACGGTTGCCCCTTGGCATCGAAGGTGGCGAGGGTGACGACGCCACCGGTCAGCTGCCCTTCGTCGTCCCACTGCACGTCCGTCTGCCCCGAGCGCTCTCCCTCGAACTGGATGCGCCATTGGATCCGCACTTCGGCGGAGCCGGAGTCCGCGTCCAGGTTGAACCGCACGGGCACCCCGGCGTCCTGCCAGCGTTGGAAGGCGCTCCGCACGGCGTCGAGGAAGCTCGGCTGGAAGTTGGCGACGGTGGTTGGGGGGAAATACACGCGTACCGGAATCGAGACGCGGCCGTCCCAGCGGTGCAGCACCGAGTCCGAGCCCGCACTCAGGATGTCGTTCAGATAGGTGCCGCCGGCGCTGGCGCGGATCCGGCGACGGATCTCGGAGCGGGCGAGGAGAACGATGTAACTCGGGCCGCCGCCGCCGACCGGCGCCACGACCGTCGGTGAAGGGGCGGGGGCGGGTTGAGGCCTGCGCGCGGTGTCGCGCGACGAATCGACCGTCGGGCTCGACATCCGCACTACGCTCTCCGCGGGAGCGGTCCCGGGCGTCGCACCGGCCGTCGCGCGCGCAGGTGGTCGCACGAAGGTGTTCCACAGCGCGGCCGACGCGAGCAGGACGACCAGCGCGGCGACGAGGATGAGCATGCGGCGTTCGAGCATGCGCGCAATATGCGAACGGACGGTGTCGCGCCGCTAGCTTTGCCTCGCTGGCGTCTCTATGATTGTGGCCTGCTTATGCTTGGCACGTAAGTGTTCGCGTTACCCGCGGCACCCATCATCCGACGGCGTGGGTGGGTCATCGTGGCATGGGCGGCCCTCGCGTTCCTGTTCGGGCCGCGGGCCTGCCACGTCCAGCAGGTGCTCGCGCTCCGGGGCGGTGGTAGCGAGACCACCGAATCGAACCGGGCGACCGAGCTCCTGAAGAAGGCGTTTCCGACCCCCTTCGCCGACTACGTGGCGATCGTCGTGCACGGTCCGGTCCGCTGGACCAACGCCCGCTTCGAGGCCGTGCTCGACACGCTCAAGGCCGCCGTCGAGCGCCGCCCCTACGTGGGGGAAGTGATCTCGGCCCGCACGATCGGCGAGTCGAGCTTCGTCAGTCAGGACCGTCGCACGACGTTCCTCATTGCCGCGCTCACGCCCGAGTCCACGCACGATCTGAGCGCCAGCTTCGTCCCCGACCTGCGCGCCGCGATCGGGGAAGGGCTGGCACGGGTCCCCGGCTCGGACGGGTTCGAGGTGATGGTGACCGGGTTCCCGGCGCTGGACCACGATGTGCGCACCATCAGCGCGGAGGACACCGAGCGAGGCGAGCAGCGCGCCCTCCCGCTCACCCTCGCGGTGCTGATCGTCGCGTTCGGCGCGCTGGTCGCCGCCGCCCTGCCGGTCCTGGTAGGCCTCCTGGCGATCACGATCGCGCTCGGCCTGGTCACCATCGCGGCGCGCTACACGCCCATGTCCGTGTTCGTGCTGAACATCACTACCATGGTGGGGCTCGGCGTGGGCATCGACTACTCGCTCCTCATCGTCACCCGGTTCCGCGAGGAGGTCAATCGCGGTCTCTCGGCGGCGGACGCCGCCATCCGCACGGTCGAAACCGCGGGTTCGGCCGTCGTCACGTCGGGACTGACGGTCGTAGTGGGATTCGCGGCGCTCGTCACCACGCCACTCTCGGACACACGCTCGGTGGGCATCGGCGGCCTGTTCGTCGTCGGGGTCGCCGTCCTGCTCGCCACCACGTTCCTTCCGGCGGCCCTCGCGATCCTGGGGCGCAACATCGACCGGCCCAAGTGGCTCGCCCGCCCGCTCGCCCGATTCCACGCACCCACCGGCTGGGAGCGCTGGGCGCGTTGGCTGGGCCATCGGCCGTGGCGCGCAGTCGCGGTAGGAGGGGCAGCCATCGCGCTGCTCACCTTCCCCGTCAGCCAGATTCGCCTCGGTCTTCCCGCCACCAACTGGTTCCCGCCGGAGTCCGAGTCCGGGCGGGGGCTTCAGGCGCTGCGCGAGATGGGCGCCAGCGGAGTGATCCAACCCGTGCGTGTCGTGGTGCAGCTCCCGGAAGGGGAGTCGGCGCTATCCGGCCGCCGCCTTCCGGGGCTCAAAGCGCTCACCGACTCGATCCGGAAGGACCCGCGTGTGCGCGAGGTCCGGGGCGTCGCGAGCATCAGGTCGAGAATGTCGACGCTCCAACTCGTCTTGTATTACAGCGATCCGGCCGCAGTGCGGGCCAAAAACCCGAACTTCTTCAACGCCTATCTCAGCGCCGACGATCGCGTCACGCTGCTCGACGTGATCCCCGCGGACACGGTGTCTCTCACGGGCCTGATGGACGTGGTGCGACGGGTCCGGGCCCTGGTGGCCCGCGACGTCAGAGGCCTCGCCGGGGCCGAGATCTTGGTCGCCGGGTTCGCCGCCTCGAACGTGGATACGCAGCAGGCGCTCATGAAACGATTTCCGGAAACCGTCGGCCTGGTCCTCGGCATCACGGCGATCATGCTGTTCGTCGCATTCCGCTCCTTGCTCGTCCCCATCAAAGCGGTCCTCCTGAACCTCCTGTCGGTGGGCGGCGCGTTCGGCCTCACCGTGCTCGTCTTCCAGCACGGATACGGCGGCCGCCTCTTCGGACTAGAGGGGCCGACGCAGGCAATCTGGGCCGTCGTGCCGGTGCTGGTGTTCGCGATCGTGTTCGGGCTGTCGATGGACTACGAGGTTTTCCTGCTGACGCGCGTGAAAGAGGTGTTCGACAAGACCGGTCGGAACGATCACGCCACAATGGAGGGCCTGTCGGCCACGGCATCCACCATCACCAGCGCCGCCTTGATCATGATTCTCGTGTTCGGCACGTTCGCCTTCACGCGCGTGCTCGCCGTCCAGTTCATCGGCTTCGGCCTCGCCGCCGCCGTCCTGCTCGACGCAACCTTGATTCGCATGGTGCTCGTGCCGGCGATCATGCACATTGCGGGCAGATGGAATTGGTGGCCGGGCGTCCGGGCACCGAGGCTGGAAGCGGGGAACAGCGACTAGGGGGGATTCACAGCCGCTGCAGGCGCCACCCTAACACATCCCAATGCCACGCCGCTACCCTGATTCCCGTCCTCGGGTCTTTCAGCGGCTTGTATTGCAGCCACGCCGGCTCGAGTCCGAGGACCGGGCCGAGGGCGAGCAACCGCTCCTTGTCCGCGCTCACCAAGTGCACCATCGGCTCCCCGCGCAGAGTGTGGCGATGAAGCCACACGCCGCCGTCGAGGGCGAAGCACATCCCCTCACGGCGGCGTGTGAATTCACGGTACAGCGGGTCTACTGGCAGGTAATGCGGCCTTCAATCGTAGCAGGAGCCACTGCCGGAACGCTCCCTGAGAAGAGGGCGCACAACCTCCCCGGCGCGTACGAACTCGTCAGGCTCGCGGACCAACCCGTGGTGGTAGCCGTTGAGCTCGCCAGGTTCACACCGCTGGACAGCCGGAAATTGTTCATCAGGGTGAAGTCGGTCGTGTACTTCGCGCTGTCGTAGAAGAACGCCTCCTCCGCCGTCGCGAGATTACGGAGGTCGGACTTCATCGTCCCGACAAACGCCTTCTCCTTCGTGTTGGAGAACTTCGGGATGGCAATGGTCGCCAACAACCCGATGATCACCACCACGATGAGTAGCTCGATCAAGGTGAAGCCGTTTCGAGACATCGCTGCCGACCCCTCCGGCGCCAAAGGGCGCCGAGCCCGTAAGTCACTGGCTCGGTGCCACATATAGTGGGCGCCGGGCACCATTCCTGCAAGAGCCATGCTTACCCCTTCGCATCAACCCAATTCATTCCCATTCCGACACTTACGACCAGCGGGACGCGCAAGTCGGCGGCACGTTCCATATTGCGTTTTACCACGTCCGTGGCGGCTTCCTCCTCCCCATTCGGTACCTCAACTACAAGCTCGTCATGAACTTGCAGGATCATGCGAGACGCGAGCCCCTGCTCCTTCAAGGCGCGGGCGATGCGGATCATGGCTATTTTGATCAAGTCCGCCGCCGAGCCCTGCAAGGGGGAGTTGGTGGCAGTACGCTCGCCGAATGCGCGGATGTTGTAATTACGGTCCTTGAGCTCCGGGATGTAGCGCCGTCTTCCGAACAGTGTCTCGACATACCCCTTTTCCCGCGCCTCGGCCACCGTGCGATCGAGCCAGGCCCGGACGCCGGCGAAGCGGGTGAAGTACTGCTCGATGAATCGCTTCGCGTCATCCTGAGTAATGCCGAGCTGACGGGACAGAGCGAACGCCCCCTGCCCGTAGATCGTGGCGAAGTTGATCGTCTTCGCACGGGCCCGCATTTCCGCAGTGACCTGGTCCTGCGTCACGTCGAAGATGATCGCCGCCGTCTGGCGGTGAATGTCCCCGCCCTGCTCGAACGCTGCAACGAACGCCGGGTCGCCCGACAGGTGGGCCAGCAGTCGCAGCTCGATCTGGGAATAGTCGGCCGTGACGAGCATGGCGCCGGGGGGAGCGACGAAGGCACGGCGGATGATCTCGCCGCGCGGGGTGCGCACAGGAATGTTCTGCAGGTTCGGATCCGAGGATGACAGCCGTCCCGTGGCCGCCCCGGTCTGATTGAAGCTCGTGTGGATGCGCCCGGTCAGGGGGTTGATGAACCCCGGCAACGCGTCCACGTAGGTGGACTTGAGCTTCGACAGCTCGCGGTACTCGATCAACAACCGGGGCACCTCGTGTCCCATCGCGGCGAGCTGCTCCAGCACCTCGTAGTCGGTTGAGGGACCGGTCTTCGTCTTCTTGAGGATGGGAAGCTGGTGTTTCTCGAACAACACGTGCCGCAGCTGGGGCGTGGAGTTGATGTTGAACTCGGTTCCGGCGGCGTGATAGATGACGCGCTCGAGCTCCGTCAGCTCCCCCGCGAAGGTCCGTGAGATCTCGCCCAGTCGAGTCAGGTCGATGCACACCCCCCGGGCTTCCATGTCCACGAGCACGGGCATGAGGGGCAGCTCGATCGTTTCGAGCAAGCCGACCAACTGGTGGTCTTCGAGCTCCGGCCGGAACGCGTCGTGTAAGCGCAGCACGATCTCGCTGTCCGCCGCACAGTAGCGCGCCGCGTCTGCCAGCGGCACCGCCGCGAACGGACGCTCCGCCTTACCCCGGCCTACCAGCTCCGCGTACGTCCGCATCGCGAGGGACAGGCGCTCGCGCGCCAGCTCGTCGATGGCATGCGAGCGGCGCCCGGGGTCGAGCACGAAGCTCGCGAGCATCGAGTCATACGATACGCCCGCGAGCTCCACCCCCGCTCGACGCAGCACCAGCCAGTCGTACTTGACGTTGTGCCCCGCCTTCGGCAGGCGCGCATCGGCGAGCAGTTCTCGCAGGGGCGCCAGCGCCTCACTCGTGAGCGGCGGGAGGTTCTGCGGCGCCGTCCCGCCGGCGAGCTCGCCGTCGGGTGCCACATGCCCGAAGGGTAGGTACCACGAACGCCCGGGTGCAGTCGCCAGCGACATGCCGACGAGCTCGGCGCGCATCGGATCGAGGGACGTGGTCTCCGTGTCGAGCGCGAGGAGAGGGGCCCGGCGCCACTCCGTCACCGCGGCTGCGAGCTTGGCGGGGTCGTCGACGATCGACGGCTCCACCTGGACCGCCGTGAGTGTCGCGAGCGACGGGGACGCCTGCTGGGCGGCCGGAGCGGGGTGCTCCGCGGCCGCGCCCTCGAGTGAGGACAGCTTCGGGATCAGCGACCGGAACTCGAGCTCCGTGAACAGCTCGGTGAGGCGCGCGACATCGGGCGGGCGGACCCGAAGCCGCTCGAGGTCGAGGGGCAGTGGTACGTCGCGCCGGATGGTCACGAGCTCTCGCGACAGCCGCGCCAGGTCCGCGTACTGCTGCACCGCCTCCCGCGCGCGCTTGCCGGAAATCCGGTCCGCATTCGCCAGGATTCCATCGAGGTCGCCGAACGTCTTGAGCAGCTCGAGCGCCGTCTTCTCCCCCACACCCTTCACCCCGGGCACATTGTCCGAGGTATCGCCCACCAGCGCCAAGTAGTCCACCACGCGCTCGGGGGGCACGCCCAGACGCTCGCTCGCGTTGGCTTGATCCACCCAGTGCTCTTCGACGGCCGCCGGCCCGCCGCGACCCGGGTTCAGAAGCGCGATGCCCGGGCCGATCAGCTGGTAGAAGTCCTTGTCGCCCGACACGATCACCACCTGCAGCTCGCGCGCCGCGGTGGCGAGCGTGCCGATCACGTCGTCCGCTTCGTACCCTTCCACGCCGACCAGCGGCACGCGGAACGCCTCCAGGATCTGCTCGATCCGCTCGACCGACCGGTCGAACTCCTGCTGCAGCTCGTCGGTGAGCTTCTCGCGCGTCGCCTTGTACTGCGGGTAGGTCTGATGTCGGAAGGACTCGCCCACGTCGTGCACCCAGGCGAGATAGTCGGGACGCCGCCGCTCGAGCAGGCGCAGCAGAAAGTTGGTGACCCCCCAGGCCGCCGAAGTATTTTCGCCGCGGCGCGTGGTGAGGGGGCGGGCGATCATCGCGAAGAAGGCACGGTAGATGAGCGCGTAGCCATCAACGAGATAGAGAGTGGCGGCGGGTGTCGAACCGGGGCCGGGCATGTGCCGAAGAAAAATAGCGAGGCCGGAGCGGGTGGGGGAATGAAAAACCCCGCCCGAAGACGCGGGCGGGGGGGACGCCGAATGGCGCGAGGCCGGTTAGCCGCGAACGACGTTCGCGGCGTGCAGTCCTTTCTCGCCAGCCTGCACCTCGAACTCCACGACCTGACCCTCGGCGAGGGTCTTGAACCCGTCCATCTGGATGGCTGAGAAGTGTACGAACACGTCCTCGCCGCCTTCCTGCTCAATGAAGCCGTAGCCCTTGGCGTCATTGAACCACTTCACTTTTCCCTTAGCCATTCGGTCTGCCTCCTGCAGAGTCACACATGGGGCACGGAGCACCCGGCCCGGCACCGTGTCGGGCGCGATAGAAATGACACGCCGCGGAAGGGTTGTCAAGAAACCCCGACCCCACCCCGCCCAGCGCCCATAAATCAAGGTCAATCAATTAGTTGGGGTCACGTACAGGGCGCGATACAACTCCCGATTGCGCAGTACCGCGCGCACGTAGCCGCGCGTCTCCTGATACGGAATGAGCTCGACGAATTCATCCGGATCGTCGGCACCGGGCCGCTCGAGCCAGCGTTTCACGGGCACGCTGCCCGCGTTGTAGGCCGCCGCCGCCGCGTCGACCCGACCGCCAAAGCGCTGCAGCAGCTCCTGGAGGTGCGCGGCCCCGAGATGCAGGTTCAGATCCGGAACGGTGATCCAGTCCGGATAGAACGTCACGTCGAGCCCACGCGCCGTGAGGGCCGCTGTGCCCGGCAGGAGCTGCGCCAGGCCGCGCGCGCCGGCGGGTGAGAGCGCCTGCGCATCGAACACGCTTTCCTGACGCACGATCGCGACGAGCAGCAGTGGATCGACGCCGAATTCGGCGGCCTCTGCCTCGACGGCGCGGCGGTTCGGCCAGGGGAAGATGACGCGGAGCACGCGCGAGTCGTTCGGTGACTTGAGCGCCGCCTGCCAGCCGAGGCGCACGGCGGCGGGGCCGAATCCACGGGCCGCGAGTCCGTCGCCCCAGGCGAGCAGGGCGTCGATGTCCTGCTGCGCCGCGCGAGCGAGGACGGCGCGCACCTCTGCTTGCGCCGCGGTGTCGAGCCCGGCCAGGAGGAGCGTGTCGAGGCGGCCCAGCCACGTCGCGACGGCCGGCGAGGGGGCAGGCAGCGGAGCGGCCGCAATGCGGAGCGGCGGGAGGTCCACCTCGCGGCGCGCGCGCAGCCCGTAATAGCCGATCGAGTCCTCGCGCACTAACGCAAGCCAGGTGATGCGCGCTTGCGCCGTGTCGCCCCCCAGCCGCATCAGCCGGCCGAGCCAGAACCGCGCGGTGGTGCGCTGCGGGCCTGCCGCCGCCACTTCCGCCTGGAACAGGGCGGCGGCGCTGTCGCGCAGGCTGTCGCGCAATGCCTGCGCGGCGAGCCGAAAGCGCGCCAGCGAGGCGCGCAGGTCGGCGGGATAGCGGGCGACGAGCTCACCGAACCAACGCGCCGCGCCGGACCAGTCCCCCCGATCCGCGAGCATGTCCCCGAGCATGTACAGCGCGGTTGGCGCGGCGGTATCAGAAGGGAAGGCCTGCGCGAACCCCGACAGCGCTTCCCTCGCACCCGCATCTCCCAAGCGAACGAGCACGCGGGCCCGGCGGTAGATGGCGAGCGCGCCGAGCGCGGGATCCGCGGCCGCGGACCGGTAGACGCGTTCGGCATCGCGGAATCGACCGGCGGCGGCGAACAGCTCGCCGGCGAGCACGAGCGTCGCGGCGCTCGAGTCCCCCTGCCGGAGCGCGCGCTCGACCTCGACCCGCGCGTCCGCGGCGCCCCCGTGCCCCTTCATGGCACGAGCCAGCGCCACGCGCTCCGGCGGGGTGCGGGGTCGGAGAGCGTCCAGCGCCACGCCGACCGCCGCGGCGGCGTCGTCTGTTTCGGGCGCCCGCGCCATCAGGCCGTACAGCGCGTCGCGCGCCCGGCTCGAGTCCCCGTGCGCGAGCGCGAGTCGGGCGAGGTCGAGCGATCGGCCCGCCTGGGCGAACGCTTCCAGGGCACCCGCCGAATCGCCGGCGGCGAGCAGCGCCTGCGCCCGGGCGGCCCCGGCTTCGCGGGCCGCGGGTGCCGGCAAGTCGGCGAGCAGCCGGAATGCCACCGCGGTGTCGCGGCTAACCCGCGCCTGCCGCAGCCGCAACCATGGGTCGATAGCCGGCAGGCCGGCCGCCCGCGCCGCGGCATAGGCGGCCGCCGCGGAGTCCCGAGCGCCCGCCGCTTCCCAGGCGAGGCCCTCGCGGACCGCGAGCAGGGCGGCCCGGGGGCCGCGCGCCCGCGCCCGGGCGGCGGCGTAGTGACCGGCCGCCGCCGTCCCGAGGCCGAGCCGCGCCTCCGCCTCCGCCAGAACCGCGAGGGCGCCGCCGTCGCTATAGTCCTCGAGCCACGGTTGACCCACGAGCAGGCTACGCGCGCGATCGTAGCGACGGGCGTAGAGCTCGGCCTTGGCACCTTCCACGACGAATGTGGCGTTGAGCCGGGGCTCGCGGGCCGCCGCCGCGAGCAGCGTCTCCGCCGCGTGCCACGGCCGGCCCGCGAGTCGGAGCGATTCGGCGCGCTCGGCCGCGATGTAGGGAGAGGTCTGCTGAGCCGTGGCGACGGACCGCGGCGGCGCCGCCGCGACCAGAAGCAGGAGACCGACCGCCCGCTTCACTGCCGGCGGCGCTGCTGCGCTACCACGCGTTGGTACTCGGCCCGCGAGAGCGGCGTCAGCCGGAAACGGCCGAATCCCGTATTGTCCTGGAAAAAGAGCGTCAGCCGGAACCCGTTGTAGGTCCAGCGGACGCCGCGCACGCCCGCGCGGGACACGTCCGACGTGAAGTCGAACACGTCGTCGGGCTCGCCCAGCGTGATGAACACCTCCCCCCGGTCGGTCAGCCAGCCGGGATCTCCCGCCTCCCGGAAGCGCTGGTTGGCCACCTGGATGCGGCGGAAATACGCCTCCAGCGCTTCGTTCTCCGGGGTGATCTCGACGGGATCGGTTGCCTTGTAGAACTCGCGCCAAGTGGCAGGGCGCTGGTCCGGGGTTGCCTGGCGCAGCTTGTCGACCCAATCCTGGCGGTCGAAGTAGCGCAGCAGGCTGATCATCTGATCGTAGTTGGTGATCGCGAACTGATCCGAGAAGCTCACCAGGAATGGCGCGGTGCGGGCCGCGGCGGAGCCCGCGCCGATCCGTGCGATCTCGAAGCGGCCGGCGCCGACGGGCAGATCCCCGGGACGCAGCAGCGCCACCCCGGTCGCCACCGCCTCGTTGCCCGCGAGCGCCACGGTATCGTGCCAGATCTCGTGACCGGCCTGATCGAGGGCGCGCGCCGCCAACCGGGTGCCGGGCCGCTCGCCGTACGCCTCCACGTAGAACCGCAACGTGTCGGCGCCGTAGGATACGGTGGCGCGCGGGTTCAGCAGGAGCTTCGGCACGTCGGACGCGCGCGTGCGCCCCGCGCCGTTATAGACCGCGAGCGGGATGGTCATCCCCTGCCCCGCAAACCGCGGCACCGTGTCGGTACGCTCCCGGTGCGATGCGGCAGGACCGGTCCGATCCCGTACCGTGATCGCCACGTTGTAGACGCCCGGCGGCACGCCGAGGAATTGCTGGTAGATCACGCTCTCGTCGGCGCGGAGCGTTTCCTGGAAGCTGCGGACACGCACAGACTCCTCGCTCGCGAACTGGCGCACGGAGCCGGTATCGGCTCGAAAGGCGATCTCTACATGGTAATGCGCGGTGAACGCGGCGCCGTCGCGTTGAAAGCTCAGCGCATGATTCGCGAGTGACAGGCCGACCACGGCAAGCGTGGAATCGGCGGTGGCGTCCGCCACATAGTTGAGCGTCGCGACAAACGGGAGCGGCGGGCCCGCGACCATCAGGCCCATGGCGCCGTACACCGATCCGGCATCGAACAGCGGGGAGACGCCCGCGCCCGGCTCCGGCCGGGGCGCGGAGCCGGCTCGCGGTGCGGAACTGCACGAAGCCACACCGGCCGCCAGGAATGCCACCGCCGCCGCTCGTCTCACTTGCTCAACCTCAAATCCGGGCGTTAGTTTCGCGCGTTCCCATGCCCAACGAGAACCTCGCCGGTCGGACCATCGCCGGCTACCGCCTCCTCGAGCGCGTCGGCGAGGGAGGCACGGCCGAATGCGGGAGGCAGGGTACGGCTCGCGGGTCGAGCACCCGGGAGTGGTCCGCACCTACGACTACGGCGAAGCGGACGGCCTCTACTACCTCGCTCTCGAATGGGCCGAAGGCAAGTCTCTCGCCGAATACGTACACCGCGCCGGCCCCCTCGCTCCAACGCTCGTGGTGAGCATCGTCCAGCAGCTCGCCGCCGCGCTGGCCGCAGCGCATCAGGCGGGAATCATCCATCGTGACCTCAAACCCGAGAACATCACTTACGAGCCGGCGTCGCAGCGGGCGAAGCTGCTCGATTTCGGGATCGCCCGCGACGCGGAGCTGCCGCCGGAGGAGCGCCTCACTCGCACGGGATTCTTCGTCGGAACCCTCAAGTATGTGGCCCCCGAGGCCCTATCCGGGGAGCTGGTGGACGGTCGGGCCGATATTTACAGCCTCGCCACGATCGCCTACTGGATGCTCACCGGACAGCATCCTCACAGCGGTCGCACACCGCGCGAGCTATTTCAGCAGCTGCTCACGCAAGAGCCCGTGCCACTCAACGAGGTCGTTCCGGGCCTGCGCTTCCCCGCAGCCCTCGAGGCGGCGGTGATACGAGGGCTACAGCGCGACCCGAGCCGCCGCCAGCCGACCGTGACGGCGTTCGCGGCCGACGTTGCCGCAGCCCTTGCCGCGGCGCCTCCACCGAAGACTGGGCTGCTTGCGGCCATCAAGCGTGCTGTCTTCCGGGACGGGATATAGTAGTAGTTATCACTACTACTACAGTATGGAATCGACCTCCATCCCGACTCTCCAGCAGCGCCTCCGCGAGCTCCTGCGGGAGCGTTCGATCACGCACGGGGATTTCACGCTCGCTTCGGGGCGGCGCTCCAGTTTTTATATCGATGCGCGCCGGACCACCATGTCGGGTGAAGGCCTCGTCGTGATCGGCGCCCTCGGGCTCGCGCGCCTCGCTGCCCGCGGGTGGGCGCCCGATCTGGTCGGCGGGCTGACTCTCGGTGCCGATCCGGTCGCTTACGCCGTCGCCGCCGCCGCCCGGGCCCAGGGACGCCCGATCGATGCCTTCACCGTGCGCAAGCAGGCCAAGACCCACGGCACCGGCAGGCGCATCGAAGGCTGCTTCACGCCCGGTGCCGCCGTCGTCGTCGTGGAAGACGTGATCACCACGGGGCACTCGGCCCGCGAGGCGATCGCCGCCATCACCGCTGAGGGGGGACGGGTCATCGGCGTCCTGGCCGTCGTGGACCGGGAGGAGGGCGGCCGGGCCACGCTCGAGCAGGCCGGCCTCGCGGTCGAAGCGCTCGTCACCGCCACCGAGCTCGGGTTGCGGTAACGGGAGATTGCCGCCTTGATCACCTGAAGTGTATGATCAGCCCCGGGTGAGCACACTTCCGACAGGAGCATCACGGCCGTCCCTCGCCTCGCTAGTGCGAGGCTGGAAGGACGATGCCACCGGCCTCGAGCAGCGGCTCAAGGACCTGGAAACCATCTCGCGCACGCATCGGCTGCGGCGCGTGATGGTGGCGTTCGGATTCGCACTGGGGCTGGTGGGGTGGGGATTCGGCGCCGTGAAGACGCGCCCTACGACGATGGTCCTGGTGGCGGGCGGGGCGGCGTTCGTGAACGAGCTCCTGGGGCTCATCCACGAGCGCGGCTGGTACCGCTGGTGGCTGGTGTACGCGTTGTCCCTCTTCGACGTCCTGCTCGTGGCAGTCCTGGTCGTGTGGTTCGGGCGCGGCGGCTTCGTGGCCGCGTTCTTCATCGCGGTCCTGCCGTACGCCTTCGACCAGGGCCACACGGTGGGCAACTTCCTGGTGCTTACCGCCGCGATCGCCTACCTGGGCTCGAGCTTCCTGCACAACGTGCTGTACGAGCCGGGGGCGAGCCTGACGAACGCGGGGCTCGACACGCTGGTGTTCATCCTGGTGGCCATGGCGCTCAAGCGGATTCCGGCGACGCTGATCGCGCGGATTCGCCACGCCCGCAGCGTGATGGGCGAGGCCGAGCGGGGCTACCTGGCCGTGCGCGCTCCGGCGGGCGAGTCCGACGAGCTCGGGTTCCTGGAACGGAGCTTCAATCGGATGATCGAGGAGATCGGCGGCACGATCTCGACGGTGCAGCGCGAGGCCGACGAAGTGGCGGCGCTGGCGGAGCAGCTCGCCGCCTCGGCCGAGGAGCTGCATGCCACCTCGGAGACCGTCACGCATACCGCCCAACGGCTCGCGACGGATCTCGGGCAGCAGCGCGAGATGGCGGAGGGGGCGCGTGGCGAGAGCGCCAAGGCGGCCGACCAGGCGGAAGCGCTGCGCGTGCGCGCCGAGCTGATGCAGGCCGACGCGGGGCGTCTGGTCGCCGCGGCGGAGCGGGGCCGGGAGCGAGTGGCGCGTGCGAGCCAGACGCTGCGCGCGGTGGGCGAGGAGGTCCGAACCACGGCCGCGACGGTGGCCGGGTTGTCGGGGATGTCGGAGCGCATCGGGGTGTTCGCCCAGACGATCGCCCGCATTGCGCGGCAGACGCACCTGCTCGCGCTCAACGCCGCGATCGAGGCGGCGCGGGCGGAGGAGCACGGCGAGGGCTTCGCGGTGGTCGCGGACGAAGTGCGGGCGCTCGCGGCAGAGGCGGGGAAATCGGCGCGCGAGGTGGCAGAGCTGGTCTCGGATCTGCGCGCGGGCATCGACGCCGCGGGGCGCGCGATGCAGTCGGGTGAGACGAAGGTGCGCGACATCGGCGCGGTGGCCGCGGAGGCCGACGCAGCCCTGCAAGAGCTGCATCAGGGGATCGAGCTGGTGGGCGACCTGGTGAACGCGACGGCCGAGGTGTCCCGCGGCCAGGCGCAGCGGCTGGCGGAGCTGGCGCAGTCGCTCGAGCAGGTGGCGGCCATCTCGAGCGCCTCGTCGGCACGGGCCGACGGCGCCGCGGGCGCCACGCAGGCCGAAATCACGTCGATGGGCGATCTGACCGCCACCTCCCAGCAGCTCGCGCAGCTGGCCGAGCGGTTACGCGGGAGCATCGCGCGCTTCTCCGTGCTGAAGCGCGAGCCGCCGACCGGAGAGCCGCCCGTCACCCGCGCCGCGGCGGACTGATCACCCCGGCCGCGTTCGGTCCTGGTCCCAGGGACTGTGGGGTTCGTATCTCGCTGCAACAGCGTCGGTTGGCGGTTTCGCGAGATTTTGTTGGCTTACCGATCCAGTCGGCCGCCTGTCCCGGCCAGTGCTCGTACGCTCCAACTTTGTATACGCGATGGCTGTAGCCCGTGGCGGCGGCAACCGCCGCGAATGCCTTGTCGTCCGTGACCAGCCACAGCGTTCGGGCACCGATCGGCGCGTCACTGTTTTGGTTAGCCTCTGCCGATGCATCCAGCGAGCAAATCAGCCACAGGCGTCAATGACGACGCGCGGCTTCTGGCAGCTTCAGATGATGGTCAGCAAACCAAGCGGAGACACCCTCCCAAACATCGTCGCCAATCGCCACCTCTCGGCTAGCGAACACACGAACAAACGAGCGATGCGCGATATACGCGGCGACCCACGATCCGTAGTTGAGCAAGTCCGTGGGGGCAACGGCTTCGCCGGTCGCATCGTCCGGCAACTGTAGGTCCTGAAGTTCCTTGTACGACGGCGGCTTAGGCACATCCACGAAAATTGTTCCCCGCGGCCGTTGCGATGCGTCGGCGAGCTCGTCCTCCATGGCGATCAGTTTCCTATAGGTGCGGATGTCCTGCGTCGCCTCCGACGAAAGAAGCGCCGCATATTCACTCGATACAGCCTCGGTATTGACGTTTGCGAGAAGGCTGGACTTGAACTCCGCAACCCGGATCGGCAGCGTGCGACCCAAGATTGCTCGGTACGTCTCCATTCCGGGCTGCTTGCTCGCGCAGTACACGTCTGAGTCCTGCATCGCAAAGAGGGGCCAGGGTGGCGTGACTCCGACGAGCGTTCTCTTTGTGGGATCGAGAAATTCACGCACGAGCGTACGCTCAAACATTACCTCCGCCGCACGGACTTTTTGGTGATGGTACAAGTATGAATTCAGAACAAGCCGTCCCAAGACGAGCTGCTCCAGCGCATTCACGCCTTTGACTGGGATAGTGAGTCGGAAGCGGTCGCCTTGGGGGTCAACACAGACCATCGCTGTGAATCGCTCCAAGTCATAGCCAATTGGGATGCCGGCGGAGTACGCGTCGCGCGAGATATAGTCGAGCTTGTCAGCGTCCAGAGGTCCGCTGATAATGTCGGCCAAGAATTGGTGCTGCGGTCTGTGTTCCTGGCCCATGACCCAGCGCCCGATGGTCTCCCATTCGTCGTTGCTGATTGGGGGCCCCGGTGCCTTGGTCGCCCTCCATATTTCGGTCGCCCGCCTCGTCCACTGGTCGGACGTTACGAGCAGATAAACCACAATTTCTGCGGGGCCGGGTCGCTTGCCGCCAGAAGTCGTGAGGTCGTTCACGAGGTCCGGGAAAGGCGGGACCAATGCAAAGATCCGCTCCGATGTGTGGGAGAAGAAGCTATGGCCAGTATCATGCACCATCGCGGCCAACCGCAGAAGGAGCCTATACCTATCCTTTTCGTCCGTGAAGACGTCGATCTTATGAATCGAGGCCTTGCGCCCTCGTCCGCTGATACCGCCTTCGACTGGACGGCTGACGAGCGAATCAAAGATCTTACTGGCGGCATGCATGACGCCAAGCGTGTGCTGAAAGCGGGAGTGCTCAGCGGCAGGATAAGTGAAGTATGCGAATCCTGTCTGCTTCAGCCCGCGTAACCGCTGGAAAATGCCGAGATCGAGGAGCGCAGCCTCCCAGGGGTCGTAGCGAGTCGTGCCCCAAATAGAATCGTGAATGATTTTTCGAGACTGGTAGCTTGAGTACGGCGTCAGCAGGAAGGGCTCCCAAACATCGAGGAGCGCTCGACGCGCGTCTTCGATTCTGGTCAAGGATTGGCGATTACTTGTTCTAACCCATGCACGAATTCATCAAAGGCCGCCTTAGCCGACTGATTCCCTCCGAAGAGCGTTTGCACATCTTGCTCAACCATGCCGGCTGTATCTTCAAAGACTTTCGGCGAGAACTTCTGATAGTCGGGATTCTCCCGCGCGATGGCGTTGGCCTGCTGGAGTAGGTCCAAGGCCTCGACCACATCGCCACTATAGGGAAATGGACCGGCGGTGATGAAGTAGAGTCTTATGAAGATCTTGAGGCTCTTCCCGGAGCCAGAGGGTCTGATTAGGTCCCACGTGCTTTAGGAGTGCGAGTTGCTTCACCGCGAGCCGCATCAGCTCGGGGAAGGTGAGCTCTTCGAGATTGGTGGCTTTCAGGCTCGTCATTGCCTATACTCTCCCTCCGAGATTTGCGCCTTCAGGCCGTATCCGGCAAGCTCCTCCCAGTGGTCCGATATCCACTGACGGAACACGAAGTACGCTACGTCGCTAGGATTACGCCCCTTTATGCCCACCAGCTTGTCGAGCACGTGTTTGGTGTACGGATCGACCTGTATCTGGTGTCGCTTCGACTTGCTCTTGCCTCGCGGCATGCTGTCCAACTCAGCTTGAGTATCGAAAGCATATTATAATACTCACTTTGCACTCAGCCAGTGGGACGGGAGTGAGTTCGGTTCTCGCCTCCTACCCCAGCACCTACTTGACGATACCGAATAAAAGCCGAACCAGCTAGGGGGCAGGGTACTCGTCCAAGTCTTTGATCTCGATGGCCTTACCAGTCATGGGCTTCACCTCTTTGCGCACTGGCTCCGGGAGCAGTAATCACATCAAAACAGCTGTCGATACCGCGCGGCGCTCCGTCGCCCTCGAATCTCTCTCGGAGGGTCGCTGTCACTCAACACGCGTCGCGGGATCCTTGCGTGCGATCGGAGCCGTTGTAGTGCGGTTGCCTTGATCGCCTACTGCGGGGCGTTGTAAGCGCGCCGTGTCCGGTCCTCACAGGGTAGAGCCGGGAAGCCATATTCTTGAAAACGGCGGGCGTCGTACGCTGCGGCGGACTGATCACCCCGCCCGGGAAACGCGAGTCACGTTCGGTCCTTGGTCCCACAATCCCGCGTTGAGTGGGCAGAACGCGCGCAGGGTTTCCCGGTACGGGGTGATCAGGAGGTCCACGTAGCGCTGGAGCGACACCTCGAAGGGGAAGCGGCGTCGAAACTCACCCGCGGTGACACCCAGCATCGCCTTCAAATGGCGCCCGAAGCTCTGCGGGGACGAATAGTCGAGACGGTACGCCACGTCGGAGACCGAAAGCCCGGGGTTGGAGAACAGGTAGGCCGCGTGCACGAGCCGCATGCCCGCGAGGTAGGTCTTCGGCGACGGCAGGCCGGCCCGATAGAAGCGGGACATGAGTGTGCTCGAGCAAATCCGGAGATGCCGCGCCAGCCGCCGCACCGTGGAGAGCACCGGGGCGAGTCGGGCGACCGCCTCGAAGAACGCGCGCACGTCTCCCGTCCCCTCCTCGAGCGCAGGGATGACGCGCGCGAGAATCCGGCCCGCGACCGGCGATGCCGGATGCCCGACCAGGTCCCGTAGCCGGCGCCACCCCGCGGCCTCCGTGCAGTCCACCGCCGAGCGGACGCCGGTGGCACCGAGCTTGAGCAGCGTCTCGGTGGCGCTGCGGTCGTGGCGCGACACGAGAGCGACGGCGGGGATGGCGGGAAACTCGCGCACGAAGCGGGCGACCGCGGGGAGCTCGTCGCCGCGGCAGGCGTGGACCGAAAGGACGAGCGCGTCCACCCGCTTGCGCCGGGCCGCCCGCAGCGCGTCCCGGAACGAGCTGGTGTGAAGCGTCGTAAAACAGCCGTCGCCCGCGGCATCGAGGCGGGGGCGCTCGGGCGGAGGCAGGACGGTGCAGACGGTCACCATGCAGGAGGCACGCTAGCGTGGACCCATCAACCCCCGCTCAAGCCGCGCCGGCGCCGGGCCCGGACCCCGCGCGCGGGCCCCACGCCGCCTCAACCGTCGGTCAACGCGCCGGCCTCGCGGAACGGCTGCGGCGTCACGTCGCCGCACTCGAAGGCATCCGCCACCCGAGCGCCGCGCCCGAGCGCCACCGGGCCGCGCGCGACTACGTCGCGAACGAGCTGCGCGCCCTCGGCCTCGGCGTCGACCTCGCGCCGTTCTCTTTCCGGGGACGTACCCACCACAACGTCGTGGCTCATTTGCCCGGGAGCGACCCGCGACGGCCGGGGCTCCTGCTCGGGGCGCATTTCGATTCGACCGCTCACACGCCCGGCGCGGACGACAACGCCAGCGGCGTCGCCGCGCTGCTCGAGTGCGCCCGCCACTTCGCCTCACGGACGCCGCGGGCCCGCGTCGAGTTCGTGGGGTTCGACCTGGAGGAGTTGCAAACGGTGACCGGCCGCTACCGGATAGGGAGCCACGCCCTGGCGCGGGAGAAGCGGGCGCGGCGCGAGGCGCTCGTGGGCGCGTTGATCCTCGAGATGGTCGGCTACCGCGACACGACGCCCGGTACGCAGATCGTTCCCCCGTTTCTCGGGATCGACGTACCGGGGACCGGCGACTTCCTCGCGGCGGTGGGGGATACGCGCTCGCGCGAGCTGCTCGAAGCGTTCCTGGCCGGGGCGCGGGCCGCTGCGCCGGAGCTGCCCCTCGTTCCCTACACCACGCGGCTGCGCGGATGGCTGCTCCCGCTCACGCGTCTCTCCGACAATGCGTCCTTCTGGGACGCCCGTTACCCGTCGCTCATGTTGACGGACACGGCGTTCCTCCGCAATCCGCATTACCACCGTGCGACCGACACGGGCACGACGCTCGACTACGCGTTCATGGCGCTGGTCACGGAAGCGACGGCGGGAGCCCTCGCCCGGCTGGCCGATGCCGGCTGACGCGCCGGCGGCGGCGTGGCGCGCGCGGCGCGTGGCGCTCCTGCTCTTGGCCGCCGCCCTGGTGCTCGCCGCGGGAGGCGCCCTGTGGTTCTTCCAGTTCGCATCCCGGGTGCGGCACGATCCGGCGCTGATCTATCGCGAGCCGGCGACGCTGGACAAGCTGCTCAAGCGGGCCAACGACGCCGAGCGCGCGGGGGACCGCGTCACGGCGATCACGACGTATCGGTTTGTGAGGGTGGTGGGGCAGGGGGGGGGCGGGGCGAGTGCCGACCTCACGCCGTACGTAGCGGCGGCCCGAGCTGGGCTCAGTCGTCTAGGAGCTGCCGATACACTTCCAGGTCCGCCGCGCTGAAGCATACGAACCGTACGAGCTCGAGCGACGTCGGCCCCCGCAACTCTTCGCGCACCGTGTTCACCGCGATGCGCGCCGCCTGCTCGACGGGATAACAGTAGGCTCCCGTGCTGATGGACGGGAAGGCGACCGATCTCAGGCCGTGCTCGCCGGCGAGCCTGAGGGAGTTCACGTAGCAGCCGCGCAGCAGCTCGGGCTCCCGGCGCCTCCCCCCGCCCCATACGGGACCGACGGTGTGGATGACGTGCTTCGCCGGGAGTCGGTAGCCTGCGGTGATTCGCGCCTCCCCTGTCGGGCAACCCCCGATCCGGCGGCACGCCTCCAACAGCTCCATGCCCGCCGCACGGTGGATCGCGCCATCGACGCCGCCCCCACCCAATAGGGTGGTGTTGGCGGCGTTGACGATCGCGTCCACCGCCTGTCGCGTGATATCTCCGTGGACCGCTTCCAGGCTCGTCATCCGAGCCAATCTAGCGTGCGCCGCCCCAGCCCCTATTGTTAGCCGCGGGCGTCGGGTGCGGCGGTCGCCCCTGTTTCGGAGCGCGCCCGCCCCCGGCCCCGCCGAGGGACGGTACGCCATGCCGGGACGCGACCTGATCGAGCGGGTCCGCAGGGCTCTAGGGGACCGCTACACCGTGCTTGCGGCGGTGGGTCGAGGCGGCAATGCGTCCATTTTCGCCGCACGGGACTCGAGCGGTGCCGAGGTGGCCATCAAAGTGCTGCACCCCGAGCTGGCCGTCTCGGTTGCCGCCGACCGCTTTCTGCGCGAAATCCGCTTCGCGTCACAGCTCAATCACCCGCACATCGCTCGGATGATGGACAGCGGCCAAGCGGACTACCTCCTCTGGTACGTCATGCCGTACCTCCCGGGCGACACGCTCCGCCAGACGTTGCGCCGAGAGACGCGCCTCCCGATCCCGCGTGTCGTCGGGATCGCGGTGGACGTGCTCGACGCGCTGGAGCACGCCCACGCGCACGGGATCGCCCACCGTGACATCAAGCCGGACAACATCCTGCTCGTGCCCCCTCCTCAAGGCGCAGTCCTGGTCGACCTGGGTATCGCCCGCGCGATCGCGAGCTCGGGCGATGACCGCGTGACCCGCAGCGGGTTCGTGGTCGGCACCGAGGCATACATGAGTCCGGAGCAGGCGCAGGGTGCCCCCGACGTAGATGGGCGCACGGACCTCTACTCCCTCGGCGTGGTCCTGTTCGAGTGCCTGGCGGGCCGACCCCCGTTCTCTTCCCCCAGCGCGGCGGCCGTGCTCGACATGCACCAGCACCACGCGCCGCCGGATTTGCGCGGCTTGCGGCGCGACGTGCCCAGCGAGCTCGCCGCCCTGATCGGTCGGGCGCTCGCCAAGTCGCGCGCCGAGCGGTGGCAGCGCGCGCTGGAGATGCGGGAGGCGCTGTTGCCGTTCACCGCGGAGGCTACGTGAGGACGCGCGCGCGGGTCTTGCCGGCCGTTCTGGCGCTCGTGCTCGGCGTCCCCGCGCTCGTGTCCGGGCAGTGCCCCGACGGCTCCCCGCCCCCCTGTGGGAGGGGGCGCGTGCCGCTCGACACCGCCCGCTACGCGATCCTCCCGTTCGCGCATCGTGAGGGGAGTTCACAGGCCGTGCTCGACGGTGCCGACTGCGCGGAGCTCTTGGCCGAGGCCTTTGCCCGCTGGTCCGAAATCCGGCTCGCCGACAAGACTCGCCTGTACGACGCACTGGCGCGCCGCGGTGAGCGGGTCCCCTTCCGCATCCCGTTCGACACGGCGATCGCTATCGCCCTCCGGCTCGGGGCGGGGAAGCTGGTGATGGGGCAGCTGTGGAGCTTCGGCGACACGCTCCGGCTGACGGCGGGCCTGTACGACGTCGCGCACGGTGGTGTGCCGATGCGCGAGATCACGACGCGCGTGGCGGCGAACGGCGCGATCGGAGCGGCGTTCAACGCGCTGGCGGATTCGTTGTTGGGCGCGGACCCGGGGGACGTGCGCGGCGCGGGTGCCGAGCAGACCCGCTCGCTCCGCGCGCTGCGCGCCTACGCGCTCGGCCAACGACGAATTCGCGAATGGGATTTGGCGGGCGCAGCCAGCCACTTCCGCGGCGCCGTTGCCGCGGACTCGGACTTCGCCCAGGCATACCTGTGGTTGGGACAGGCTCTTGTGTGGTCCGACGATACCACGCCTGAGGCGGCCCGCGACCGCGCTGCAATCGCCCGTCGAGCGGGAAGGCTCCTCGACCGGCTCAGCGGGGCGGACGCCGCCCTGCTCCTCGCTCAAGAGCCCATGTTCGCGCACCGTTGGCCCGATGCCTGCCAGCGGTACCGTGAGATCCTGGCAGCCGACTCCAGTTCATTCGCAGGATGGTATGGTCTCGCCGAGTGCAATGCGCTCGACCGAGTCGTGATTCGGCATCCCTCCGACACTGCCCGCTTCACATTCCGGGGCGGCTACGAGACCGCCGTCCAGGCCTATCGCCGCGCGCTAGTGCTAGCGCCGGCGTTCAACCTGACATCCGAGCGGCGTGCAATCGAGCGCCTTCCGCGTCTGTTGTTCGCCGAGCGCTGGTACACGCGCCAGGGGGTTATGGACGGCTCGGGCTACGTGGCCTACCCCGAGCTGGAGGCGGATACGTTGGCGTTCTACGCCATACCGGGAGCGCTTGCGGGTGCGGGGCGGGAAGGTCTCGAGCCACCATCGCATCTCGCCGCGGTCGCTCGAAACCGCCGCATCCTGATGGAGGTGTCGACCTCGTTCGCCGACGCCTTTCCCGACGAGCCCGTGGCTCATCGTACCCTCGCAAGAGCCCTCGAGTCGGTCGGGACCCTCGAGGTTGGTGAGCCACGCTCCGCGATCGTGGAGTTCGGCGAGGCGCAACGCCTCGAGCGGCACGCCGGGCAGCGTGCTCGCGATGCCGCAGACCGCGTACGGGTGCTGATCAAAGTCGGCGATTTCGCCGGTGCGCGCCGGCTGGGAGACTCGCTGCTGCGCGTGGCTCCGAGGGCGACGGCCGGGGTCGCGGGCGTGGCCGTGCTGCTCGGCAGGCCGAGTCTCGCTCGGCACTTCTTTGCGACGGAGGACACTGCCTGGTTGCCGTCGAGCGCCGACAACCAGCCGGTGGCAATCCCGCTGGGCACAGCTCAAGCGGGACTTGCACTGCTGGCGTATGCCGCTGCCGGCGGTCCGGGTGACAGTATTGTGGCGCTCGAGCGGCGCCTCGACGAGCGCATGGCCAGCGTTCCGGCTGCACGTCGCGCCTTGATGCAGAGCGCGTTGCTGGACGTGTCTGCCGAACTGGTGTTCGACGCGCTGGGGCTGCGCCCGGCCCACCGGACCAGGCCCCCGGGTCCACGCCTGGAAATGGTACTCCAGTCGCGCCTCGCGCATGGCGACACGGCCTCCGTGCGGGCGTCGCTCGATTCGTTGGAGCGCGCGCACGGCGGCCGTCTCTCCTCCGGGGAGTCCACGCCCGACGGGGTCTACATGAACACGCGCCTGCTCCTCGCGCTCGGTGACACGGCCACCGCAGAGCGCACGCTCTCCGTACCGCTTGACAGCCTCGTCGCGCTGCATACGGCGACCCTGCAGTACGTGCCGTTGGCGGGATGCCTCGTCCGGAACATGGCGCTCCGCGCGGAGCTGGCGGCCGTGCGAGGGGACTGGAGTACGGCGCGCCGCTGGGCGAGCGCGGTCGTCGCGCTGTGGGGTGGTGCGGAGTCGTCACTGCAAGACACGCCAATCCGAGTGTCCAAGATCGTTCAGACCACTCGTTAGTGGACCTGTCCTAGGAGGTCGTATGCCGGAACGCAAAGGTGGGATGGGGCTCCCGGCTGTGCTGGTCCTGGTTGTGTTGGCTGTGTTGGCTGTGTTGGGCGGTTTTTATCTCGGAAAACGTTCCGTTAAGCCCGCTCCGCCCGCGGCTACCCGAGGACCCTCCTTCCCAGCGGAGAGCATCAGGACGGTCTCCCTCGAACGCATTAAGGCGTACGCCAATAGTCTGAAGTTCGACTCCGTACTAGGGGCGGACTCGGCCCTGGTCGATTTCAGGCAAGGACTGATCGGGGGAAAGACCGCCCGCCTTGCGCGAATCGAGCCGGAGAGTACGTCGTTCCGGCTCACGGCGCAGGAGGCGGCACAGGGACGTATCATCGCCCGGATACGCAGCAAGGACACGATTCCGTCCTTGGGGCTGGGCCCTGCGTGGACGTGGTGGTGGATCGATAGCATCGGGACCGGTCACTGGCGCTCCGTCCTTATTCCGGAGCACGGGAAACCCCCATACCATGACCTGCCAGATTCGCTCGAACTGGAGCACCACGGGGACTATCACTACAAGCAAGCGCTCGCCCGGTTCCACGTGGTCAGCACAGAGACACCTCACGGCGACCCCTTCTTTGCCGAGAGCTGGAGTAACGCGTGTGGGGGCTGCTGCAAGCAGCGTTTACCGGTGGCGCCGCTGCACTGAGCTGATCTGGGGCGCGAGGTTGCGGCCGGGTGACCCAAGCGGCATTCTGGTAGCCACTTACACTCGGCCATGCCCGCCGACCCGCTGTTCGATCGCCTGGCTCGTGCCCTCGCGGGCCGCTACACCCTGGTGCGCGAGCTGGGCCGGGGTGGCATGGCGACGGTGTACCTCGGCACCGACGTGAAGCTCGGGCGCGGCGTGGCGATCAAGCTGCTGGCGCCCGCCACGCGCGCCTACCTCGGGAGTGACCGGTTCCAGCGAGAGGTCCTCCTCGCCGCCCAGCTCTCACATCCCCACATCGTGCCCCTGTTCGAAGCGGACGAGGCCGACGGCCTGCTGTTCTACGTGATGGAGTACGTGGAAGGCGAATCGCTGCGGCAGCGGCTCAGCCGGCACGGACCACTCGCGATCGACGAGGCCGTCCGTATTGCCGCCGAGGTGGGCGACGCGCTCCAATACGCGCACGAAAACGGCGTGATTCACCGGGATGTGAAGCCCGAGAACATCCTCCTGTCCCGCGGCCATGCACTCGTGAGCGACTTCGGGGTCGCGAAGCTGATGGAGGAGCGGGTCGGCTCGGAAGGAGTGCCGCTGACCGGGGCCGGCATCGCGGTAGGCACCGCGGCCTACATGAGCCCGGAGCAGGCGAGCGGCGACAAGCGCATCGACCCGCGCAGCGATGTCTACTCGCTGGCGGCGGTCCTGTACGAGATGCTCGCCGGCGAGCCGCCGTTCACCGGACCCAGCGCCCAAGCGATCACGGCACGCGTGATCAACGACCTGCCGCGCCCGATCCGCACCGTGCGCCCCGGGCTGCCGCTGCATCTCGAGCGCGCGCTGGTGCGCGGGCTCGCGAAGTCGCCCGCGGACCGGCATCGCACGGCACGGG
>WNGL01003740.1_pt1 | contig 33097 bp, 22 predicted proteins | sample 5400591 | NCBI WGS metagenome assembly WNGL01 (sample SAMN13153377, study PRJNA577476) | soil metagenome | isolation source: 80 cm soil or saprolite under Garry oak tree replicate 1 | place: USA:California | collected 2016-06-15
TCCGCGAGGTCGGGTCGCGCGAGCAGCCGCTCCGCCGCCCGGTCGGCCTCCGCGCGCTCGCCGCGCCCGGCGTGGTCTGCGCAGCGCACGGCCAGGGCGGTGGGCCGCTCCTGATCGACCGGGGGCAGGCGCGCCAGGTGCTCCAGGGAGCGGGCGAACTCCTTCCGCACCTGCAGCAAGACGGCGCTCTGGTAGTGCGCCTCCACGTGGTCCGGCTGGTACTGCAGGACGCTGCCGTAGACTGCGAGGGCCTTCGGCACGGCCGCCTCGTCGCGGCCCGTGTTCTCCTGGTAGAGGCGGCCCAGGTTGAGGTACGCGTCCGTGTACCGGGGCGCCCGGGCGATCGCCTCCCGGAAGCGCGCCTCCGCCCCCCGGTAGTTCCCCTCCTGGGCCTCGAGCACTCCAAGGAAGTTGTGGACGGCGGGGCTCTCGGGATAGAACTTCAGGGCCTCGGCGAGCTCCCGACGGGCCCCGGAGCGGTCGGTGGCCTCGAGCTGCTGCTGGGCGCGGGTCAGAAGCTCGGCCAGGGGCGGGGGACCGGCCTGGGTGGGCCCGGCCAGCAGCAGGAGCAGGGGGACCAGCATGCGAACAGCGCATTGTCGCATGGGCCTATACTCCGGATAGATTCGCTCATGCGTCCTCGATGCCTGATCCTCGTGGCCGCGCTCCTCGTGGGGCTGGCAGCGCCATCGCCCGCCCAGGATCTGCCGGCCGCGCTGCAGGCGCCCTTCGAGGAGGGCGTGCTGGCCCTCAAGGCCGGGAAGCTGAACGAAGCCGAAGCCGCCTTCCTGCGGGTGCTGGCCCAGGGGGGAAAGCAGGCTTACGTCCACAACAACCTCGGTCTCGTCTACCAGCAGCGTGGTCAGCACCGGCAGGCGGTCACGGCGTTCCGCGAGGCGGTGAGGCTCGACCCCGGTTACGGCGCGCCGCGCGTGGGGCTCGGAGCGAGCCTCCTCGCCCTGGACGAGGTGGACGAGGCGAGGGTCCAGCTCGAGACGGCGGTGAAGCTCCTCCCGGAGGAGCCCGCGGCCCGTGTGCAGCTCGCCCAGGCCTTGAAGCGCGCCGGCGACTGGTCGGGCGCCGTCGAGCAGTACCGCGCCCTGCGCGCGCTCGCGCCCCGGGAGCCGGAGTACGCCTACCAGCTCGGGAGAGCGTACCTGGGCCTCTCGGAATGGTGCTGGCGCGAGCTGCGGAAGGTCGATCCCTCCTCGGCCCGCTTGCACCAGGCGTTGGGGCACAACTACCGGGTGCAGGGGCGCACGAACCTGGCGGTGGGTGCATTCGAGCGCGCGGCCCGGGCGGACCCCAGGCTGCCGGAAGTCCACCTCGCCCTGGCCCAGATCTACCTCGAGCAGAAGCGGTGGGCGGAGGCACGCCAGGAGATCGAGCGGGAGCTGGCGCTCGTTCCGGAGAGCGCGGGGGCCCGGGCCCTGAAGGAGCGGCTGGAGGCCGAGGAGGCGAAGACCCCGTGAGGTCGGGGCGTCTCGTCCTGGCCGCGCTCGCCCTCTCCGCCTCCGCCCAGGAACGGCCCTCCGTCCCCGATCTGTCGCCCCCCGTGCTGGACGGCGGCGACCTCGCCAAGACCGGGCTCGACCGCGAGCGCCGCGCCCGCCTCGAGGAGGCCCTCCGGCAGGGCGCCTACGATCGGGCGGAGGCGCTGCTGCAGGAGGCTGTCGAGCGGGAGCCGCCGTCGGCCGAGGTGCTGCGCCTGTTGGGGGGCGTGTTCTTCCTCAGGCACAACTACCTGAACGCCGCGGTCGCCATCAAGAAGGCGGAGGCGCTCGCCCCCCTCGACGAGCGCAGCCGCTTCACTCTGGCCATGTCCTACGTGGTCCTGGGCCGCCGGGACTGGGCGCGCCCGGAGCTCGCGAAGCTGGCGGGGGCCGCCCCGAGGAACGCGCTCTACCTCTACTGGACCGCCCGTCTCGACTCCGACGACGGGCAGTACGCAGCCGCGGTCGAGAGCCTGCTCCGCGCGATCGCGCTCGACCCCCGCTTCGTGAAGGCGCACGACAACCTCGGCCTCTGCTACGAGGCTCTCGGGAAGTACGACGAGGCCATCCGGAGCTACCAGGAGGCGGTCCGCCTGAACCGGGAGCTGAAGTCGCCGTCGCCCTGGCCGCCCCTCAACCTCGGCATCCTGCTCGGCCGGCTCGACCGGCCCGACGAGCCGGAAGCGCTCTTTCGCGAGTCCGTGCGGAGCGATCCGCGCTTCCCCCAAGGCCATTACCAGCTGGGCACGGTGCTCGAGAAGAAGGGCCGCTCGGCGGAGGCCATCGCGGAGCTGGAAGAGGCGGCGCGGCTCGACCCTTCCTATCCCGAGCCGCACTACGCGCTCGCGCGCATCCACCGGAAGAGCGGGGACGCCGAGAAGGCCGACCGCGCGCTGGAGGCGTTCCAGCGGCTCAAGAAGGAAAAGGGCGGAGCCGCCCCGGAGCGGCGCTAAAGAGGAGCATTCCTCCAATGCGAGCATCACTCGCGCGTTTCGTCGTGGGCCGCCCCAGATCGTTGTGCCGATTGTCTCTGATGGCCGCTCTTGGTGCGCTGTGGACGTACTCCGCCGTCTCTGGCCATGTCACGGCCAGAAGTCGTCTTCCTTCAGACGAGCCAGCCCGATCGGCTGCACCCGCAGATGATCCGTATGCCGCGAACTTCGAGAAGGGAATCGGACGAGTCATCATCGTGCCGCGCTGGAGATCGCAGTTCATCCAGCTCATTGTCGAGGTCGATGGCTTGGAAGACGCGGCGTATGAGGCGTTCATTGAGAGGGAGGATGGGAAGGGCGGCGTCACAATGGGTCCGGCCAATCTGCAGCTCGCCTATGGAAAGAGGGTTACCGAGACGATGCTGGTTCCAACGAACGGTCGGCTCCTTGCCTGGTACGTTTGTCCAGAGAGAATCGTCGCCGGAACGAGATCACGCGTCATTCTCCGTCGGGCAAAGCAGCCGGGTGGAACGGTGGCCCGGTCAGATCCCTTTGAGATCCGTCGGCCGACGGGTCAGTGAAGAGTGGAACGAGAGCGTTCCCGTGCCGCCCGGCTACTCGAACAGATCGCGCAGGGGGCAGCGGAAGCCGGGGAGAAGATCCTCACCGTCGAGAGAGCCCTCGGGAGGGATCTCACGAGCGCCGGTCACCGAGCGATAAGCGACCGCCCGCTCCTCGGCGGGATCGATCACCCAGGCCAGGCGGACTCCCGCGCCAAGGTACTCCCCGACCTTGTCCATGACTTCACGCGGGCGGTCGGAGGGCGACAGCACCTCGACCGCGAGGTCGGGGACGAACTCGAAGACGGCGGTCCTTCGAAACAGATCCTTCAGCTCGGCGCCTTTGGGCAGGCGCGGGGCCGCGATGAAGCTGATATCCGGCGAGCGGCGGTTGCCGCTCGGCAGGCCGTACACCACGTTGGAGCCAAAGACGTACCCGAGGCCGTGCGCGACCACGAAGCCCCTGAGACGGGCCAGCAGCGCCGCGACGACCCATTCGTGCCAGACCCCGGCTCCCGGACTCACCCGAAGCTCCCCGTCCACCAACTCATACTTCCGCCCGTCCTTGGGCATGCGCATGAGATCGTCGTCGGTTATCGCACGGGTCGTCGCCGGCATTGGTCCAGTCCCCCCGTCATTCTAACCCTGGAGCGAATCCACCAAAGCCTGGCACACGCGAGAGTCCCCGCAGCGCGGAAACGCAAAGAGAAGGCCAGGTCGGCCCGGGAGACGTCGGCCCGGCCGACCTGGCCTTGAACGGCGGACGGCGCGTCTAGCTCGTCAGAACTCCAGCCGCGCCGCCACCTGGATGTTCCGCGGGTTGCTCACGGTTCCGTTCCATTTGCCGAAGTCCGGGCTGGCCAGATCGGTGGTGAAGGCGGAGCCACTACCAGAGAATCCGCCACCGCTGAAGACGTGCCAGTTCCAGAGGTTGAAGGCTTCGATGCGCAACTGGAGGTTCAGCCGGCCGCCCAGGCTGGTGTTCTTGATCAGGGAGAGGTCCTGGTTGCGGTAGCTGGGGCCCCGATAGCTCGACACCCGCGGTCCGGTGCCGTAGTAGAAGTTGAACGCATCCACCGACTCGAACGCGTCCTTGTTGAAGAGCGGGCCCTTGGCGGGGTCGAAGCTGCCCAGGTCCTGGGCGAACGGATTGGCCCCCGCCTTGACCGCGGGTATGCAGGCGGCCCGGAACTGGCCGGGCACGGTGCAGAAGCCCGACCGGAAGAAGTACGGGATGCCGCTCGAGTAGCGGAAGATCGAGCTGAGCTGCCAGCCGCCGAGGATCGCGTTCACCGCCCCTGGCTTGTCGATCTTCCGGCCCTTGCCGATGGGAAGCTCGTAGACGAGCGCCGCCGAGAGGACGTGCGTCGTGTCGTCGGCAGCCAGGGACCGATTGCGCCCCTGCTCGAAAGGCGAGATGACACCGCTCGCCCCGCTCCACGTGACCGATCCTCGCTGGATGTTGTCGGTTCCGCTGGTGATGAGCTTCGAGAAGGTGTAGGAGACGAGCAGGAAGGAGCCCCCGGACAGCCGCTTTTCCACCTTGGTCTGCAGCGAATGGTAGATGGACTTGCCGTGGTTCTCGTTCTCCCCCTGCAGGTTGCCGCAGTACTGCGGATAGGGCAGGAGCGCCTGGGCGAGGGAGGGCGCGCAGCCCGTCATCTGCTCGACCCAGCCGGCATAAGGCAGGGGCACTCCATGGAGGGAAGTGTCCCCCGGCTGGAACTCGTCGTAGAGCTGGGTGCCCAGGGAGAGCAGCTTGGGGTCGAGGACGTTCAGGGGGTCGTTGTTGGAGGGCAGGTGCGTGCTCCGGTTGGCGACGTAGGCCATGCCCACCATGAAGCCCTTGGCGATCTCCCGGTCCAGCGTGAGGTTCCATTGCTGGGAGCGGGGCCGTTCGTTGGCGTCGAGGTTGCGATAGTTGATCCCCTGGCCGTTCTGGTAGTCGGACTGGATGAACGGGGGCGGTGCGAACGTGCTTCCCGGAAAGCCTTCTGCGAGGAGGAAAGCCGGCTCGAGCCCGCCGAGGCTGCTGCTGACCGCGGCGTCCTTGCTGAAGCCGGCCTGGCTGATCCCCCCGCCCCAGCCCGGGTAGAAGGCCCGGTCATAGAAGATCCCCCAACCCGCGCGGAAGAGCGTCTTGTCGTTGATCGCGTAGGTGAAGCCCAGACGGGGAGCGAAGGCCTTCTTGTAGGCTTTCTCCGGATAGGGCGCACCGTAGCTGGCGGCCCCGTAGCTCGAGCCCGCGAACGCGAGCCGTCCGGGCCGCCCTCCGGCCCCAGGGTTCGCGCCGGTGGGGTCGAAGAACGAGAAGACGTCGTACTTCTCCTTGGACGGAGTGTAGTAGTCCCAGCGCAAGCCGTAGTTCAGGGTCAGCTTGCTGTTCACCTTCCAGGTGTCGCCGGCGTGGAGGATGTACGCGGCCTGCCGTGGATAGGCGTTGCTCACCGACCGGAAGGTCACGCTGGAGTTGTCCACCGCGCCCAGCAGGAAGCTGGCGATCGGGCTGCCGCTGACCGTCCCCAGGATCCCCGTGGCGCCGCGTCCGAAGTTGAAGCTGCCCGCCTCGTTGCCGTTGGCGTGGATGTTGCCGCCGATGTTGCGGTATTCGAAGCCGAACTTGAGGGTGTGGCTTTCCCGGATCCAGGTGAGCAGGTCGTTGGCAACGTAGGTCGGCCGGGTGGTGACGTTGCCCACGGGGATGCCGGCGTTGCAGCCGAAGGAGCTGAAGCCGTCGCTGAAGCCGATCTGGGGGGCGATGTTGTGGCTGGCCACGCCCGCGATCTGGGGCAGCTTGTCCACCGCGTCGGCGTTGACGCATCCGTACCCCTCGTTGCGGTTCAGGTAGCCGAAAGCGAAGTGGTTCAGCAGATTGGGGTTGAAGGTATGGTCCCAGTTCGCGCGGTTCACCCAGGAGTTCTGGGGGTCGGACAAGGTCTCGGTGGCGATCTCGTGGGGTAGTTGCGCGTAGAACTTCGCGGGGGCTCGCTGGTGCCACAGGGAGACCGCGAAGTGGTCCTTCTGGCCCGCGTACATGTCGAAGCGGCCGAAGTAGTAGTTGCTGTCGCCCAGGATGGTGTCGGGGATCGCGATCGGCACCAGATAGTTGTTGAGGGGCCCGTCGCTCGTGGGCGTCGGCAGGTACTGCAGGAACTGCCTGGCGATTGGGCTGATGCGATTGGCCGGGATCTGGTTGCCGGGGAAGGGATCGCGGACGACGACCCCGTTGACGATGCGCGTGGTGGCGGGGTCGTAGATCGGGATCAGGTTCCCGTTTGAGTCTCGCCAGTCGCTGAAGTCGCCGTTTCGTTCCTTGGCCGAGGGAATCGAGATGGTGGGCCGGTTGACGCCGCCCGTCTGCCGGAAGCCCTCGAAGTTCACGTAGAAGTAGGTCTTGACCGAATCCGACCACAGCCCGGGGATCTTGGCGGGGCCGCCGACGTTGCCCCCGAAGTTGTTCTTCTTCAGCTCCCCCTTGTCCGAGGCGCCCCATTGCCGGGCGTTCAAGCCGTCCCGCTGGTGGTAGTCGAAGGCCGAGCCGTGGTAGCGGTCGGTTCCGGACTTCGTCGTGGCCACGATCTGGCCCGAAGTGCTGGAGCCATACTGGGGCTCGTAGCTCGAGGTCACGACCTTGATCTCGCTGACCATGTCCGGGGAGAACGGAAAGTCCTGTTGGATGGAGATCATGCCGCTCTGGCTCATGAAGCCCTGCTGCATGCTCGCCCCGTCGACCACGGCCTCGTCGCCGGACTGCATGCCGCCGTTGATGCGGGCGTCGAACGGGTTGGCCCCGCCCCCGCTGGAGACACCGGGCATGAGGAGGACGAAGCTGGCCGCCGCACGCGGTCCCGTCCCGAACTGGATGGGCAGTTGCTGCAGCGTGTCGGGGGCGATGCCGTCCTCGTGGGCCCCGCTGTCGTAGTTGAGGGTCGAGGTCTCGGCCACGACTTCGACCTGCTCCGCGGTTCCCCCGAGCCCCAGGCTCAGGTCCACCCGGACGTCGGCGTTCAAGTTCACCTCGACGTTCTTCTGGAGGTAGGGCTTGAATCCAGCGGCCGTCACGCGCAGCTCGTAGCTGCCGGGCACGAGGTTCCGGAAGGCGTACTCGCCTTTGTCCAGAGATGTCCGGCGCAGCTCGATGCCGCCGGCCTGGTTCTTGAGGACCATCTCGGCGCCCTTGACGCTGGCGCCGCTCGGGTCCTTGACGGTGCCGCTGATGGAGCCGTTGAAGCTCTGGGCGCGGCCGGGGACAGGCAGCAGGACAGCCACCGCGAGGATTAGACTGAGAGGGATTGCACGTGATATTCGCATCGGCGACTCCTTTCGGTTCGAGTCGGACGCTTGCTCATGGCGAGGTGCCGACCCCACGCCATGGCTCTCTGCATTGGACCGTGTACGTTAACGGGATGGATATCACGCCGTCGGAGGAGGTGTCAAGATCGTTTTATGGGGCTCATCGTAATTTTTCCTGGCTGGCCGCCCCCCACTTGTAGGGCGAAGCGTAATCGGGTATCACGTACCGGGTGCGGGCGCGACTCCCCGGGACGCGCGCTCCCTTTTCGGGTGACGTTGTGACTGACCCGGAGCGTTCCAGACGGCGAAAACGGCCGCATACGCCGGGCATCCGCGAGATCGCGGACGCGCTCGGAGTCTCCATCGGCACCGTGGACCGCGCACTGCACGACCGGCCGGGAATCAACCCGGCGACCCGGGCCAAGGTCCTGGGCATCGCCAAGACCCTGGGATATCGGCCCAACCTGGCCGCCCGCTACCTCTCCTCCCGGAAGGAGCTGCGCGTCGCGGTCGCCCTCCCCCGGGAGATTGCGTCGTTCTGGGATCTGGTCCGCGACGGGATAAAGGACGCGGCGCGACCCCTCGAGCGCACCGTGGTGAGGGTATTCCACCATCCCTACTCCCGGCTCGGCGAAGGCGAGAGGGAAGCCCTCGAAGAGTGCCTGGAGGAGGACATCCACGGGCTGGTGATCGCGCCGGGGGAGCCGGAGAAGCTGAAGCCCCTGCTCTCACGCGCCCATGCCCGGGGCATTCCCGTCGTCTGCGTCAACACCGATGCGCCGGGGACGGCGCGGCTCACCACGGTCTCCGTCGACCCCGTCACCAACGGCTCCCTGGTGGGCGAGCTGATGGGCCGTTTCCTGCGAGGGAACGGGCCGGTCGTGCTGGTGACGGGGCTCCTGTCCACGATCGATCACGCCCAGAAGCTCGAGGGGTTTCGCAAGACGGTCGGCGAGCTGTGGCCCAACCTGGAAATCGCGGGGGTCGTGGAGGCCCACGACGACGAAGCGGAGGCCTATCACAAGTGCCGCGCGGTGCTCGCGGCTCGCCCGCAAGTCGCGGGCGTCTACGTGAGCACGGCCAATTCCCTCCCCGTGCTGCGGGCGATCGAGGACGAGGGGCTCGCGGACCGCGTCACCGTGATCACGACGGACCTGTTCCCGGCCCTGGCCCCGCTCATCGAATCCGGACGCGTCACCGCCACCATTCATCAGCGTCCCTGGACCCAGGGGCGGATCGCGTTCCAGGTCCTCTGCGGGTTCCTCATCGAAGGGCTCGCGCCGCCGCCTTTCGTCAGGCTCTCCCCGAACATCGTCATGAGGAGCAACCTGGAGCTCTTCCTGGAGAGGATCCGACCCGGCTGGGCGAAGGATGTGGAGGCGGCCGCACCACCGCCGAGCCTGAAGGGCCGCGCCGCGTCGCCGGCATGAGCGACGGGTGCCGCGCGAGCCTGACCCTGGCGGGCCTGCTGGCGTTCGGGCTCGGCGTCCGTCCGCTGTTCGGCGACGCGCCGTCGGCGCCACCCGGCGAATGGACCCGGGCCTTCCAGCGCGGCGACTACCCGCGCGCCATCGCGCTCGCCGGGGAGCGGATCCGGGCCCAGCCCGGAGACGTCGAGGCGCGCATCGTCCTGGCGCGCGCCGAGGCCGCGCAGGGACGCTTCGAAGCCGCCTACGAGGGATTCCGCCAGGCCCTGCGCATCGACCCCCGCAGCCCCGACGCCCTCTACTATCTGGGAATCACGGCCGGGGTGCTGGCCCAGTCCGAGTACGAGCGCCTGTTCACCCTGGCCCCGGGCTCGGCCCGCGCCCACCAGCTCCAAGGCGATTCGTACGAGGCGCAGGGCCAGCGGCGGGAGGCGGAGGTCGAGTACAAGGCGGCGCTCCTGGCTAGCCCGAAGTCGGTGGAGGTGCTGGTCGCCTTGGGCGACCTCACGCGGAGAGACGCCGCCTACGACGAGGCGATCACCTACTACTCGCGGGCCGCCGAGCTGGCGCCGAGGAACTACGACGTCCTTTACGGTCTGGGCGTCTGCCATTCCTTCCGGCAGGAGCACGCCAAGGCCGTCGAGTACTTCCGCCAGGCATTGCGGCGCGAGCCGGATTCGGCGCCGGCCCACCTGGCCCTCGGGAGCGCCCTCCTGCAGACGGGGCAGACACCGGCCGCGGTGACCGAGCTCGAAGCGGCCAAGCGCCTGGAGCCACGGATGCGCCAGGCGTACTTCCTGCTGGGACGGGCCTACCGCGCCCTGGGGCGGTCCTCGGAAGCGGAGGCGGCGTTTGCCAAGGTCCAGGAGCTGGTCCGGCAGGAAGGCGAGGCCGCCGAGGCCAACCTCGACGATCGATCTCGGCCCACCCAGCCGCCCGACCCTCGCTAGAGTGCAGCGTCACCTGGGCCTCCTGGCTGCGGTCTGCCTGGTGGCCGCCGAGCGGCCGATCCCGCCCACCCTCACGGTCCCTCCGCCTTCGGCGGCGGCCACGCCGGGGGTACGTTACGTGGATGTCACGCGCGCCGCGGGCCTGGCCGGGTTCCGGCACGTCTCGGGCAGCGCCGCCAAGGACTACATCCTGGAAGCCACGGGCTCCGGAGTCGCCTTCTTCGACTTCGACAACGACGGCTGGCTGGACGCCTATCTCGTGAACGGGTCCACCTTCGCCGCCTTGCGGGGCCAGGAGGAGGCTCCCTCTGCGGCCCTCTTCCGGAACAACCGCGACGGCACCTTCACCGACGTGACGGCCGCGGCCGGCGTGGCCAACCGCCGCTGGGGTCAGGGCGTGTGCGTGGGCGACTTCGACAACGACGGTTGGCCGGACCTCTACGTCACGAACTTCGGCCGGAACCGCCTCTACCGCAACACGGGCCAGGGGACCTTCACCGACGTGGCCGAGACGGCGGGGGTGGCCGTGGGGGGCTGGTCCACCGGGTGCGCCTTCGGGGACTACGACGGCGACGGCCGTCTGGACCTGTTCGTCGCCGGCTACATCGCGCTCGACCTCGAGCACTTGCCGCCGTCCCCGGCGGGCGCCTCTCGCCGGGAGGGCGACAAGCCCGCGGCTTCGGGCGAGGCGGCCCGGGGCAACATGGGCGCCGCGTATCGCCCGGGCGCCGCCTACTGCGAGTACCGAGGCCAGCCCGCCATGTGCGGCCCCCGGGGGCTCAAGGGCGCTCCCGACCACCTGTTCCACAACAACGGAGACGGCACCTTCACCGATGTGAGCTCAAAGGCCGGAGTCGCGGACCGGAGCGGCTTCTACGGCTTCGGGGTGGCCTTCTTCGACTTCGACGACGACGGCCGGCCCGACCTGTTCGTGGCCAACGACTCCAACCCCAACTACCTCTACCGCAACCGGGGCGACGGTACGTTCCAGGACGTGAGCTACTCCTCGGGGGCGGCCCTCAACGAGCTGGGCCTCGAGCAGGCCCACATGGGAGTGGCGGTGGGGGATTTCGACCACGACGGCCGCGACGACCTCCACATCACCAACTTCGCCGACGACTCCAACCTCCTCTTCCACAACGACGGCGACGGGCTGTTCACGGACGTGAGCTACCCGGGGGGCGTGGGCCACCCGAGCATCCCTTTCCTGGGCTGGGGGACGCACTTCCTCGACTACGACAACGACGGCTGGCTGGATCTCTTCGTGGCCAACGGCCACGTCTACCCGATCGTGGACGGCTTCGACTGGAACACGTCGTACCGCCAGCGGGCCCTGCTGTTCCGGAACGTCAAGGGGAAGTTCGTGGAGGTCGGCGGCGCGGGAGGAGAGGGCCTGGCCACGCCCCGGTGCGCGCGCGGCTCGGCGGCGGGAGACTTCGACAACGACGGGGGCGTGGACCTCCTGGTGAACGACATCGATGACGCCCCCGCGCTCCTGCGCAACCTGGGAGGCAGCCGGGCGGGGCACTGGTTGACCCTGCGCCTCGTCGGGGACCCGGCCCGCCGCTGCCCGCGGGACGCGATCGGCTCGGTGGTGTTCTGCACCGCGAACGGGTTTCGGCAACGGGGCGAGGTGGCGAGCGGCCGGAGCCAGATGTCGCAGTCCGACCTCCGGGTGCACTTCGGCTTGGGTCCGGCCACCCGGGTCGACCGCCTGGAAGTGCGCTGGGCCAACGGGCCCACGGTGGCCTACGACGTCCACGCCGTCGACACCGAGCTGGTCATCGACCAGTCGCGGGGCGTGATGAAGCCCTAGAATCGGAGCCACCATGCTGTGTCCGGCTGTCGTCCTCGTCCCCGTCGCCCTCCTCGCCGCCGTCGCACCGGTGGCCGGCCAAGCCAGACCCACGGGCGAGCCAGACGGAGGGCGAAGGCCGTTCACCGTGGTCGAAGCCACGATCTCCGAGCTGCAAACCGCCATGGAGCAGCGTCGGGTGACGTCGCGAGCGATCGTCGAGCAGTACCTCACGCGCATCGCGCTCTACGAGGACCGTCTCAACGCGATCATCACCGTCTACCCCGGCGCTCTCCGCGAGGCCGAGGAGCGCGACCGGGAGCGGGCGCAGGGCAAGCTCAGAGGGCCACTCCACGGGATTCCCGTCGCCCTGAAGGACAACATCCACACCACGAACATGTCCACGACGGGCGGCGCCCTCGCGTTCGACGGCTTCGTCCCGCCCTGCGAAGCGACCCTGACCCGGAACCTGCGGGAGGCCGGCGCCGTCATTCTGGCCAAGACGGTCATGACCGAGCTCGCCAACTGGGTGGCCGCCGGCATGCCCGCGAACTACAGCGCCCTCAAGGGCTACGGCATGAACCCGTACGATCCCCGGCGCGACCCCCGCGAGGCGACGTTCGACGGCCGTCCGGCCCTTTCCCCCGGCGGATCGAGCTCGGGCATCGGGACCGCGGCGAGCTTCTGGGCCGCGAACGTGGGCACGGAAACCTCGGGCTCGATCCTGAGCCCCGCCAACCAGAACATGCTGGCCGCGGTCAAGCCGACGGTGGGTCGCATCAGCCGCTACGGCGTCATTCCCATCACCGCGGACCAGGACACCGCGGGTCCCATGGCGCGCACGGTCACGGACGCCGCCATCCTTCTCGGCGCGCTCGAAGGCGGCGCGCCCGACCCCAACGACGCGTCGACCCGTCGTTGCCCGCCGCCGCGCGACTACACGCGCTTCCTCAATCCCAAAGGGCTACAGGGTGCGCGCATCGGCATCCCTCGCGCCAACTTCTACGACAAGGTGACGCCCCCGGGAGCGACGGAGCCGCGCGGCGGGCTGAACGAGGACCAGGCTAGGGTCATGGCCGAGGCGATCGCGGTGCCTGAAGCAGCAGGGCGCCGTGGTCGTGGACCCCGCCGACATTCCCAGCGTCCTCGCCAAGGAGCCCGGCGACAACTTCCTGAGCTGGAGCGTCTGCAGCGGGCTCGACAACGCGAAGGGAAGGGATGCGGCCTGTTCGGTGGTGTTCAAGTACGGCATGAAGCGAGACTTCGACGCCTGGCTCGGGACTCTCGGGCCGAACGCGCCGGTGAAGACGCTCACGGAGCTGCGGCAGTGGAACGTCGCGCACCAGAAGGCGGGCGCCATCAAGTACGGTCAGGCACAGCTCGACATCTCGGACGAGATGGACGTACGCGCGGATCGCGTACGGTACGAGTCGGATCGGGAGAAGGACCTGCGCTTGTCGGCCACCCAAGGGATCGACGCGGTCATGAAGGAGAACCGTCTCGACGCCATCCTCTTTCCCGCGGGGAGCGGCGCCGCCATCGCCGCCAAGCCCGGCTACCCCACGGTGATCGTGCCGTTCGGCTTCGTCCCCAACGCTCCTGCCGCGGGCGGCAACGTCCCCGCGCCGGCCTTCCCCGCCGGCTTCGATCCCAAGCCGTCACCCTACGGCGTCAGCTTCACGGGGATGGCCTGCAGCGAACCCCGTCTGCTCGAGCTGGCCTACTCCTTCGAGCAGGCCACGAAGCGGCGCGTCCCCCCGCCCGCAACGCCGTAGACCGTCAGGGCGTTGATCCGTCGCGGGCGCCGAGCCTGAACGGTCGCGATCCGGTCCCGTGCCCCGCTAGAATGCCCCGTCCCACGGAAGAATCGAGATGACGCTTCGCACGGCCGGACGGGCGGCGGCTGCGATGATGGCCTTCGCCGCGAACTCGCTCCTGTGCCGAGCCGCCCTGGGTGCGCGCGCAATCGACGCCCTGACCTTCACGAGCGTCCGCCTTGCCTCGGGGGCTCTCGTGCTGGCCCTGCTGGTGCGGGGCCGCTCGGGAACGCGCGACGCCTTCGCGGCCTGGCGCCTGGGCGCCGCGCTCTTCGCCTACGCCATCGGGTTTTCCCTGGCCTACACCCGCATCACCGCCGGGATGGGAGCGCTTCTCCTGTTCGGCGCCGTCCAGGTCACGATGATCGGCGGCGGGCTCGTGGCCGGGGAACGGCCGACCACCCGCGAGTGGCTGGGCCTCGGACTCGCCCTCGCCGGCCTCGTGGGTTTGACGTTCCCGGGCCTCACCGCCCCCGATCCGGGGGGTGCGGCCTTCATGCTCGCCGCGGGTGTTGCCTGGGGCGTCTACTCGCTCGGGGCCCGAGAGGGCGGCGAGCCCCTCGCCGCGAATGCCGCGAGCTTCGCTTGCAGCGTCCCGCTGGCGCTCGTCGCGCAAGGCGTGGGCTTCGTGAGGATGCCTCCGAAGGTGACCGCCGCGGGCCTCGCGCTCGCCGTCACTTCCGGCGCCGTCACGTCGGGCCTCGGCTACGCCCTCTGGTACGCGGCGCTGCGCGGATTGACCGCGGCCCAGGCGGCCATCGTGCAGCTCAGCGTTCCGCCCCTGGCGGCCCTCGGCGCGGTCGCGCTGCTCGGAGAGGCGCTCGGCGCGCGCCTGATCGTGAGCGGCGCGGCCGTGCTCGGCGGCATCGCCGTGGCCCTCGCGGCCCGGAGGCGCTGAGCCTCACCGCCTCCTCAGCGGACCCGCGTGAGGTATTGGAGGAGGTCGGCCATCTGTTGCTCGCTCACTTGCTGATCGAGGTCGGCGGGCATAGCGGAGAGCTGGGACACGTACATACGGCTCACGTCCGCGCGCGGGATCACTACCTCCCGGCCGCCCTCCCGGTGCAGCACGATCGTGGTCGGGGTCTGGCCGGCCAGCACCCCCTCCTCGATCCCGCCCGACACGCGCTCCACCACATAGGACTCGTAGCCCGGCGCGATCGAGAGGCTGGGCATGAGCACGTCCTTCAGCAGCAGGGAGGCCGGCCGGTTCCTCACCGTTCCGAGGTCCGGCCCCACCTCGGCCCCCTCCCCCCGGAAGCGATGGCACTTCGCGCAGACCTCGCGGAAGACCTGCTCGCCCCGCCCGGCGTCGGCGAGGCCGTCGAGCGCCGCCTCGTAGCGCTTCAGCACCTGCTCGCGCTCGCCCGCCTTCTCTTCGAGGAGGGCGTGGGCCTCGGTCCGCACCGACGGATCCCGATGCATGAGCAGGTCACGCTTGTGCCAGAAGCCGAGCGTCCAGGCGGGCACGCGGCCGTCCTTGAGCGCGGCCAGCAGGACCCGGGTGCGGCCGGCATCGTGGAGCATCGCTTCGGCGGCTTCGCTGCGCACGGCCGGGGTGAGCCCCTTCCAACGCTCGATGAGGAACGTGCCCACCGCATCGTCCGTCGCCCGCCCCAGCGCCTTCACGGCCGCGACCTGGACGGGCTCCGGCTCCCGCGGATCAACCAGCTCCTCCAGTTGCCCGACTCGGCCGTCCACGGCGGCCAGGGCGAGCAGGCCCAGGGCGTCGGCCCGCGCGGCCGGCTCCTGGGACCGGTCGGTGGCGCGCGCGGCCGCGCGATCGAGCACCGGCCCGATCGACCGTCCCTCGGGCAGGCCAGCCTGGGCCAGCAGGTCCAGCGCGGCGTGCCGGACGGCCGCGGATGGCCCTTCGATCATCGACAGCAGCCGCGGCCGCACCGTGGCCAGCGCCGAGCCCTCCGCCCGTGTGCGGCGCAGGCCGCGGGCCAGACCCTCGAGCACGGCCGCGCGCCACCAGTCCGCGCCGGCGGCGGCGGCGCGATCCACGAGCCGGCCGATCTCCGCCGGGCGCCGGCGCGCCCCCACCACGCCCGACGCCTGACGGAGGAACGCGGCCCCGCCGGGCCCTTCGCGCGCGATGAGGCCGGTGCCGGGCGCCAGCGCGCGGTCGAGGTAGGCCACGGCCTGATCGGACGAGGCGCTGAGCGCGGCCACCTGCATCCATTCGTCCTCGATGCCGGCGAAGAGCAGCCGGTCGCGCGCCGCCCTCGCCGCCGCCGAGTCCAGGCCGCCCAGAGTGCACAGGAGCTGGAAGCGGACCCGCGCGTCCGGGTCGCCGGCCATGGCCAGCAGGCGTTCAACGAGCCGGCCCTCACCGGGAAGGAACGGCTCGGCCAGGCGGATGGCGTTCTCACGCACGCCGGGCTCGGGGTCGGCGAGGGCCTTCAACACCACCGCCGGCTCCAGCTTCCCGAGCCCTTCGAGCGTCCAGAGCGCGTGCACCCGCCCGACCGCCGACGGACTCTCGTGGAACAAGCGGAGGAGCAGCGCCGGCCCTTCCGTGGGCTGCCGGTCCACCAGCAGCCGCTGGGCCGTGCGCCGCCACCAGAGGTTCGGATGCGCGAGCAGGGCGACGAGCTCGTCGGTGGTTGCGTCGCCCGGCCACCGCGCGGGAGGGGCGGCCGGTCCCTGTGCCTCGGCCGTGATGCGATAGATCCGCCCCCGGTCGCTCCCGCGGTACAGCTCGGGCGAGTCGTGATGATGGTGGGCGACCCCCCACTCCGGATGCTCGATGATCTGCCGGTAATAGTCGACGAGGTAGAGCGCACCGTCGGGCCCGGCCGTGAAGTTCACGGGGCGGAACCAGGCGTCGCCCGCGGCCAGGAACTCCCGCCCGTCCTGCGCACGCCGCGCCACGAACGTGGACCCGGAGGGCGACCACACGTCGCGGTGCACGAGGTTCTGCGCGGGCTCCGCCACCAGCGATGACCGCCCGAGGGCGGCGGCCAGGGGGCCCCCCGGCACGAAGGTCAAGCTGCACGCGGAGGTGAACTGGCCCGGCTCGCTCAGCATCTCGAACTCGGCGTGGCGGGTGATGGCGTACACGGTCGCCGCCGAGCCGTGGTCGGAGGCGTCTTGCATGGCCGAGCGGAGCGCCAGGTCGGGGTTGCGCTTCAGGTAGCGGGCGGCGATCACCTCGTGGCGGGCGTGGTTCGAGTTGTCGAGGGTGAAGTAGTGGCCCCACTCGTCGAAAGCGTGGCCGAACTGGGACCTTCCCGCGAGCGTCTCCAGCTCGGCGCGATCCGGACGGAAGCGGATGCCGTGACCGTTGGGATCGACGGACGCGACCTCGTTCCGGTCCGGGAACCGGATGCCGCTACCCCGATCGCCGAACTTGTCCTTGAAGACGATCGCCTCGGCCGGCCCCTCGTGGGCCAGGTAGATCCAGTTGTCGAGGCCGTAGACAGGCCCGTTGACCGTGTGCTGGGGGTTGGTGAACGCGAACCCCGTGAGCACGCGCTTCCTCACGTCGGCCCGCCCGTCGCCGTCCGTGTCCTCGAAGTACCAGACGTCGGGGGCGGCCGTGACCAGGATGCCGTTCTTCCAGCGCATCACCCCGGTGGGAAGCACCAGGCCGTCCGCGAAGACCGTGACGTGCTCGTAGCGGCCGTCGTGGTCGCGGTCCTCCAGCAGCTTCACCCGGCCCGTGGGCCGGGTGTCGAGCGGGTAGCCGGGCATCTCGACGACGAAGAGCCGGCCCCGCTCGTCGAACTCCATGGCCACCGGGCTGGCGATCGCCGGCTCCGTGACGAAGGGCTCGATCCGGAAGCCCGGCTCGAGTTGCACCGTCTTCAGGGATTCGGCCGGGCTATAGGGCGGCCCCCCGCCGCGCCGGCAGCCCGGGGCGAGGCCCAGCACGCAGGCCAGGACGGCTCGGACCAGGAGGGGAGCGGGCGATGTAGACGGGTCTCGTGGCATCGGGACGAGGTGGCGAATCGTTACTTCACTTCACGAGTGGGTTTACGTGGCGTACGCCGGGAAAACGGACGAAGTCTCCGTCCGTCGAATACACGTCAGAGCCCCGTTCCACCGCCATCGCGGCAAGGTGGGCGTCCGAAGTCAGGTTGCCGGCGGTACCGACGGCGCGGAGTAGCTGGCGCAGAACAGCCCAGTGGCCGTCCCCTGGTCCAAGGGCCTGCACGTAAGGCTGGGCAAGCCACGAATCGACGAACGCGATCGCGTCCTCCGGGCCGAGCGGTCGTTTCAGGATACCCGGTCGCGTTGTGATCCGGAGGAACGCCAGGATCACGACCCACGCGAGCCCGACCGGCGTCGTCCCGGAAAGCACGTCTTCCAGCCAGCGCCGGGCCTTCCCGTGGTGTGCCGAGTCGGAGTCGACGGCATAGATCAGCAGGTTCGCATCGACGAGGATCACTTCCGCAGCTCGAGCTTCCGCGCGAGCGCATCGTCCTCCAGCGCGTCGGCGAGACGGAGGGCGCGGTCGAGATCGATGCCGGGGGCGACGCCGCCCAGCGAGACCGGTTTGAGCCGATAGCGGCGCACCGGCGGAGCCTCCTGCGCGACGAGCCCGGCGCGCAAGGCCTCGTTCACGACCTGCTTGAAGGGCTTTCGAGTGCGGTGGGCCCTCTTCCGCAGGGCCTCCGCGACATCCGGATCGATAGTGAGAGTCGTTCGCACCGGAACATCATAGCATCATCATACCAGACATCAAGTAACCAACGTGGCGTAGCCCATGGTCTTCGGCGGTTCGGCGGGAGAGAAGGAGCGCCCGGTTTCAAAGGCAACCTTGGGACCCTCCCGAGCGTCGTGGGGAAGACGCTGATCCTGAACGGGCACGACATGACGATCCTCGGAGTGGCGGCGGCGGGCTTCGACGGGGTCCAGCTCGAGTTCGTCCCCCAGGTCTTCGTGCCCATGATGATGAAGGCCCAGATGACGCCGCTCTGGGACGCGCTCAAGGATCGGCGATGGCGCCTGGCGGCGGCCCTGGCCGGCTTCATTCCCGCACGGCGGGCCAGCCGGGTCGATCCCATCCGCGCGCTGCGCTACGAATAGGGGCCGGCTTCATTCCCGCACGGCGGGCCAGCCGGGTCGATCCCATCCGCGCGCTGCGCTACGAATAGGGGCCCTCAGCCCAGGGCCAGCGCCCTCCCCTTGGGGCTCATCTTCTTGTTCCACGTCTTCCGCAGAACCTCGATGACCTTGTCGCGGGGCTGCTCCCGCATGAACTCGGAGAGCTCGGTCTCGAGGAAGACGAGGCAGGCCGCGTCCTCGAGGCCTGGGCCTCGGGATCGTCCGGAGGCGCCGTCTTGGCCACGAGCCGAGCCACGCGCTCGGCGAGGGCCGCGTCGCCGCCGGCTCCCGCCAGCAGCTCACGGGCGCGCTGACCCTGACGCTGGTGGACGGCGCTCCTCCAGCGCAGGTAGCTGGGTCCCTCGACCAGACGCCGGACCCACGCCTCCAGCCGGTCGGCGTAGACGGCCTCGGCCGGCCGGCCGTCGACCTGCTCGGGGTCGGCGGCAGGGGCTGCCTCGATCGCGGCCCGCGCGCGCCCCTCGAGGTCGCTCTAGACGGCCTCGGCCGGCCGGCCGTCGACCTGCTCGGGGTCGGCGGCAGGGGCTGCCTCGATCGCGGCCCGCGCGCGCCCCTCGAGGTCGCTCAGGAGGCCCTACCGGACCTCGGCCTTCCGCACCGGGAGCAGGGGGCCCAGCAGGATCTCGATGCGGCGGTTCTGCCGCCGGCCCGCGTCGGTGTCGTTCGACGCCTTCGGGCGGTACTCCGAGTACCCGGCGGCCGAGAGCATCGCGGGGTCGACCCGGGCCTCGTCCTGGAGGTAGCGGGCCACGTTGATCGCCCGCGCCGCGGACAGCTCCCAGTTCGTCGCGAAGCGCTTGGTGAGGGCGCCCCGGATGGGGACGTTGTCCGTGTGGCCCTGCACCTCGATACGGCGGTTGGTCGCCTTCTTCAAGACCGTCCCGACCTTCCTCAGCACCTCCACCCCGGCCGGCTTGAGGTCGGCCTCGCCGGAGTCGAAGAGCACCTCGTCCACCATGTCGACGCTGAGCTGGTCCCGGATCCGCTGCACCTGGACCTGGTGGTTGGCGATCTCCTCCTTCAGCTCCCCCTGCAGCTCGTCCTGGGTGGACCGGAGGGCGGCCAGCTCCTTCTCCCTCTCCGCCACTTTCTCCTGGAGCTCGGTGCTCGTCTTCTGGAGCTGGTCGCGAATGCTCTCGAGGTCGGCCACCCGGCCGCGCAAGGTCGAGATCTCCCGGACGTCGGCCGCGGCCTGCTGGCGGGAGGCGTCCAGCGCCTCCTCGTGCGGCCGGTACAACCACCAATAGAGGGCCCCGACCGCGGCCAGCACGATCAGGAGCAGTACGAGCAATGCCTTCGCCATAGATCGCCTCCGACGAGCCTGATTATAGGGACTAACGCGTCTGTTGACTTCGGGCGGACGGGTGCTGTAGGGTTGCCTCAACTTTTCGCTTTCTGAAGGGGATTTGGCAGTTGGTTGCAGGCCACCGGCAAAGGGGGCTTGCCATTCCCAGGGAAGCCGAACGGCGACTCGGACCCTCCCTGGCGCCCGCCTCCTCCCGCCTGTCCCTCGGAGACGAGAGTCTAAGGGGAGGGAATGATGAAATGGCTCGACGGGCGTAGACCGGCGCGGCCTGCGCTGCACGCGGCGCTCGCCGTCGCGCTCCTCTTCGGAGCGCTGGCCGGTCGGAGCGACGCGCAGGTGCTCTACGGCAGCATCGTCGGCAACGTGACCGACAATACCAAGGCCGCGGTACCCGGTGCGGCCGTGACCATCATCCATAAGGAAACGAACCTGGCCCGCGAGGGCACCACCACCAGTGACGGCACCTATCGATTCGTCAACGTGCAGCCCGGAACCTACACGGTCCGGGTCACCCTCACGGGATTCAAGGAGTCCGTGAAGGAGAACGTGCCGGTTTCGGCCAACGCGGTCAGCCGCGTGGACGTCGGGCTGGAGGTGGGACAGCTCACCGAGGCCATCACCGTCCAGTCGGAGCAGAAGCTGCTGCAGACCGACTCGGGCTCGGTGACCGCCGAGCTGAAGGCCAAGGAGATCGCGAGCCTGCCTCTCGGGAACTACCGCAATTACCAGACCCTCCTCAACCTCGTGCCCGGGACCACGCCCGCGGGGTTCCAGAACGCCGTGACCGACACCCCCGGCCGCGCGCTCACCACCAACGTCAACGGCACCGCGCGCAACAACAACAATACCCGGCTCGACGGCACCGTCAACGTGTTCATCTGGCTCCCGCACCACGCGGTCTACGTGGCGCCCGCGGAGACGGTGTACACGGTCAACATCTCGACGGACAATTTCGATGCCGAGCAGGGGATGGCGGGGGGCGCCGCGGTCAGCGTGCTCACCAAGTCGGGCACCAACGAGTTCCATGGCTCCGGGTTCGCCCTGCACGAGGACCAGGGGCTGCGGGCGCGCAACTTCTTCAACAACGGGCCGCGGGACGCCGAGGCATTCAAGAGCCACCGCAACATCGACGGGGTTACCCTGGGCGGTCCCATCGTCAAGAACAAGCTGTTCTTCTTCGCGGGCTGGGAAGGGACCTACGAGAAGACGGCGAACACGCGCACGAGCACCGTCCCCACGGCGGCCATGCGCGCCGGCGACTTCAGCGCGTTCGGGACCACGATCTACGACCCCGCCTCGGGCAACCCCGACGGCTCGGGCCGCACGCCCTTCCCGGGGGACATCATCCCCGCCAATCGGATCAGCCCGATCGCGAAAGCCCTCCAGGACCGCCTCCCCGCGCCCAACAAGCCGGGGACCTCGGGCAACTACAGCGCCACCGGACCCATCGACCTGAAGCGCAACAACGTCGACGTGAAGCTCAACTACAACGTCAGCTCCGCGACCCAGGTCTGGGCGAAGTACAGCCAGATGAACGCGACCGTGACCTCCGACATGTGGCTGGGCAACCCGCAGAGCGGCGGGGCGGGCGGCTACGGCTTCGGCGACGGGTCCGGCATCGGAGACACCAAGGTCAAGCTCGCCACCCTCGGCACCACCTGGACGCTCTCCCCGACCGTCGTGCTGGACGGGACCGCCGGCCTGACCCGGTTCGACCAGGAGTGCGTTCCCCCCGACGTCGGCACGAACTTCGGCACGGACATATTCCACATCCCGGGCACCAACGGGGCCGGCCTCAGCAACGGTGATCCGCGGACGTCGGGGATGCCCGCCATCTTCGTCTCCGGCTACGAGCCCTACGGCGGGGTCGACGGCTGGAACCCGCTCTACCGCCACGACCGGAGCTACAACGTCTCCACGAACCTCACCTGGACGACCGGCAAGCACGACGTGCGCTTCGGCGTCGATGTCGTGCGGCTGGAGCTGAACCACTGGCAGCCGGAGCTCGGGGAAGGACCCCGAGGGGCGCTGCACTTCAGCGGCGGTGGCACGGCCCTGGGACCGAACGGCTCCCCCGACCAGTTCAACGCCTACGCCCAGTTCCTGCTCGGCGATACGACCTACGTCGCCAAGGCCGTGCAGTTCGAGCTCATGACCGGCCGGGAGTGGCAGTACGGCGCGTACTTCCGCGACCGCTGGCAAGTCAACAAGGACCTGACCCTGAGCCTGGGCCTGCGCTGGGAGAAGTACCCGCTCATGAAGCGCGCGGACCGTGGGCTCGAGTTCTACGACGAGACCACCAACAAAGTGCTGCTCGGCGGCAAAGGGGGCAACCCCGAGGACCTGGGGATCAAGGTCAAGCACCCCAATTTCCTGCCGCGGATCGGGGCCGCCTACCGCATAGGAGAGGACAACGTCCTCCGCGGCGGATACGGCATCACGGTCAGCCCCATGCCGCTCTCGCGGCCGCTGCGCGGCTTCTACCCGGCGATCATCGCCCAGTCGTTCGTGGGCCCCAGTGATTTCGTGCCGTTCGGGACCCTCGCCTCGGGCATCCCCCTCTTCCCCGGACCGGACATCAACTCAGGCGCGGTGGATTTGCCGACCTCGGCCCTCATGGGCTCGCCGTATCACGACCACCTCAACCGCGGCTACATCCAGTCCTGGAACATGACCTACGAGCGCCGGCTGCCCGCGCACTTCTCGCTCTCCACCGCCTACGTGGGCACCAAGACGACGCAGCTCATGGGCCTCTACGACATCAACTCGGCGGCGGCGGGCCAGGGGCAGGCGGGCCAGCCTCTGTTCCAGAAGTTCGGCCGCACGGGCGCCCTGTGGCGCTTCGACGGCTACCTCAGCAGCAACTACCACGCGCTGCAGATCGCGCTGAACCGGCCGTTCACCAAGGGCCTGTTCGTGAAGGGGGCCTACACCTGGTCGAAGGCGATGAACCGGCAGGACGACGACGCCTGGGCCACCCTCGACTACCCCAATCCCACGGTCCTCTACAAGAACTACGGCCCGGCCGGCTACGACCGCACCCACATGTTCCAGCTCGGGTTCGTGGCCGAGCTGCCCTTCGGGAAGAGCGGCTCGAGCCCCCTCGACGCGATCGTGAAGGACTGGTCGGTCAACGGGATCTTCAGCTACGTCACCGGCACCCCGTTCACGGTCACCGCCTCCGGCGCCTCGCTCAACGCGCCGGGGAACGCCCAGACGGCCGACCTCGTGGGCAGTCCCAACAAGCTGGGCGGGATCGGTCCCGGCCAGCCGTACTACGCCACGAACGCGTGGGCCCCCGTCACGGAGGTCCGCTTCGGCAACACGGGCCGCAACACCATGCGGGGACCCGGCTGGGGGAACCTCGACCTCTCGCTCTTCCGCAAGTTCCCCATCAAGAAGATCAGCCTGGAGGCGCGGGTCGAGGCCTTCAACGTGACCAACACGCCCCACTTCAAGAACCCCAACGGGGACGTCGGCTCGTCGGGGTTCATGACCATCACGGGCGCTCAAGGCGACGAGCGCCAGATACGGCTGGGCGCGCGCCTGGAGTTCTGACCGTGAGGTGGTGAGCGGCGGGTGCGGGACGATCCCGCACCCGCCGTTTTTTTGGGCGTAGACTTTCATCGTGGCCTCTCGGGCGGCAAGAACAGTTTCGATCGGCCTCACCTTGTGCGGCTTCCTCGCCGGGGATGTGGCCCTCCCCCAGGCGGCCAAGTCCCAGGAGCCCCCGGCCACCTTCCCCGCCCAGGTCGAGCAGGTCACGGTGGACGTGGTGGTGACCGACAAGAAGGGGGAGCCCGTCACCGGCCTGAAGAAGGAGGACCTCGAAGTCTACGAGAACGGGGTGCCGCAGGCGATCGTGAGCTTCGACGCCATCGAGGTCGCGGCCGCCCCAGCCGCGAAGGCCGCCCCCCGCCCCAAGGTCTCCACCAACACCCGAGAGGAGCGACGGCGTCCCGGGCGGACTTTCGTGATCTTCTTCGACGACATCCACCTCTCGCCCTTCACCGCCCAGCGAGCCAAGGCGGCGGTGGCGGATTTCCTGAGGACCGAGGCCCGCGAGGGAGACCGCGTCACCCTGGTGGCCGCCGGGGGTGGGACATGGTGGACCGCCCGCATGGAGGCGGGGCGCGACGAGATGATCGATCTCGTGAAGCGCCTCTCGGGCCGCGCGGTCCCGGACACGGGGCGCGACCGCATCTCCGACTACGAAGCCATGCGCATCCACGTTTTCCGCGACGAGATGGTGATGAATCGGGTCCAGCGCCGCCTCGAGGCGGCCGGCCTGATGACCGCGACCCAGCAGAACCAGCACGTCACCGGCCCCCGCGCGGTGGAGGACCCCCTCGTGACGGGCCGGGCGGCCGAGCTCTATTACGGGGTGGCCGCCCGCAACCGGATCACCCTCGAGGCGCTTGAGCGCTCGCTCCAGGCGCTCGTCGACGTCCAGGGACGCAAGTCGCTCGTCCTCGTCTCGGACGGCTTCATCTCCGACCCCCAGGTCGACCTCTTCAAGCGCCTCGTCGATGCCTCGCGGCGGGCGAACACGGCGGTCTATTTCGTCAACAGCCGCGGCCTGGAGGGGCTGCCCCTCGCGATGACCGCCGAGTTCTCGTCCGCCCTGCCCCCGGAGGACATCGGATCCGCCTTCGCGGAGTCGTTCGAGGCCACCGAGGGCTCGGAATCCCTGGCCGCGGACAGCGGCGGCTTCACCGTCCGCAACACGAACGACCTGGGCAGCGGCTTCAAGCGCATCGCCGACGAGACCCGGGTGTACTACCTGATCGGCTACAACCCCACGAACGGGGCGCGCGACGGCACCTTCCGGAAGATCCAGGTCAAGGTCCGCGCGGGAAAGGGGATCCAGATCCGGGCCCGCAAGGGCTACTACGCCCCCTCCGCCGAGCAGGCGGCGCTCTCGACGAAGCCCGGGGATCCCGTCTTCCAGCACGCCCTCGACTCGCCGTACGAAGTGGACGACATTCCGCTGCGCATGACCCACTTCCTGAGGGAGGAGGCCTCGCTCCTCGGCCGGGCCCACGTGCTCGTGGCCGCCGAGGTGGACATTCGCAGCCTCGCCTTCGCGGAGGAGGAGGGCCGCTCGATGGGAGCGGTGCAATTCCTGATGGTGGCGGCGAACCGCGAGACCGGGGAGTTCTTCCGCTACGACCAGAAGATGGATCTCAAGCTTCCTCCCGCCACCCGGGAGCGCCTCACCCGCACCTGGCTGCCGATCGTCCGCGAGTTCGAGCTGGTCACCGGGCGCTACCAGGCCAAGATCGTGGTGCGGGACAAGGCCACGGGTCGCATGGGGACGGTCGTCCACGACTTCGAGGTCCCCGACCTCGGACAGTTCCGCGTCACGACCCCCGTCCTGAGCGACGTGCGCGAGGACACGGAGGACGGGGGGACCGGTGACCGTTTGGCGGTCCTGGCGCGGCGCGACTTCGCGCAGGGGGCCTCCCTGTTCTGCCAGCTCGAGGTCTACGGGGCGACCCGGCTGGAGGCCTCGGGCCTGCCCCGGGTCTCCATGGGCTACCAGGTCCGTCGGAGCGACGGCGCGCTCTTCACGCAGGACGCCCCCAGCATCATCAACCCGACCTCGGCCGGGTCGCTGTCACGCATGATCGGCTTCTCCCTCGGAGACGCGATCCCCGGCGACTACGAGATCGTGATGCGCGTCAAGGACGAGCTGTCGGGCAAGGCGCTCGAGCTGCACGAGCCCTTCAGCGTGACCGCGCCGTCGAGCGCGGTCCCGGCCGCGCCCGGCAACGATTAGGCGTGCGTATCCACGCTGCCACCTCCCGGCTGCTGGCCGCCTGCTTCCTGGCCGCGGTGCCGGCCGCGGCGGGCTCGTCCTCTCCGGACGACCTGGCCGCCACGGCCCGCAGGGGGAAGGAGGCGATGGCGGCGGGCCGCTTCGACGAGGCCGCCGCCCTCTACGCCGAGATCACCCGCGCGCTGCCCAACGAGCCGGGCATGCTCTTGAACCTGGGCATGGCGCTGTCCATGGCCGGCCGGCCGGGAGAGGCCGTGCCTCGCCTGGAGGCGGCGCTGAGACTGCGGCCCGACCTGCTGCCCGCCTCGCTCTTCCTGGGAGCGGCCTACATCGACCTCGGCCAGCCCGCGCGGGCGGTGGAGCCCTTGCAGAAGGTCTTGACCGCTCAGCCCGACAACCAGGAGGCACGTCGGCGGCTGGCGGACGCGCTCTGGTCGCTCGAGCGCTTCGAGCCGGCCATCCGGGAGTACCGGTTGCTCGCGGAACAGTCTCCCCAGGACCCGCGCGCGTGGTACGGGCTGGGGCGCAGCTACGAGGCCGTCGCCCGGATCGCCCGGGAGCGCCTCCAGCAGTCCGCGCCGGACTCCGACTACGTCCTGCTGCTGGTCGCGCAGCTCATGCTCGACGAGGGCAAGCCCGCCAACGCCTTCCGGCTCTACCGAGAGGCGCTCGAGAAGCGGCCGGGCCTGGCGGAGGCCCACGAGGCCCTGGCCCGGATCTACGAGGAGAAAGGCCACCCGGACTGGGCCGCGGTGGAAAGGGAGAGGTCGCGGGGCATCCCGCCGCCGGACTGCCGGTCCCGGAGCCTGGAGTGCGACTTCCGTGCGGGGAGGTACGCGTCGGTCCTCGCGGCCGCGCAGCAACTTGGGACGGCCGAAGGCCTCTTCTGGCTGTCCCGCGCCGCGCACGCGCTGGCCGACGAGGCGTTCGACCGCCTGGGCCGGCTCCCGCCGTCGCCCGAAGCCACGTTGCGGCGGTCCGAGGTCCTGCGCCTCCAGAGGAGGCTCATGCGCGAGGCGATCGATGATCTGAAGCGGGCGGCGGAGGTCTGGCCCCAGGACCTCCGCATCCGACGCGAGCTGGCCACCATGCTCTTCGTCGCCAACGACGCCGAGGGGGCCCGTCCCATCTTCGAGGACCTGCTGAAGCGCGAGCCGGACTCCGCGGAGCTGGCCCTCCTGTTGGGCGAGGCCTTGCTCAAGGCCCAGCAGCCGGGCAAGGCCGTCCCCTTCCTGGAAAGGGCGGCCCGCCGCGACCCGAAGCTGCTGCGGGCCCGGGCGGTCCTGGGCCGCGCCTACCTCGAGCTCGGCGAGGCTGCGAAGGCCATTCCTTCCCTGGAGGCTGCCCTCCCGACCGACCAGGACGGCAGCCTGCACTACCAGCTCGTCCGCGCCTATCGGGCGACGGGCCGGGCCGACCTGGCCAGCCAGTCCCTGCGGCAGTTCCAGGAGATCCAGCGGTCCGCCGAGGCCGAAGCGCGAAGCCTCAAGGAGGAGTTCCAGATCACTCCGCCCTAGCCGCTACGACTTCCAGGGGTCCACGAGGATCACGCCGCACCCGTCGAAGTCGGCCAGGTTGCGAGTCGCGACGGCCGCTCCGGTGGAACGAGCGATCGCCGCGATTTGGGCGTCGAAATGCGAGATGGGACGCCCGCTGCGCCGTCGATCGGAAGCGATCCGGGCGTAAGGCGGCGCCGCGTCGGTGCCGAATCCGAGGATCCGGCCCCCGAAGTCCTCCGTGAACATGGAGGTGGCCGCCGCTTCGAGCGCACGGCGGCGTCGGCCCGCCGGGAGAAGCATCAGGCCATGGAGGATCTCTGCCTGAGTGATGCTGGTCGTGTAGAGACCGGCCGCCGGATGGGCGGCCATCCAGTCGACCACCTCCGCGGCCGGCGTGGGCTTCATCAACTCCGACAAGACATTCGTATCGAGGATGATCATCGGCCGGGCTTCGGCGGCTCACGCATGGGCTGGCGGCCGGGAAGCCGAAGCTCGACTCCCCCGAGACGCCGGAAGCGGGCGCGGATGGCGTCGGCCAGGTTGGCGGCCGGGGGGATGTCGTCCCTCAGAGCGACCCTCAGCAGCGTGCGAGCCTCTTCCTCCATCGAGCGCCCATGCTGGGCGGCGCGAATGCGCAATCGCGCCTTGGTCTTTTCGTCGAGCCTGCGAATGGTGATGCTCGCCACAGGGCCTCCATTGCAATCACTGATTGCATTGTATGCAAGTGCCGAGCGGACGGTCCAGTCCCGGGTGAAAGTTCTAGGGTGGCGGGCTCCCCGACGAAGCCGCTCGACGTCGCCAGGCGCCGGCGGCCTCTTTGTCCCCCACGAAATCCAGCGTCTTCGCCCCGAGCACCATCGTCTCCCGAACGGGATTCGCCTTCACCATGGTTTCGAGGATCTCGTGGACCTCGCCTCGTGACCGCCCCTGCAGCGCGACCACGACGGCGAGGCTGGCGTACGCCTGCGATCGCCCCGGGGACGAGCGGATCTCCTCCTTGAGCACCGCCTCCGCGTCCGCGAACCGGCCGAGCCGCGCCAGCACGTCGGCCCGCAAGTCGTCCAGCCCCGCTGCGGGAGCGCGATTCCGCTCGAGGGCGCGCGCGCGCGCCTCCTCGAGCGCCGCGAGGGCCAGGGGCAGCTCTGACCGCCGGACTTGGACCTGCGCCAGGACCATGGCGCCCTCGGACTCCGCCGCCGCGTCCGCCATGGCCAGCCGGGCCTGGCGCTCCGCCTCCCCCAGATCGCCGCGGGCGAAAGCCACCTTCGCCAGCAGGTGGTGCGCGTGACCGGGATCCTCCGGGAGGGCGGTCTTCGCGTGGGTGCCCGCCTCCTCGAGCTTGCCCATCTCGAGCTCCACCAGGCCGAGCGGTATGGCCACCGAGCCGGCCAGGCGGGGGGAGAGCCGGATGGCCTCCTTGTACGCCGCCGCGGCCTCCCCGTATCGGTGCAGACGGGCGAGGGTCCCGGCAAGCTCGCGCTGGGCGTCGAACCACGCCGGGTTCCCCTCGAGCAGGCTGCGGAGGGCGGTGAGGGCCGCCTCGTCCTTCCCCTGAAGGGCCAGTCGATGGGCGGCCTTCAGCTCTTCATGCCCCCGGATGCGGTCCTTCGGGTTCGGCAGCGCCTCTCCGTCTTGCGTCGGAGCCGTCTGTGAGAGGTAGCCGAGCGCCTTCAGCTTCTCGGCCACCTCGGGATCCACGCGGCTCGGATCCGCAAAACCCGTGGCGTATCCATCCAGCTCCTTCTTCATCGACCGCGCGACCGCGGCCTCGGCGAGGAGGGTGTCGGTGGTCTCCCGAGGATCCCGGACGATCTCGTAGAGCTCGGGCTTCGGGCCGTCGATATAGTGATGGCGCCCGTCCAGGAGAGAGCGCAGGTGGCTCCACCCGAGATGGATGCGGGGGTAGTAGGTCTCGCTGTAGATCCGCCGGGTCAGGGCCCTTCCCTGGCGGCTTCGATCGAGGAGGGACACCCCCTGGAGAGGCTCGGGCGCCCTGAGCTTCAGCACCGCGGTGACCGTCGGCAGGATGTCGATCAATCCGACGGGCTCCCCCACGCGCGTCCCGGCATCGCGCGAGCCCGGAAGCTTCAGGAGGAGCGGCACGTGGAGAGCCTCGCGATAGAGCAAGATCCCGTGCTCCTGCTCGCCGTGGTCAAAGAGCCCCTCCCCATGGTCGGAGACGAGCAGGATCACCGCGCGGTCGTAGACGCCCTCGCGCTTGAGCTGTCCGAGGAACTCCCCGACGACGCCGTCGCTCGCCGCGACCTCGCCGTCGTAGGTCGCTCCGTAGCGGCTCCGGAAAGGCTCCGGCGGCTCGTACGGCAGGTGCGGCTCGTAGATGTGCAGGAAGAGGAAGAAGGGCCTGGTCTTCACCCGCTCGGCCCAGGCGAGGGCGCGACGGGCGGTCTCGCTCCCGGCGCGCTGGAGGAGGCTCAAGTCCCGCGTCCATTCCACGTCACCGCCAACGGCGTCGTCGAAGAAGTCCAGGGACTCGTTGATGCCGGTGGCCCCGCGCAGCACGTAGGCGGAGACGGCGCCGCCCGTGGCGTAGCCGTGCGCCCGGAGGATCCGAGCCAGCGTCGGGTGTGCCTGGCCGTCGAAGCGGTAACCGAGATTGGCTCTCACCCCGTGTTCGGCAGGCAGCAGGCCCGTCAGCATCGACACGTGGGAAGGAAGGGTCAGGGGACAGTGGCTGTAGGCGTTCTCGAACAGTATCGAATCGCGCCGCAGGGCGTCGATGTTCGGGGTCTCCACCTGGGCGTAGCCGTAGGCCGGGAGGTGGTCGGCGCGCAGGGTATCGATGGAGATGAGGATCACGGGAGCGCCCGGGAACTCCGGGGGACGGGGGGCTCTCGGCCCGCAGCCCGCAAACAGCGTCAGGGACGAGAGGAGAAGGAGCGCTCTCATCTCCCAGTCATTTTATTACTCCCCGGAGACGCGGCGCCCGCCCTCCCTTCGACTCGAAGCCAATTGACTTCCGGGGGCGCGTGCAGTAGCGTTGCCCCACTCGTTTTCTCGAAAGGGAACAATCCATTGGCTGCACGCCACCGGCAGGGGCCAGGGGCTTGCGAGGCGTTCAGGGACCTCCTCTGCGAGCGCCCGGACCCCGGCTCCCGCCTCCGCCGTCCCGTCGATAGAAGCAGGAGGTAAGCACGATGAAATGCCTCGACGGCCGTAGACCGGCGCGGCTTGTGCTCTTCGCGGCGCTGGCCTTGGCGCTCCTGTTCGGAGCCCTGGCCGGGCGGAGCGACGCGCAGGTCCTCTACGGCAGCATCGTCGGCAACGTGGCCGACACCAGCAAGGCGGCGGTGCCCGGCGCCGCCGTGACCATCGTCCACAAGGAGACCAACCTCGCCCGCGAGACCGTCACTCGCAGCGACGGGAGCTACACCTTCGTCAACGTTCAGCCCGGAACCTACACGGTCCGCATCGTGCTCGCGGGATTCAAGGAGTCCGTGAAGGAGAACGTGCCCGTCTCGGCCAACGCCATCACCCGCGTGGACGTCGGGCTGGAGGTGGGGCAGCTCACCGAGGCCGTCACCGTCCAGTCCGAGCGGACCCTGCTGCAGACCGACTCGGGCTCCGTGACCGCCGAGCTGAAGTCCAAGGAGATCACGAGCCTGCCCCTCGGGAACTACCGCAACTACCAGGCCCTCCTCAACCTGGTTCCCGGGATGACGCCCGCGACGTTCCAGAACGCCGTGACCGATACCCCCGCGCGCGCCCTCACCACGAACGTCAACGGCACCGCCCGCAACAACAACAACACCCGGCTGGACGGCACCACCAACATCTACATCTGGCTGCCGCACCACGCGGTCTACGTGGCGCCCGCGGAGACGGTGGACACCGTGAACATCTCGACGAACAACTTCGACGCGGAGCAGGGGATGGCGGGCGGCGCCGCGGTCAGCGTGCTCACCAAGTCCGGCACGAACGAGTTCCACGGCTCCGGCTTCGCTCTGCACGAGAACGAGAAGCTCCGGGCGCGGAATTTCTTCAACACCATCAAAGATCCGGCGAATCCTGCGAACACGATCGGAGGTCCCAAGCCCAAGAGCCACCGCAACCTCGACGGGGCGACCCTGGGCGGGCCCATCATCAAGAACAAGCTGTTCTTCTTCGGGGCCTGGGAGGGGACGTACGAGACCACGGCCGCCACGCGAACGGGCACCCTGCCGACGGCGGCCATGCGGGCGGGTGACTTCAGCACATTCGGCACGACCCTCTACGACCCGGCCACCGGCAACGCCGACGGCACGGGCCGCACCGCCTTCCCCAACAACATCATCCCCGCCAACCGGATCAGCCCCATCGCGCAGGCGCTCCAGGCCCGGCTCCCGCTCCCCAACAAGGCCGGCACCTCCGGCAACTACATAGACGCGGGGCCGATCAACCTGCACCGCAACAACTTCGACGTCAAGCTCAGCTACAACATGGGCTCCGCCGCCCAGGTCTGGGCGAAGTACAGCCAGATGAACGCGACCGTGCAATCCGACATGTGGCTCGGCAATCCCCAGAATGGCGGGGCGGGCGGTTACGGCTTCGGCGCCGGGTCCGGGGTCGGGGACACCAAGGTCAAGCTCGGTACCCTCGGCACCACCTGGACGATCTCGCCGACCCTCGTCCTGGACGGGAGCCTCGGCCTGACCCGGTTCGACCAGACGGCCATCCCGCCCGACATCGGCACGAACTTCGGCACGGACGTGTTCGGGATCCCGGGCACGAACGGGGCCGGACTCAGCGGCGGTGATCCGCGCACGTCCGGAATGCCGTCTTTCGTCATCGACGGCTACCAGCCCTTCGGGGGCGTCGACGGCTGGACGCCGCTCTACCGCAACGACCGTAGCTACAACGCCTCCACCAACCTCACCTGGGTGGCCACCAAGCACGAGATGCGCTTCGGGGTGGACATCGTGCGGATGGAGCTGAACCACTGGCAGCCGGAGCTGGGGCAGGGACCGCGGGGATACTTGCAGTTCGGCGGCGGGGCCACCGCCCAGGGCCCGACGGGCTCGCCCAATCAATTCAACTCCTACGCCCAGTTCCTGCTCGGGCTCACGACCAACGTCCAGAAGGCCGTGCAGTACGAGATCATGACCGGCCGGGAGTGGCAGTACGGCGTCTACGTCCGCGACCGCTGGCAGGTCAACAAGGATTTGACCATCAACCTGGGCCTGCGCTGGGAGAAGTACCCGCTGATGACGCGCAAGAACCGTGGGCTCGAGGTCTACGACCAGGCGACGAACAAGGTGCTGCTGGGCGGGCTCGGGGGCAACCCCGAGGACCTGGGGATCGAGGTCCGGCACAAGCACTTCCTGCCCCGGGTCGGATTCGCTTATCGCATGGGGGAGGACAACGTGTTCCGCGGTGGCTACGGCATCACCGTCGACCCGATACCCTTCTCGCGGCCGTTGCGTGGCTTCTACCCGCTCACCATCAATCAGAGCTTCGTGGGCCCCAATAGCTTCGTGCCGGTCGGCACCCTGGCATCGGGCATCCCCCTCTTCGGAGGACCCGATTTGAACTCGGGCGCCGTGGACCTGCCGACCACGGCCGACATGCGCTCGCCCTATCCGGACCACATCAACCGAGGCTACATCCAGTCCTGGAACGTGACCTACGAGCGCCGGCTGCCCGGGCATTTCTCGGTGGCCACGAGCTACGTGGGCACCCAGACCACGCAGCAACTCGCGGACCTGAACATCAACGCGGCCGAACCGGGCAAGGGCCAGGCGGGTCAGCCCCTCTTCCAGAAGTTCAAGCGCACGGCTGCCCTGAACCGATGGGACGGCTGGCTCAGCTCGAACTACCACGCGCTGCAGGTGGCCATCAACCGGCCGTTCACCAAGGGGTTCTTCGTGAAGGGGGCCTACACCTGGTCGAAGGCCATGAACCGCACCGACGACGACGGCTGGGCGGGCGTCACCTACAACGCCCTGTCGGCCCTAGACAAGAACTACGGCCCCGCGGGCTTCGACCGCACGCACATGTTCCAGCTCGGGTTCGTGGCCGAGCTGCCCTTCGGGAAGAGCGGCTCCGGTCCCCTCAACGCGATCGTCAAGGACTGGGCCCTCAACGGGATCTTCAGCTACGTGACCGGGAGGCCGTTCACGGTCACCGCCTCCGGCGCCTCGCTCAACGCGCCCGGGAACGGCCAGACG